>Ga0099797_100397_pt1 | contig 28236 bp, 25 predicted proteins | sample Uncmet_Sort48C_1_FD_89871 | JGI IMG/M metagenome (GOLD analysis project Ga0099797, IMG submission 89871) | Marine eukaryotic communities from CALCOFI LINE 67, Pacific Ocean - C012_Sort48C_1 | ecosystem: Environmental > Aquatic > Marine > Oceanic | place: Pacific Ocean: Monterey Bay | collected... | reverse complement strand
CGAAGACCCGGAGGAAGGAAGCGCAACGGACGCTTTGGGTCGGACCGAGGCCTCCGCGGACGCTGAGCCGCTGAGCGGGAGCGAATCTGCGGGCCCGAGCCCCTGGATGTGGCTGATCGTCGCATCGGTATTGATAGGTGTGGCACTTGCTGTGGGGTTGAGCGTAGGACTGCTTGGGTGTTCATGCAAACCGCATTCGCGAACTAGTGATGCCAGCCGCCTCGATGCCGGAGTTGGTGGCGCCATTGATAAGAAGGCGGACGGTCAGATTCCGGATGAAAATCAAATTGGCGCGCAGATTCACAGGTCTGACGCTCAGAGTGACTCCGCGGAATGCGTGGCCAGCTCCATTTTGGAGGACTTTCGGAAGCAAGTCAAGATTTTGGAGGACAACCTGAGCCACTCTGGTTTGTCCCCGAAGGATATCCAGATTTTGAAGCTTGAGCAGTCTGAAGCTTGGTTCAAGCTGAGTCTCATGGCAGAGCTAATTCAAGGCGGAGTTAGTTTGGGAGGGAAGCGCTACGACCGGAAGGCATGTTTGGAACAAGCCATCAAACACAATCCCGATCATGCCGACGCCTGGTGGTACCTCGGGAGTATGGGCGGAGGCCTCGTGGAAGACAAGCAATACACGGGCGAGCAGTGTTACAAAGAAGCCGTTGTACGAAATTCCAAATTGGCAAGGGCTTGGCCAGAGGTCCACAAGATGGCTTCGCGCGCTTTGAAGGAAAATGCTGAGGACTCTGAAGCTTGGTTCAGGCTAAGTTTCACAGGTGGAGTTATTTTGGGAGGGAAATACTACGACCGGAAGGCATGTTTGGAACAAGCTATCACGCACAATTCCGATCACGCCGACGCCTGGTGGAATCTCGGGAATGGAGGCGGAGGCGTTGTGAAAGGCAAGCAATACACTGTCAGGCAGTGTTACAAAAAAGCCTTCGCCCGAAATCCCGAATTGGCAAAGGCCTGGCCAATTGTCCACAGGCTGGCGGCCCGTGGTGATTCGCCGTCAGTTGAGTCGAGATGGCCAGGTGTCCTAAGGGTAACTGAAAGGCTAAGGCAGGAATTAGAAAGCTCTTCCGACGACAAAGACGCAAAGAGCACCTCCGCGCTCGGTGGAGTAAACGATTCCCCCGAGCTGATGTCCGTCCTGTCGGCGTTATTACCTGAGCGATTACCAGATCTTCAGCGGCCTCCCTTCGACGCTTCCCGATCTTCAGCGGGGCCAGCCTATCCGGAGGAGGAGCTCGAGCAGCTCTCGATGCTGCCGGAAAACGCAGTGACGGATTTCTCGGCGGAGCATTAGTCTGCACAATCCCGAAATGATTAGGGCCGTGGTCAAAAGTACCAGTGAGTCGTGAAACCTTTCCGTTCGAGGATCAGCAATACCATTTTCCTTCCAAGTATTACCATTTTTGTCATGATTGGGAGACATTTTTGTCAAAACGAGTGGGCCGCGATAAAAAAGACGAGCACAGAGTTAGCTGTGTGGACATTGTTAGGATTGACAGATTGAAATTCAAAGTCGATAAACTCGAGCTTCACACACTGATAAAGATTTTCAGATGGATTTTATGCGTTATAGAAATATCATACAAAGTATGTATTATTATGCAGATGATCATTTTTGTGAGGAGCATGTAAAAGCGTCATGGCATCCTAGCAAGATCGTTCCAGCACTGACTAATGAAATGGGTGTGACCCAAAAGATTTAAATCGAACTTCGCCTCCTTTGGTGAATGAAGGTTCTTGATGAAGTTTACAACAACAATGCAATCGCGAACCCTGTGTTTTTTAGAATCTTAACGTCCATTTTGTGTTCGTCAGCAACTGTCTTTTATTTTTCTTAGCAAAAGACTCTCCATCTCAGGACACGTCGGGTGGGTCGGGCTTCATTACTTAGAATCTATAGGATGATAAAAGGCCGTGAAAGTGGGTCACCCATCAAAATCAAGATTAGCAGTGGGGGAAGCTGTTTTTCAACAGGGTCATTTTGGGTGGTTTACCAGGGTCAATTTGGGTCCTTTTTGGGTAGGTAGGGAGGTGAAGGGGAGGGGAGGGAGGGGGAGGGGGTTTTACCCATTTAGGTCGATTCGGGTTGATTTGGGTCGATTTGGGTCGATTTGGGTCAATTCGGATTGAATCGGATTCATTTGGGATCAGTAGAGTGCACTCCGCACGACGCCAAGTCACGCAGGCCTCGATCGAGCAACAGAGCGCAAAACAAGTCAGGATTGGTTTTCGTTTTTCAATGAGAGAAAAAACGCTAAATCCATACGAAAACAGACAACGGAGGAACACCACGAAGGAACACGACGAGGGAACTATCCACGACGAAGGAACACCACAAACACGAGGCGCGCAACGCGCGCCGATCGTGCGCAAGGGAAAGTTTGATAAACGAGATACGGTGCGACGGGCGCCCTCAGGCGCCCGGCGCCTCAAGCAAGCCCTCCGACCGACGACAAGCCGGGGGCGCCCCTTGGGCGCCCCCACCAAGGCTTGTATCCATATAGCATTGAGCTTAGGCGACAGTTCGGCAAAAGAAGGCAGTGGGGGCTAGGAATCATCAGTACTAGTAGGGGGGTGGAGGGCCTCGTCGCATGTAATCGAAGCCTACATCATACACTGTCATCTTAACAGGACCACCTTCCATTCAGGCAAAAGTTAACTCAACACTGGCAAAGAAGTCCGAACAAAGATGCCCTCTAAATCTGCCAAAAACGCGCCAGTTCGCCCTCCCAAAGGGGGCGCGAAGAGCAACGCGAAGAAAAAGGGCAAAGAAAGCGCAGCCCCGAAGAAGGCCGTGGCGGCGAAGAAGCAGCAACCTCGCGAGAATGCCTCTAAAAAAGCTCATGGCTATGCGGTTCACTTTTTCACCTGCAGCCAGGGCGATTTCAACCAGCAAGATATCAAAACGCGCGGCACGTACAAGGATTTGGACGCCGCGCTGGACGCCGCTGACGCTCTGTTTTCCGAAAGGGTCGGTGACTACAACGACGGCCGTGGGGCGGATTCGCGCTGGAGCACATGGGTTTACGACGCACGCGAAAAGTGGAAGACAGCAGAACACAAGAAAAAGCTCGGCGAGAGCGGTGCCACGTTTGACGACTGTTGGGCCTTCGGGGAAAACGGCCTTCTAGATTCAAAAGAGGACGAGGAACTTCGACGCGAGGCGACCGAACCGGCGATCGGAGGTACTTTGCTGGCGTGGTTCGGGGGCATGGACAACTGTAGCGGCACTATCGACGCTGCCATCAGCGTCGAGAAGGTCGAGGTGTATGGCTTTTGAGTGATTTCGGAAAGGCCAGCCGCCGATCTGTGAAATACGTTTAACACATGTTGTCTTGCTGATAATAATATAGATTATACGGTGTAGAGTAGTTCTGCTGCCACAGCCGTAGCTTGTGTATGCAATGTGCTTTTGTTGCACCCGAAACTCTCGTAGTATGCTCCAATGTGAATTTTAAATTTCAATCTGATCAGGACGTGTTCCTCTTCGTTCGTGCACAGTGCGTGCGTTCGTTGCAACATGATATTACATTTTTCTTCATTCCTTCGTGTTGGTGTGTACCTCATTCGTGTTACCTGAAGAAGGTTGTTCTCTCTCTCGCCCCGATACTATGTATTTTATTTTTCGTTTTTCAATGTAGACGGCAGATATATGGAAATTCCAACGAAACAATCCAGTTCAGCAGACTAAGGAATTCTTGAAATTGACATCTCCCCCTCAGTTTTTACCGGTTGTTGATATAATACAAGTTCATTGATTTTTTTTGTAGTATCGCAGCGGATCAGCATACATACAACTCAACTGTACAAACATACAGAACTCAATAATAATCATAATAGTGCATAGGGAACGATTTCACGTATTATTACTTAAGATTTTCTCATGCACACCTGACCGCAGTAAGTATACATCGAACCGCAAGGATGGCTCCTGTGAAACGTGTTTTTTCGGTTTTTTGCGCAAACGTTCTTCTTGTGGTGTTTCTCTTTGCCGAAAGCAGCACGGGGTTGAGTCCGGCGGCTTTTTTTGACGGCACAGGAGGCAGCAGCGCAGCCGGTGTTGTTGCTCCACGTGCTTCTACGGACCAGGAGGAGGAACTACCAGGCAGATCCAGCAGCGGCGGTAATGGTATCGAGGAGGAAGAGTTCCCCGTCGTGCCGGAGCCGCTAAGACAACCAGCAGCTCCTAAGAAAACGCTTCTGAGGAACGCCAAGGTCAATAAATCCGGGAAGGCTGGAATTTTTTTAGACGAAAAGGACATCTCCGTGGGCGACCTGGGCGGAAATTGTTTCTACCGATTTTCGAAAGTGAGGAGTTCTTGTACGGTGGGAGAACTAAAAAAGTACATGCTGCTCATACTGATTCACGATCCCATGAAGAGCGAGTGGGCGCAGGCCGAGCTGGATCATCTGGTAAGCGCGCCGCTTCCACCGCCAGCGCAGAACCAACTACTGGCAGCAATGCGGGAGAATATGCAATATCTCCAGCTCGATTTCGTCTATACAAAAGCGTCACCACAAATTATAAATGACGAAGCAAACAACTCTGCTCATGGCGTGCCCCTTGCTGATAGTGTACGGGTCAGAGACGCAGATGGTGAGCTCACCCTGATTCGAAAGTGGAAGTCGGCGTTGCTGTGGAAAAAGGATTTGAGAATTTCCGGTAGGACCCGGTTTTGCCAAGACGTGGAAGACGACGAGCAAAAGCACGAGGCCGCCCTGTGGGCCGTTCGGCAGGCAGAACGAAAGTTTTCAGTCGACTTTGGTTTGAAGGGAGAGCAGCACGTAAGGCTGCTGGCTCTGCTGAACGTCGACTACAATTTCGTATTAGAAGCTACCGGAAATAATTTTGTTGCACAAGGCGCTAACCCCGAAAAAGGGGTGTTTTACCGGGTAAACAACCCTGGTGGTTTTGTCGGGTTGGGTGCGAGACTGTACGTCGGCGCAAAGCAGTATTGGGAAGACGATACTGGCGACGAGCATTGGGCGGAGGTGATTTTTCGGGAAGGGGATTTTTTGACTCCACCCGGGACGGCCTACTTGCTCGTTGAGTTCGCAGCTTATGGTGTCGAGTATTTTCCGCACGATCTCCGCAGGGCGGAGCAGTTCTACGCGGGCATTTGTAACGACCACCCTGAGGCATTCGGCGGTCTCCGTGAACTTACAAAAAACGTTTTTTCGCATGCAGATTTGGCGGCGATTTTCATCCTGTAATAATATTCGAACTATATTATCAGGTTGCCGCAACCATAAACTTCCTTGGTCCTCAAAATTCAATATCATTATCATCTACAAATACGAATAGCCACAGCCGCAACCTGGTTTGTATAAGCAGCATGTGCCCCAAAGGAAGTTTGTAACTATATTATAAGCAGCACTGCATGTACCCCAAAGGAAGTTTGATTATAAGAAGCATGCATCCCAAAGGAAGTTTGTATGCCCCGCATACGAAAATTTTGTCGTATCTATAAATTAATGAATCATTTCGATACTGTCGATCAAGCATCCTCCGCCCACCAAAGGACACCCACAAGCAGGTCGTATTTTGGGTTATTGGTTAGCCTTCGGCCATGAGGCCTTGCAAGATGCCAGCCGCAAGGGTGCCCGAGGGTGCTGCCAATAGCACTATAAATGCCGCAGTTTACATACGGTGCAGATTTATGCATCAAAAATAACAGGAAGGTCGTAATTTTGTATTGTAATAATATCAAATTCAAGAAAAAAACTTGTAACAAAACCACTCAGCTCGAAAAAATATCCTCCCGTAGATCATGAGGAGGATAATAGCGATTTGTTGGATTGCGTTCGTGTTCGTGCGGGGGAGCATTGAGAATGGACCGTTTCCACATTATTCGTTTCCGACAAAACTGGCCTGCAATAATTATACAGAGCGGTTCGACAAAAATTTGTGACCCTTCCACAGCTGTGTATTCAAGGTTGTTTTGTTTATGCTCCATTATGTGAATTTTAAATTTCCATCCGATCTGTACATACTCCTCTTCGTTCGTGCACAGTGCGTGTGTGCGTTGCAACATGATATTTGTACTCTTCCTCATTCGTTCGTGTCGGTGTGTATCTGACTTGTATAATATTAAATACCTTAACAGGGTTGTTCTGATTCGCCTCGGTCTTCTCATCTGTCAGTGTTTATATAGTTTTTCTCCATCTGGCCGTGTTGTTCATCTTTTCCTCTTTTCATTGGCTGTTAAGGCTGTATTTTCCATCTGGTGCGTGAGTCTCTTGTTCTTAAATACCATCTTCTACACATTTCCCTCCGTTCCGAAAAAGTTGGAGGCTCCATCTCTTCGATTCCAGTGCGTCGCGTATTTCCCAATCTTTCAATTCACACTTGTGTAGTCACCATGCAATTCTGACACATAATGATCGTTCACATAATGTACAACGAATTCGCCTGCAGTTCGGGTAATTGCTCTGGGAACGGTATTTATTCGTATAAAAAATGAGTTGCTTGTAGTTGTTCTATTCCGACTTGATCAGCTAATTTGTACCATTAGCATAATATCAGTCTTTGTAAAATATTGAAGAAAAACAATCACAAATTGCTGGAAATTATAAATACTAAAAATTAAAAAATTTAAGAAATCATTTGACTGCAAATACTTATTGTTGCCTCCATTGCCTGAATTAAGAATTATATATAGTTGAACCACGACGTGCATAGAGATTTGTGAGCCACGACGACCTAAATTATAATTCAGTTGTATATTAGTCTTTATTCATTTCCTTCAGTATTTCTATTGATACATCATATAGTGTAAAAGAGCCAGCCATGTCGATGTCGACGCCGAGCACGCCGAGTCGGCAGAACCCGCGTCGGCAGAGCATGACTCGTCGGCAGACTCGGCATTTGTTCGTGGTTATGAACTTCTTTCTCCCTCTTCTGGGAGGAGCCTCCCTTTTGGGAGTAGGTGTTCATGCTGCTGCCAGCACCGGGGTTGGTGGTAGTACTAATACTAGGAGGCAGCAACGCATGAAAGCACTAGCGGAGCATGCGGAGAATGTGAGTCAATCACGCGATCGGGTGCAGGCGCTTTTTCTCGACCGGGCGGGAGCTCGGGCCGAGGTGACGCGGGCAGCGGTGCTGCGGCGTTTGCAGGAGCAGACCGGTAGTTGGCCGGAGCAACATGCGACGGTCTTGGCCGCCATGAAGCGTCCGCCTTATAATTCGAAAGAAGAATCGAGCGAAGAATTCGATTATGGGTTCGCTGGAAAAAACGGCGCTGCGAGCAGTAGGAGTGCTAACCAGATAACCAATGCGCAAGCTAGCAGTACGCCGCCGAAGCAGAGGCTGGACCTGATGCACTGGAGTCCCGAACAAGACGACGATTCTCACGACGACTCAAGACATTCGTTGGGGCCTCTTCCCGCACCCGCGATGCCCCTGGAGACGGGCAGTACTACCGTTGCTCCTACCGCGATGCCCCTGGTGAGGGGCAAAACGGGTCCGCCCGCCTACCACGAGTCGACCTACGCTGCGGGTCCCAATCATCGGTATAATACCACGTACGGGGCCATCGCAGACCAGGAGAGGCAGTACTGGCACGAAGCGCCCTTCCACACGCACCGTGCCACGTCATTACCGCACGGTATTACTATCAAATTTGAATTAATTATGATTGAAATTCCTACTGACTGTAGACTCCGCTGCGGAGTGAAGTAACGTCGATTTTAATTTTGTGAAAATAGCTTATTTATGTATGTGTTGATTTCGCTAAAATAGGGGGGTTTCTCCCCCGCCCGCCCCCCTGTGAAAAAGCGTTTCGTAAATAGTGGGGTTTCTCTGTGTAATTGGCCATAAACAGCATCCAAAATACAGAACTCCCGCAGATTAATTAAGGAAAAGAAATGCTCGTTGATACGGAGTGGTGTTTCCGCAAATTGCTCCGAAAGATTGTCGTTCTTAGCCTCACCGCGCAGACTGTAAACATCATTTTCTCCACGAACATGGATTCAAAAGAGGCGGCGGCAACCGCGTGGTCATGAATTGCATTCATGCCGAAACCGATATTCATTTGCATCACCAATCCCGCAACGACGGTCCGGGGCCACACAAAACCCGCCGCAAACCTGCCAAATATCGATTCAAAAGGGTTCCAACGCCAATTTTGAGCATAGAACGTAATTGCAGGCCGAATCAACCAAGATCCAGCCGAGAAATGTCGGGTTGACCTGTCCAACCAGGACTCCGCCCTGATCGTCGGCCCTTCGGCGCAGAAGAGGCCGCGAACGCGCACACAAACGCCCAGAGCGCTCGAGCAGCGGCCAGGCGGCCAGCCGCTGTATCGCCCATAAAAGTGCTCAACCCAGCGCGGTCCCTCCCTCCCGATCCCGCATTTCTTGCCGCACTGCGCGGCCATCCACCCAGGCAGGCCCTGCCACAAGGAACCAAATGCACGCGTTCCCATCGCTCCAGCCCAATCAGTTTCCTGCCCCAGTGCGGAAAATAGGGGGGTTTCTCCTAGTCTTCTTCGGCCTTCTCTATGAGCAGAAACTGACCGCAGAAAGCGAAAACAAGGCAACCACACTAAATAAATAGGGGGGTTTCTCCGAACCACTTTCGGCGCACCATTTGTACAAGACACTGACCTTGAGAAGCTGCGAAAGCCAAGAGCGAAACCAGAAACCCCCCTATTTTATTTCAGGTGCTTTCGAAGCGTTCCTATTCTCTTCCTTCACACGGTATCTGGTCCACAACCTCGAGCGAAACCAAAACAACGAGCGAAACCACTACATGTATAGGTCTCCCAATTCCCATATTTATAAATCATATCAGATAGGTACAGTTAATGTATTTTCCATGCATTGAAAGACTACTGAAAATAATACTAGGATGTGTAGTAATGGACCGCGTTTGATAATTTCGTAGGCGCAACTGGGCGCTCGCTAGGATTGAGGCTGTGGGGAAGGTGGGTTGGGCAAGTTTGTAGGAGGTGTATAGAAGGGGGCGGTGGGAGGGCGAGGGTGGCGGTTGTGGTTCGGTTATTGTTCGTTCATGTAATGGAAAACGACCATGCTTGAAAAAAAGACGCAAACATCGCATTGTATCAGGAAACAAATGAGCTGTGAAGGTAAACGGTGAGGAAGGCATTCATCGAAGGTTGCGCGTTATGTAGTAGAGGCGCGTTGCGGGGGAGATTCCCGTCTTTTGTGTTTTGCATTCGTATAGCGTTATCCGTATCTGTTCTGCAGAGGAAGATCGGAAGTCAGCATGATGAGTCGGCGCGTGGGTGTGACGGACGAAGTGATTGGTAAGGAAAGGAGCATAAGCTGCCCGCTCATAGGATCGGGAACGCGCCTGGTTCGTTTTCGTTATTTTTTGGGTGGAAGTTGTAAGGACGTAACAGGCAGTGCAGACATGATAGGCCGGCGCGGATAGGAGAATGGGATTTCGTAGCTGCGCAGAAGGTTCCTTTTTTTTTTCGCCATGTGTGTGCGTGATGGAGGCAACGCAGACTGGAGGTCCTTTTTTTCTCCTTTAAGGCTCTGTAACGGTTCTGAGTAGGACGGTTTTTGTTGAAGGAGAACATCTTGCATGTTGACGGAAGTCTGCGGAGGTAATCTCGGAGAATTGTCCGTCGGTATTCAGACGGGAACTGCGGTGCGTAGGCGTATCTCGCTTGGTACGTGGAGGATTATTTTCGTAAGACAAAAGTTTGCCCTGTGTAGTGTAACCGCCGTTTGCGAGAATTGTGGTTTTGGGCAGAAAGGAGTATGCTGTATACGTGGTTGTAAAGTAGGTATGCGTATTGTATTCGTAGCGAGAGATTTAGTGTGTATGTCATAAGTGTTGTTGTGTGCGGGTACGGGAATGGTAAGTGAAGCGGAGAGAGCGGAAGAAAAGCGAACGTCGGTCGAGCGTGGAAGCACAGTTGAGGTACAGTGTATTTTTCGATGTACAGGAGGTTGGTGTCATCGCTATATGGAAGATCTATGTTACCGGGGAGTCTTGGATCCATGCAAGCTGTATGTCGAGCACAATGATAATGATAGGGTAGTGAATCCGACGAACAAAGGTATTCGTTTCTTATCATGTTAGTGATGCGGATATATGCGCAGGTCTACAAATCCCACAAAGTACATTCATGGCACTGAAATGTTCCGTATCAGTATGACGAGCATCGAGTAAGTAAGCGTGACGACAAGAAAAAAACAACCGGAAAAAGGCAGGAGGAAGAATCATCCATCGACCGCGCCTGGTATATATGCAGTGCGGATATGAGGAGAAGAGAGTATATCGTCTTGCATAGAAAACACGACGCGGTTATTATAAGATATATTTACATGGATGGAAGTCATCAGAAGGTAATGATCGACCAGCGGAACGATTGAGTTTTTGAGATGGAATTACGTGGGACTTTCTTGAGTAAGCCATTTTTCGTCTGCGACAGCTGTTGTATTCACTTGAAGAGATGTTGAATGATGAGGTTGCAATGTGCAGATATGAAGGTGTTTGTGAGACCAACGTCTGTGGCTATCAGTGTTCTTCGGAAGTTACGCTGCGTTAGCGTTCGTCGACTCGACTAATGGTGTTACGTTTGGCAAAGTTCGCAGCAGGATGGTATTCTTGTTGTTTGTGCCGCCTCGGGATGCACAGATACAGTATTTTAAATTCGCCTTTGTTGTTAATCGCGCATCGAATTATCATCAATTGAACTGTGTCGACGAATCGTAAATCTAATCAGCGTTGGTTTGCGTGGATTGTTGTTGTCGTTCTATGATGTCGTTAAAATGTTGCTCTTTGCGATCGTTTTTTTTCGGACAGCGATCTTGTGTTTGTGGTGCGATTGGGATTGTGTGTACATCTCCGATACTCGTTTCATTTGTATCGAGTTCTCACCGTGAATGCGATGTGTGTCAGGTCGCGTTTCTCTGTCTCAATCCCATACGGACGTCGTTCGATCGTATGCAGTCTCGATCATTATCTATGTTGTCGCAAAGAAGGCAGTGGAGTCGAATATTATGTCTTGTTACCTGCCTTGAGTTTCCTCATCTGGTCGATCGTCCGAAATTGTGATCTCGTTTCCTTTTGTCAGTCAACGTGAATTATCTGTCACCAGCAAAGTGTCTTGTCGGATTCCTTCGTTTGGATATCAATTTTCTGTCGATGTCAAATTGCGTCTTGTGTCGATATCATTCGTGCCGATATGAATTATCTGTCGATTTCAATTTGCTGTCGATGTGAATTCTCTGTCGATGTCAATTTTTTTTGTCGATGTCAATCTTCAGTCGATGTCAATTTTCTGTCGATGTCAATTTTGTGTCGTTGTGATTTGTGTAGTGCGCCAGTCGATATCATTCTGTATGATTCGTTGCCTTAGTCATGCTCAATTGCGTTATTGTGTGAAAAGTGCGATAGTCTGATCTTTAATGTGTCAAATCGACCGATTCTCAATCGTATGCCAATTTCATCGTCCATTGTGCAAGTCGGGCCAATTTGTTGTGCGTCCTAAGGAAGAAATTCATTGAATACGGAACAGTGAACAACGTATCAATCCGTTACCGTAGTTTGGCATTGTTTGCGTCATCTGTACAGTACACTCGCCCAGTGGCTGTTCGTACTGAAAAAATGGCGTCCGTGGATTCGGTTGTAAAAAAAAATGGCGCGAAGGATCTCACTCACCGCAAGAGAGCACACAAACACGCGTTCAAGCTGTTGTGTACAGATCGAGCAAGTCTCTTTTGCCCTTTGTTTTGGTCCTCGTGTAAGGTGTGGATAAATGTATGTGCGTGTATGCGTTTGCATGTTTACGTATGCTGTCGTACGTTAGGTTTGTGTGCATCCTTGTGTCAAGTAACGAAGCACTGAGGTTCTTTCTTCGCGTAAATTACACCTTGCGAGTTTCTATAGGATGAATCCAAACAAGAAAAAAACAGTGCCGGCGAAGGTTTGCGAAGGTGAAGACGTGTACCGTGAAGAGTGTACGAAGAAGTGGTTGGAGTCGTTGCCGGAAGTCGAGAAGGCGACATTCCAACAGAGGGTTATCTTCATTTTCTTACGTGATGTCCGAAACCAGCATGGGAATGTCTTACAGCGTTTGTGAAAATCGAGCAGTTACATGAGATGAGTATCACGTGTATTACGTGTTATAATTGAGTGAGAATAGCAAAGATTGGGGGATAATCAAAACTACTAAGGCGAAGAACAGAAAGCTGGGAGAAGGTTATAAAGCCGAACTCGACGCGTGGTTAAATAACGAGGTTTTTTTTTTAGGTTCTCATTGTTAGTAAAAGAGTAGTGATCCCAAACGTGGGTTAACGCGTCCGTAAATTAAGTACATGTTCTTGCGTATTATGTGGATCACCATGAAGAGTGTAATGCAAGGAATTCCAAGTTCGCTGGTAGGATATGAACGGAATACAACAGTTGCGGAAAAAAAGTTGTTGATTACATTCTTTATGTCAACAGGGCCCCGCTTCTGCCAATGCTGCTTTTAAAGTGTTTGAGAAACGCGTTGCCGCGAATCCGCAAGCCTTCGCCACACTTGGTGATGTGAATTCGCTGGAGGTGTTTAAGAAAGTCGTCGTGAAGTGTTTTGGCGGGGAGGTAGAAGCAAAGGGGAAGGAAATGAAGCCGGAAATAATTATTCAGAAACACGCGGCGAACGCTCGCGAGGAAGCGAAAAAAAAGTTCGGGAACAGAAAGGAATCCAAGTTAGCGGGAAGCAAGATGTTTGTCGACGAATACGGGCGCGCGGAACAAGCGTACAAACGTTTCAAGGAAGGTGACTCTGGGGCGTGGGTCATACTTTTCGGATCTTTTGGTTGTGAGCAGGAAAGGATGTCTGTTCGTTGCTCTTTCTAGGTACATCCCCGTTGGAAGATCCAAACTAATTGAGCAATCTCTTTGAGTCACGCTTTGAGAGGAATCATAATCCGAAGGTTGAAATCAAGAACGCCGTTGAAGAAGCTGATGACGTCAAGAAAATTGCGAAACAGTTGGCGAAGAAAAAGAAGGTAATTATAGTTATGTTTAGTTGATTATGGTGTTATGCATGATCAATCTTTTTGTTCGCGTGTACTGCCGTTTGTAATCTGAACAAGTTGTAACGCTTTAAAAAATATTATTCTTGCAAAGCAATCATCCACATGTATGGTAGAGATCAAATCGACTTTGTCAGGTTTTTAAAAAAGTTTCGCACCGAGAGTATTGGTGGAAAAAAACATACCGCATTTACAGGAGGGGTTTGGATTATGATGGACATCAATCCGTTATCGGGAGTCGAAATATAGGTTCAGCAAGAAGGTTCACAGAGTTCGCATTCGAACAAGAAGATCTTGGCGGAAGAGAGCTCGACGGGTAAAGAACCGGCAAAGACCTCGATTTCTTCGGTTTCACTTTGTTTGAACGTATTAGTAATCTGTAAATAGATCGAAGCTCGAAGAGCGTCCGGGAAATGTCCAATTGGAGTTGTGTTTAAACTGTCAAGCGAATCAAATTTCTCAGGTCGGAAATAAGAAATTCGTCGATTCAATGGGGGCCCGTTCGGCGCAGGCGAAGCAGATTTCCATTGGTTTTCTTTTTAAGGGTGTCTTTTAATAACTGTTGGATCGTTTGAATCGCAGTTGGTTACAAGCGTAGTTCGGAGTGAGTTGTGTTAGTATAGAATATCAGTGTGTAGGAGTAAACTGTTGTAGAAACGAAGCCTCGTAGCTGCAAAAATTGCGCACGCGGTTGAAGTTGACGGAAGGTAGGAAGGAAAAAATCTTTCGTTGACACGTAAGGGATGTATGACGTGTATGTAAAGGAGATATGATATAGGAGCCCGGCTAGCAGAGGACCAGCTGTGACAAAGCGACACGAAAAAAAAAAAGGAAAAAAACATTATATAAAAAATTCGGCAAAAAGTCAAGAAAAAAAGACCACGCGCAAAAAAAAAAAGAAAGGTGCGGAAATTTGAGTAGCAAATCTCGGATATAGGCCAAAGCTATGTAATAGTATATCATACCCAACGTTCACTCCGGCGTTGGGGCTCCTACGAAAACTACCACTTTACGAGGTTTCATTAAACCAATGTGAGTAAAAGTCAAAGTTTAAGTAGGGGTATTCGGGAGAATGCGTGGATCGCATCCAGTGTGTCGGCTAATCTTCGGCTGTACGGACTATCCGTTCCTCTTAGAGAGACAGTACCTGTGTTCAGGTGAAAAAGTCTCAGGCCATGACAGGGTCGTCGTGTCCTTAGCAGTCTTGAGGTGTAGCGTGATCTCATTGGGCTATCTTTTTGTACAGCAGTAGCTCGTGGTAGGCACGTAGACGCAATCGCAAACATTTTCTGTGCAGTCAAGGTTCCGCGGCGTTCGCGGGCCTTTAAATATTCGAATTCGGACGCATATAAATTCAGGATTCGTTCGCGAACCGTTTTCCGAAGAATTTGCTCGCGAACATTTTTTGCCCGTTCGGGCTGCCGCGGTGTTCGTGGGTCTTTAAAGAATCGAATTTGGAGTCATTTAAATTCAAAATTCGTTTGCGAACTTTTTTTTTTGAAGGATTAGTTTCCGAACATTTTCTGTTCGTGCAGGCCTTCGGGGCGTTCGCGGGCTTTTAAATATTGGAATTCGGAGTCATTTAAATTCAAGATTCGTTCGTGAATCGTTTTTTTTGAAGGATTAGTTTGTTAACATTTGTTTTCCATTCGCGTTCCTGCGGCGTTCGTAGGCTTTTAAATAGCTGAATTCGGGATCATTTAAGTTAAGAATTCGTTCGCAGGCCTTTTTTTTCTGAAGGATTAGTTTGGGAACAATTTTTGTCCTTTTCGGTTTATGCGGCGTTCGCGGGACTTTAAATAGCCGAATCCGAGATCATTTAAATCGAAATTTCGTTCGTGAACCTTTTTTTTCTGAAGGATTAGTTTGGGAACATTTTTTGTCCATTTCGGTTTATGCGGCGTTCGCGAGACTTTAAATAGCCGAATCCGAGATCATTTAAATCGAGATTTCGTTCGTGATTTTTTTTTTGTGAAGAATTAGTTTGTTAACATTTCCTTCCATTCGGGCTTCCGCGGCGTTCGCGGGCCTTTAAATAGCCGAATTCCGAATGATTTAAATTGAGGAATCGTCCAGGAACATTTTATTGAGGATTCGTTCGGCAACATTTGTTTAGTAATGGACCGCGTTTGAATATGATTCGTGGGATTTGTTTAACGATGAAGCGAATGCGTGATTTCAAGACATTTGTAGAAAAAAAGTATTCGTTGAGTAAATTGGAACCGATTTTCGCGGGATTGAAGCGGAAAATTATTTAGTTGAAGCGAAATGGAAAACTTCAATGAAAGGTTGATGACGAAACGAATGCTCAGAGCAGGTCGGAACGTGAAGTATAGCGTGGAGTACGTTGCACAAAGATCAGTGAAGCGACGGTTTGATAATATTCGTTCTTGGATTATTGTTGTCAAAGGGAAAAAAGGATACGAAAACATCGTGCACAGACATTAGAGCGTTGTAACAAATTAGATGTTCTACTTTGCATAACACATATTAAATCTGAAAATGATAATGTTAAGTGTTGCGCAGAATTTGTAAAAGCAAAAAACAACATTACGGTTATGCAATGATAGTGATGATGAATGCAACTTTGAAGAATTCGATAAATAGAATATCCGTACTGGCGTTCCTGAAGAGCTCTTCGTGAAATGTATTCGATTCAATAATAGAGCCAGTAGCGAAATGCGCGGTATTTGTATGGCCTGAATTTCTTTCTGGAGTCCGTAAAGAGTGGTACGATTGGGATTGCTAAACCAAGTGTAGTCCCGTAGTTTCTTTAATCTGAAGATTTTATACAGGCATAGAATCTGCGGAGCTCAGCTGAGCAGCAGCAACGAAACGCGCTAACGATGCGAAATGTTCCTCGTGAATCTGATTCGAATTGTTTGTTTGCGCAAGTGCGGTTGCAGGAAATGATGTTAAACTTAATGGCGGGTTTTGCGAGTAATCAGACGATGATCCTTACAAATTAATAAATGTTGTTACAAACATATAATCATGTTACAGATTATAATGTTGTTACAAATGATTATGTTGTTACAAATTATAATGTTGTCACAAAATTGTATGTAAAACAGCGAAAGTCAAACTTTTTGGATTTTTATGAGTACAAGAGGCAATCGTGTTTGCAAGATCGATAGTCATTGTGGTATAGTCGATGCCGTGTGGGTTAGCGGAACACATTCACGTTTGTCCTTGTGTGCGTACGTGGTAAGGAGATAATGTATCGCATATTTTGCGCATGTAGGTGAATGCGCTTCGTTTACGTGCAAAAACAATACACGCGGAGCAAAAAACACCGCGCATTTGTTGATTGTTTTTTGCAAAAAGAAACAACGTACACGGTTGAAATTAAAGTTGTGCTGCACAAACAAAAAAAGGTTGGGCGTGTTTATTCGAAATACCACCGGGGGACTGTCATTTGAATTTGTATTTTGTCCAAAAACATTTGAATTCCAAGAAGTTATGTGTATGACACTCTGAAATTAACTCTACCTGAATCAATTTGACTTTTCAAGCAACTAACCAAAAAAACTTGTAAGTTTCGCGCTGCGACGTCGGAAGCTTTCGTGCAGCAATTAAATTCACGTTCAAGCAAAACAAGTGATAGCGACGCATAATTAAAAATAGGCTTTGCTTCGTTTAGGAGCAAACAGTGGTCTTCGTTCGGAAACGAAAATTGTTTGTGCAAGTGCAGTGTCAAGTGTTTTCGTGCACGTCCTTTCGTTGTGGAAAAATTTCATCAAATGCAATAATAATTGTGGTGTTTGTCTTTTGGAGTACGAAAATCATTTTTGGAGAAAGTACATTAATGGAGATTGCAAGCGTGGCAACGTCATCTATTTGAGTCATTTCCTTTCTCTGCCCATTTCGTAAGGTAACGCAGGTTAGCATGTTGCCTCCTCTCCATGGTGGAACCAAAAAAATTAAATGCGCAGTGCGGGACAGCTGGATAGGGAAAACGTTTTCGTTGTACTTAATAATTATAGAAAAACATCTGTATTGAAATTTGGTTTCTTTAGTAAAAAGAAAGGAGAGAACTCAAGCCATTTGTGTGTTGTTAGTGCATATGTAGAATTTGTTTGAAAAGGCTGAAGTTTCAGCAATTGGAAGATATGTATATGTAGTGATTGGATGGTACAGAAATGTGAACAGATCCGTTTGTGATGTACCATATGTTTCCTGATGTTTGAATATTGAACCATCACAAGAATGTAATTTTTTCATCACTGTCGTTTCTGTCGTTTGAATATTAGCAGATGTGAGTATTGAAATCTTGAATAAGTTTACAGAATTTGCACGCATCCGGCACAATCATCATCATGACTGTAGAAGAAGATTTCGGTTCAGAAGATTTAGATTTCCGTGAGTTGTTTGACGACCATGGCGAGCCGACAATAGACCCAACAAAAGAACAGAAAGCTTTCTACGTTGCACTGCTTGATCTTTGTCGCGTCGGAAGTTTAAGTTCCTTTTTTATGGGTACAAGTCGCTTTGCATATCACGCACGTACTATTATTATTGGTTAGAATGTGAAGGCAATAACATTTTGCGTCTTTCTTTTTTGGGAGAGTCATAATTGTTGTTGCATTATTTTTATGTGGATGTCTGTCGATGGTGTTGTTGAGATAAAAAATAAGATGAAAATTAAACAGGCCCAGGTTTTGGAGATCAGCCTGGCACAATGGATATTAAATCTCCGCAAGATTTGTGGCTGAAAAAATACTTGCCGAGATCGATTAAGAACTTGCCGAAAATAATTTTGAACATTATAACTCAGGAGGTTGTTTTTTTTTCTCTTCGTTTGTTGGAAGCAGTGATTTAGTGAGCAAGAGTCGGTTGTAACGTTGCGTGGGATGCCAGCCGGAGTATTCGCGAAATAAAGTTCGGCACAGACCAATCGAGCAAAATGCTTTAACAAAGAATAGGTTTTTGCAAGGGACATACGGTATGAAAATCATAGTTTCTTATCAAAGGAGTTTGCAAATGTCGTTGGTATGGACTAGAAACAAAAGTGGGATCAAGTGGATGAGAAGCAGCAGCAAATTCAACAGTTCAAGGACGGCGATGAAGAAGCGGAGGTAGACGAATATATGTTTGGTAAAATTCAATGTGATCGTTGTGAATATTTTCACGTTCGGTTTTAAATGTGTTGTGTACAAATCAGTTTTTTGTATGGTGAGTAGGTGTGCAGCAGGTGTAATGAAATCTCGTCAAGCGTGATTGCACATTTACACAGGTAGAAGAGGCGCAAGGTTCGCATGTTGCCGAGAAGAGAACGACAGGTAAGAACAAGCGCGCGCGACATGATACAGGAGCTGGTCGAACTGCGGATGAAACGGATCGGTTGAAAGAAGCGTTGAAAAATACCTACGTCGGACGCCACAATCCTCTTCAAATTGGTCGCGGGAGACCGGCCAGGGCTTTCCAAGTTGAATTTTTTAAAAACGAAGTCGCGCTCGGTAAGGAATTCGATGCTAAATGGCACGCTTTCATGGACACGTTGGAGAAAAGTGATGTGCAGTTCGCAGGGATGGGCGACGATGATGCGAAGGACAACACGTTTGCTGATGATGATAATCGCACGGGATGTGGAGACGTTGATTGTTCCGGATCAACAACAGCTGGGACTGAAAATTCTGTTGCTGATTTATAATCGAAGTTGAAATTTTTTTCCTTTTACTTAGTTTAGCATACGGATACTGTTGAGAAGGATTTACTGGAAAAAAAAATCATGCGGGCGGAAACGATCGAGGTTATCTTTGTGCTTGTGGAAGAAAGTATATGGGGTTCAGGTTTTCTGTCACCATCATTGTGTTGATCGTGTTCGTGTCGCACTTGTGCATTCAAAATTAAAATGTCGAATTCAAATGTTTCTTGAATGTTTTTTGTCGCGTTCGGAAGTAAATGTCATAATATATTGTTTGTCGTCATGTCTCAAAATTTGGTCGAGTAGGCGTATGAATACGTTACACTGCAGCACCTAAGTACAAAAGATGTTGCAGATGGTCACGTGCAGCGGTTCGGAGAGGGAGATATTTTGACAAACAGCATGTTACATTCCGTTGCGAAGCAAAAGAATACACGAAGGACGGTTCAGCTTGAGTGCAGTATTCGTTCTGTCGTTACGAATATTTTTGAACTGTATTAAAAGATGAAATTGTAACATTAGATGTCCGACGTCCATGAAAAGTTGTTGGCGGAGGCCGGAGGTATGATGTATTTTGATTGCTTTTTTCTGTTGGTCATATTCGTTATGGTATGTTAGGAGGGAATCTTTATAGAACTTCATTGTTATCAACTTGGTATTACACAGTATTGAAAACAAAATTTCAGCGCCGTTGATTATTTCGCCCGCAGGAATTGACAACAGTTTGCGATCAAAGCATAATGCAGCGGTTCGCGGTTTCGCCTTGGAGAACTGGACTTTTGGCGTGGTCCTTTCTTGTATGTCTCAGTTAGTACCTTGTTGCAATTATTAATTTTGAGAATTGACCTTGTAAGATGAAAGTTTATTTCTGGACGAGAATTATTTTGCATCACGCCAGTGTGTGGCATTGTGAAACTTATTTGAGTTATTCGTTATGACGAAGATGAGTTTGCTCTACGAAAAAAACAAATGAACGCGGGTACACAACATATATACGTTTTGCAAAAAAAAAAAAACGAAGGGGTACATAATGTATGTACGTAAAGCTCTTGCGGCACAAGTGAATCCGCTGAGCATCGCAGAGGTGACGGTGAAAGCAAGTAAGAGGAACAGAGGCATTCGAGAAACAGTTTCTTCGCTCAATGTAGTTGACATGGACGGCGCGGAGCGGTGGGGATCGCATGCAGATCTGTTACGTGCATGTGGCGGTGTTTATATAGAGTGTATGATGATTTGATCGGAGGATAGAAAGGCTCATTGTTATGATGTTTTCTGCAACGATGCATAAGAAAGTATTGGTTTTCATGCACTAATGAGGCGGCGTTGTGAACAGAAGCGAGTTAAGTTTGTTTTGCAACCGTTGATTTAGTTTCAATAGGATGAAAACAAATAAGTAATTACACAGCGCCGGAACGGGTGCAAGAGAGTGAAGGCGGCGAAATTCCTGCGAAAGTCAAAGATAAAGCGAAATTTGGAAAACGCATGCGAGTATGGACAGCAGGAAAGGTTTCTTTCGTTTGGGTTTTTTCTGTTCCGTCAGAACGTCTGTGTGAATATATGATGTGAGTAGCGCCGTTTCGTATTCTTCTTGTATGCAATATATTGTTGGTTTTGTGAATTTATTTCTCGGCTATATATTGGAGAAGGTCAGAACAAGACATGTTTTTGTGTGCAAAGGATTCCTGATCAGACGTTATTTTGGCATATCCAAACGCAACGAATGTCGTGATAGGCATTGATGCCAAAAGAAAACTAAAAATCAGCAATTTGTTACGTTCATTCGTTTGTGTGTGGCAATGCGCATCACACCGTGGACGCGGCGTGCTTGTGTCGATTTCGTAGATGCGGACCCTCAAAGACGCGTTGGTTTTTTGTATATGCGTAGAATTTGTCGTGAGTTTGTCAGGTTGTTGGAAGTCGGTCATTCCAGTGATTGTCTATCGGTAGAAAGTTATTGCAGGTCGTATGCCTGCCAAAGTCAATGGCAACATGTTTGATCAAGGTCATTTGGGAACTCGCGCCGAATGGTTGCAGTTGTTAGATGATGCGAGCTGCAAACGCACGTCAAGTTTCGCAAATCGATTCGTGAAGTCTGTGTTCACGCAACGGAAAACGTTGGCGATGGCCCTCGCGATATGTCGGTCGTGTTGGGCGGGGCAGCAAGCTGCGTTTTTGGTAATTTCACATTTTGAAGAATATTATGTTTTTTAGCAAGTACAGTATTTTTGTATATTTGTGTCCTGCAACTATCAACACAAGACTTCGACTGATGCGTGCGATGAAAGTTGTGACAACGGTTTGAACAGCGGATGTTGCAGTCGATTGTTTACAAAAACGCTTCAAAAAATTATTTAGGCGAATTTCATCTTGTTGCGAACGCCTGGGTTACGAATTTTTTATCGCACGGAAAATCTTGATATGCGCAAAATCCCGTGGAGCACTTTCAAGGAACACGATGCACCTGTTCGAGCGAGGATTCTGCATTCACATGACATGTTCAAGTGGAACACGTTACTTTCTTTTTTCGTTCTTCACATGTACTTGATAAATTGAATTCTATCGGCGAAACAACTGATTTATTTGGAATATTATTAGAATCAGGTTTAGTAAGCGGTGTGTTTGACACAGCAGCTTGTAGCACAGTACGCATTTGCTGAAGCATTTGATGCAGTTCGTATTATTGTAGTAAGTTCATTCAGTCTAATCTGCTTTTAGTAAGTTCACGACCGGTACTGGTGGTGCAAGTAAAGTTTGCGCTATGTGTTAGAAATGTGCGTTTACACCTAATGCATTTAACATTTATTTTCGTTTCGGGAAGAACTGCTGAAAACATTCTCTGAGGTACATTGGTGATCAGCTTGTTCAGCGAACAGAACCGTTTTCGCAAGCTCTTTCGGATTTAGATCGAACGTTTCGCGTGCGAATTGAGCAAACGACTTCCAACCTTACGCTTTTGAAAACGTGTCAATTGGCCCTTTACGCGTTTTGTTTAGCATGTTTTTCGCGTCATGTGCCGTTTGTACTTGTGATACAAGGCTTGTGGAAGCAGTGTTCTACAGTGGAAGGTTTTACAGCAGCCCTTCGAGCGAAATTTCCGTTCGCGAAGAAAGCTTTCGTTCGAAGTAAAGTTCTGTCAAGACGGAAATGTCGTGGCCTGTGCCGGGATCTGCTAACTTTTACGCCGAATAGCATCGCATTGAAGAATCGAAAGGTCGGTTGATTTTCATGAAGTTTCGTAAAATATGTACATTGCTTAGATTTTAAACAAAGTAAAAACGTAGATTGTGTGTTTCATCAAAACTCACGTTAGACATCAGATGGTATAATATGTAGAGCAGGTTGTAAATCCTTTGTGATTTGCACGCAGTGTTTGTATTCGAATTTGAATATTCAAAGGGCACCTTTTGGTACCGGCAGTTTGCAGCGTGGGTTGAACGCGTCAAGTGGAACTTTAATTTCAAAGAGAAAAAATTCATCATACCTGCCGTCGAATTGAAAAAAGTGATGGGAACTTTAATGTTTAATCACTGCGCTGGACGCGGTGGGTATTTTGACGGGTGCAGCGTCGTTCAATTGTCGGGTTGTTCTGTTGAAGCTGTTGCGAGCCCGACGAGCCCAAACAGCGGTTCGCGGTGGTTGCTGGATTCAATAAAGCTCGAGCATCCGTTTGTTTATACGTGGGACGATTTCAATCCGAACTTGCGGTTTTTTATATAAATTTTTTTGTTCGGTGTTGTAGTGAATGACTCGCAAGTCTCTCGTTCTTCGAGAACGAGTCTGGACGATGTAAGTGAGATGTGGTAGACGTGCACGTTGAAATGTTTATTCGACGGCAAAGTATTGTGTTGATAAACTATTTGAGAGCAATTATGCACGGTAGCATTTCACGTCCGTCCTCAATAAGTATTGTAACATTTCACGTCGAAAAGTATTTCGTGTTAGCCTTGGACTTTAGTGGTATGAATCTAAAAGGGCGCAGTTTCGTTCGTTGCGGAAATCATTGGAGGAAGTGGAAAAAGCTCTCGGTCGACGCTTGGAATTTGATTTGGAAGAGGCGTTGTCAGATTTTGAAGAAGATCATTTGGTCCCGTTATTCTTTCAATCGTCGGCTTGTAAAGCAACGAAAGACTTCATCTCTCCGCTTCTGCCACAATGGCTGAAGAAACTTCGAGCCAAGTTCCTTCATGTTGCAAAATATGGTGCACTGGACGAAGATGTGGAGATAGGTTTTGTTGAGAGGAACTTTTAAGAAATATTGTTGTAGAAATATTTGAAAGATGATATTATGTAGGGCATGTATTCACGTAAATTTTTTGATATTTGGATCGATCTGGAGCTTGGATTGGTACATTGGTATACCTCTTTGCTTCGTTTTGAATTATACTAGACGAGAATGAATCTATATTTGAAGAAATGATGATATAAAATGAAGAAATCTCCGTAGTAACAGAGAGTGGCTCGAATAATGTTTGTCGTAGCTCGGCTGATAACATGATCGTCGTTATGTGTATTAATTTAGGCAGAGCTCATGCGACGTTATAAGTGTCTGTTTGTATTGTTTAAAGCTGTCGCGGCGAAAGATTACACGTTTCGTTTTTTATGTGAGCACATTTGTATGAAAAATCAATGCAGTAAAAAAGCATGAAAAGAATTGTATGTGTTTGCTAAGTGAATTCTATATTGCAAAATAAATTTATAGAGATATCAAGATGACGTTAGTTGTTGTTATTTGCATTGTCCTTGTGCGTAACTTTGGTTAATTTTTGATTGTCCGGCGGTGCACATTACCGGATCAGCTTGCAAGTGCTGTTGCCGGCGGCTTAATTTACACAGAAACGTTATGTAGGTACCTAAGAACTACAAAAGGGTAAGAGTGTCTGATGTCGAAGATTCGGTACATCGTTTCGTCGTTCAACAGCGTGTTAGAATATTCTGGTGGGACGAGGAAACATGGCAAAAAATACGAGCATGGTGAAAATTTTTTCTGTACGTGTTTAATCAAGATTGACGAAAGGTTAAGTTTCCGTATATGCGTTATCATGCATTTTTTGCGACGTGCATGATCTTGAAGAAGCTGTGTGTCGTATGTATGGACGTCGTACAAGATTGACATTGTATTTCAATTTGTCCATAAGGGCCGGAAATGGAATTATTGACACAGAATAGTGCATAATCATCCGTGTCGAAAAGTATTGTGTGCAAATGAAGTTGTCGTTTTCAGTACTTCATCATATGCCATTCTTTAACATCATTCTGGCGAACGTTAAACACGTGTGCATCTTATCTCCGTATCGCACAAAAATCGCGTTTTTATCTACCTATGAAAAAACATTTCATCAATGTTTGATTATGTATATGATGGATAAGACGGAAAAAAAAAGAAACAGGATAAGCCTAAAAGTTCTTGTTTGCTGTCATATCTCGGAAGTATTTCTGTGTAGAAGTTTCGTAGGTTGGCAGTTGCTATTTCGTTTCGTGTCTTGGAAGTTTCATTCTTGTTTCGTATCTTGCGAGTCTCGTTCTTGCTGAAAAATGCCCGGGGTAAAGAAGGCAGACCGGATGAAGGAACTTTTAGAAGACCCGGCTTACGCTCTACGCATTTACGGAGGTTTATAATTGTGTTTATGCGTATTTTTTCCTATTCTTTAGGTAGGGCCTAGAAGCGAAGTAAATATCAAACAGTCTGCGAGTAGTTGGTTTTTTTGGTGTTGTGCTTGTACCTTTTTGAGAAGAATTTCATCGATTGTTGATAGCTGTTTGGGTGACAAATGTAGAAGGTGTTGCCCATCTATTTGTCAGATTATTTAATGCGTACAAATTTTGTTCATACACAGGCCCCATCATTGCGGAGACGATAGAGTCGTATAGCGATCTGGTTGCGAAAGCGAAATTGGCGCAAATGGGTGATGATGAATTAGAGCAGTTAGAAAAAGAGCGCGTCCAGGAGATCCAAAACGTTAAGGCCAATACGGACAGTTACTGGAATGGACCGGTTTTTTTTGTATTGTTTAATTAGTATGCTCGTCTTTTGGTCGCGTCTCTGCAATTTTCCTAACATACAGCGGGTCCGTATTTTGTTGTCATCGTTAGTATACCTTTTGTCCAACGCGGAATGTCGTTAACAGGATGAAAATCATCACGTTTTGATTTTCGAGATACTACGTTCATCTTTGCTGGATTTACAGCAATGTAATTCGTTAGACACAAATTGAACATGTTCTTCGTAGAAAGAAAAGCAAGCTCTAAAAAAAAATTGGCATGTGGATTTGTCGGCTTCTTTATTTTTCATGTAGTTTGTGGTAACGATTCGCGAATCTTGGTTAAAAAAACAGCCTAACGTTGCGTATCGTGCCGACTGTGAAAAATGGAACGCAAAGCCGTGTGGGAAGGAGACGTTTGACACGTACGCGGCTGAGGTATTTGAAAAATACGAGACGGAGAAAAAAAAAGCCGATCAACTTAGCAAATCGGAAATCTCGAGAATGTCGAAGAGAGTTTTAGGTACTCTTTATGGTGAGCAGACCGCAAAACTGAACGAGAAAACTGCAGAACTGAACGAGAAAACCGCAGAACTGGACGATATGCGCAAACGGCTCGAGCGTTTCGAGAAAGAAAATAACCCGGTTGGTCTAATTTAATATTTTGTTGTAGACGTTCCCGATTGGAGTATATCTTGGATTGCAAAAGATCTTGTTTTTGAATTCATGTTTATTATGTTTGGATTAAACCTGTGTTTAAGAAACGTCAATGCTAAGCAGTTTGCGAATTAATTCGGAAAATCTCTTGAAAGGCGATGAAGGCTGGCGAAGGTTCAAATTTGTTGAAAGAAGTCGTTGAGGAAGCGGGAGCAACGAATGGCGACACGGATGAGAAGGGAACAGTGGATGTCAGTGCGAAGGATGGTGATAAGAAGGGAACAGAGGTTATTTCGTTTTTCAGATCATTATCTGTCTTAAATGGATCGCGCACGTATGATTCTCGCGTACTGCGTGGTAAGTTCATATCCGTATTTGGGTTGCATTGCTAGGTCGGTTTTTTTTCACTAAATTTCGTACAACGTATACGATGTGCAAATCAGGGTCTTGACGGATGTTATAACAAATACAATAAAGCGTTCGTCGCCGGGAGATGTTTCTTCGTGCGTAGGTGAAGATGGTTCTTTGCATGATGGTTCCTCGGACAGCATCTCCAACGTTTATTTTTGTTCCTCAAGTGATTCTGTTATGTATTTTTTCAAACATTAAAGATTGCATACATTAACGTTTTTGAAATTCTTTGCGCTGAAATAAGTGTAAACGTTCATTCGTGCTTCTCTTGTGCGATTTGTTAAATATTGCATTCTGAGGTATTAGAAATTGTGCAAGCTAAAGTCGGTCGTTCGTATTGATGTGTATTTTAATAAAGCGCAAAGGACATAAAATATGCCGGTTCGTCAATTATGCATTGATCTGGAGCATGTAGTGTACCCCGGAAATCATTTTCGTTAAAAAACAAGGCTGGTGGCGGCAGCAACAAGCAAGGACAAGCTACGGAAGGAGAAGCTACGGAAGCAATTGCGCCTCATGACAGCGCTTCGAATGTTCTTTCTTTTCGCAATTTATGTGACTTATTAACGACTTCTCAAATATTAAGAATTTGTGCATAATGATATCCGGGCTATTAATCCTCTTTATCCGTGATGAATTATATATCCAGCAGAGCGCAAAGGACATAAGGTATGCGCGTTTTGTGTATATCGGTCCAGAACATGTAGTGCATTACGGAAAACATTTTCGTTAAGAAACAAGGTTGGCGGGACTGCTGAGAAGCAAGAGCAAGCCGCGACGGTCGTCAGTATTCGTTAAAATTCGTGAGCTCGTTTTTTGTAGTGAGTGGTGGCTGAAAATGAAGTTGGAAATTTATAAAAATTTCCTTTACATGGTATGTGGTCTTACATAAAGATAAAGCGGAACGCATTTTGTATTTAATATAAAAAAATCAAGGAAAAGAGTGAAGTTTGTGCGCAACAAAAGGAGGCTCAGGTTTTTTTGTATGTGCGTCTAAGTTATGTTATGAGCGATTTTTATTGAGGCGTAAAGCATCTATACGAGCCCGGCTAGCAGAGGACCAGCTGTGACAAAGCGACACGAAAAAAATAACGAAACAAACATTATATAAAAAATTAGGCAAAAAGTCAAGAAAAAAAGACCACGCGCAAAAAAGAAAAGAAAGGTGCGGAAATTTGAGTAGCAAATCTCGGATATAGGCGAAAGCTATGTAGTAGTATATCATACCCAACGTTCACTCCGGCGTTGGGGCTCCTACGACAACTACCACTTTACGAGGTTTCATTAAACCAATGTGAGTAAAAGTTAAAGTTTAAGTAGGGGTATTCGGGAGAATGCGTGGATCGCATCCAGTGTGTCAGCTAATCTTCGGCTGTACGGACTATCCGTTCCTCTTAGAGAGACAGTGCCTGTGTTCAGGTGAAAAAGTCTCAGGCCATGACAGGGTCGTCGTGTCCTTAGCAGTCTTGAGGTGTAGCGTGATCTCATTGGGCTATCTTTTTGTACAGCAGTAGCTCGAGGTAGGCACGTAGGCGCAATCGCAAACATTTTTTGCTCATTCAGGCTTCCGCGGCGTTCGCGGGCCTTTAAATATTGGAATTCGGAGGCATTTAAATTCAGGATTCGTTTGCGAACCGTTTTTCGAAGAATTTGCTCGCGAACATTTTCTGTCCGTTCGGGCTGTCGCGGTGTTCGCGGGCCTTTAAATAATCGAATTTGGAGTCATTTAAATTCAAAATTCGTTTGCGAACGTCTTTCTGAAGGATTAGTTTGCGAACATTTTCTCCACATGCGAATGCATTTTGTATTTAATATAAAAAAATCAAGGAGAAGAGTGAAGTTGGTGCGCAGCAGAAGGAGGCTCAGGTTTTCGTATGTGCGTCTAAGTTACGTTATGAACGATTCTTATTGAGGCGTAAAGCATTTATACGAGCTCAGGGAAAGCTGTAACGCCCTAATCGTTGCTTGGCTTGACCGGAATGAAAAATAAGTAAATGCCAGCAATATTAGTGTTTATATTCGTCGGACACGTTTAATCATGAAATAGCATCCTGGTAAGCGTTCTGTTCCTGAAACCGTCGAGTTACCTGACAGCGAGACGGAGTCGGATGGGACCCTGTTAGAAAGAGTCCGTGAGGCGAAGAAGTTAAAGAGGCAGCAAACCAAAAAACAGAAATTAGGAGGTACGTCGTAATTATCGGTGACGTGTGAGTGGCGGCAGTTTCTAGAAGATGTTGCGAGTTATTGAGCTCGTTGTGTGTATCACTCACGTATATGCATTTTGTATTTGCGTTGTGTGTGGTGATGTCTAATTAATAATTATAAGTCGCAGTTATGAGCAAAAATTTAGAGCTGTTGCATTTTCTTCATGTTGTCACGTCGAGTCGAACCATTTAAGAATTAGTCACAACGGATAAATATACATCATTCAAAGCGTATGAGGGCGACATGTTTTCAATTAGTGAGCTATAATGCCTATGGCTACACAATTCACACGCGTATGCTACAAAGTAGAATGTAATGACGTTC
>Ga0099797_100396_pt1:25000-28289 | contig 28289 bp, 34 predicted proteins | sample Uncmet_Sort48C_1_FD_89871 | JGI IMG/M metagenome (GOLD analysis project Ga0099797, IMG submission 89871) | Marine eukaryotic communities from CALCOFI LINE 67, Pacific Ocean - C012_Sort48C_1 | ecosystem: Environmental > Aquatic > Marine > Oceanic | place: Pacific Ocean: Monterey Bay... | reverse complement strand
ATAGATAGATAGATAGATAGATAGATAGATAGATAGATAGATAGATGAGATAACCAGATAGGTAGATGAGATAGCCAGATAGGTTGATGAGATAGATAGGGTACGTAGGTTAGTTAGGTAGAGATGTAGAGAATGTGGATGAGTGTTTGACTAGAGAGCAAGACCTCGAGTTGGTAGTCTCCAGCGCCCATACATATCGATCAAAATCAATCTTCGCCACCTCCTTTCCCCACGTCGTGCCTGACTGTGGCTTTTCCAAAAACTTGCACTCGCTCTGCCAAGTGCCAAAGGCGGCCCGCCAATCCTTCCTTTGCTGCTCCACCTAAAAAATAACACAAACAAAAAACACAGCGGCACAGCGGGATAAGGAAAGGACGTAGTAGAGCACAAGGACGACTCATGAGAAAACATAATAATAAGTATGAATCACGAGAGTCAGTCGAATCTCAGACATTCTAAACAGCAAATCTGTTTAAAGATTTGAAAACAAAAAAATGAGAATACAGTAATGCTGTGATTTACACCTTGGCTAGAAGGCTCTCGTACTGCAACTCCGACAGATCTTGTTGGCTCCAGCTGAAGGTGGTATCGTAAGACGATGGCAGCTGCTCTAGCCAGGAACTCTTGCTGGAGCCCTTTCCAAGCACGTCGCTTTCCCAAAGCAACTGGGGAATTAGGAGTGAGTCATGTGTGTATATATTATTTGTGGGTGCATATGAATAAGTCAGAGAGACATAAGGCAGAGGTAGAAAATATAGAGAGAAAAACAAAGAGACAAAGAAACAGAGATAAAGACATAGGCAGAGCCAGAGATAGATATATTGTCAGATAGAGATAGAGTGTAACAGCGACCTTATAGCCAATGCGCTGGTCCCACTTACTCCCTCCCCAGACATTCTGACTCACGAAATCTGCGTTGAAAGTAGGCGGGCGATTATTTGCTGTTTGGATGGCCAAATCTTCCGGTACAGTTAGCACAATGTCGTTGGTTCCGATTGGCTCGTCTGCCACCACACCACGAATACCTTCGAATTTGGCCAGAGAGAATTGGCGGGTTTGTTCGAGGCCTCTGAGAGATTTCACCCAGTCGGTGAGGGGCTCTGGTTGTGAGACCATGGTAATACGCATTGTGTAGTGTTTGTTGGTCTGTTGTTCTACTCTACTTGTTGGGTGATGATGATACTGAGGTTGTTGTTGTTGTTGTTGTTGTTGTTGGTGGTGGTGGTGGTGATGGCGATGATGCAGTTGGTGCGAAAGGAGAAAGGAGAAAATGGAGAGGGGTGCATTTAGGAAGAAGAGTAAGAATAGAAAGGCCTGGAGAACCATCCTGGTCGCAAAAAGACTGACTTTGTCTCCCTCTACTAGGCCTTCTTCAAGCAACCTCGTCTGTTTTTTGTGTTTGTATCCCACACTCAAGTTTTTGCCAAGTTTTTGTAAAAATCTTATTTTTCGTTTTCGTTTTTCTGTTTTTGAAAAACTTTTGGATACCGCACAGTGACTAGACTCAAGAGAGGAAGAGCCACTTCATCATCTAAATCATAATATAACTAACTGTATTGTCGACAACAAGGATAGACGAGTTAGAAGACAAAGAAAGAGAAATCCACATTTGACATCTCATCTCTCCTATCTTTCTTAGATTCTTCTCAGATTATGGATGATCACGATGAGGTGGAGGATCAGATCGAGATGTATCGCTCAAGGCAACGCGGCAGACACTCCTCCTCCCGCCCTCCGCCCCCTGCCAATTCACCTTCTCCTCCTCAGCCATCTGGAAGAGGAAGAGGCCAAGGCAGAGGTCAAGGGAGAGGAAGAGGGAGATCTCAAGGAAGAGGGAGATCTCAAGGAAGAGGGAGATCTCAATGGGACAGAGCTGAGTATGTGACTGACTATCGAACACACGTGGCGACCTTGCCTTTTCACGACCCTTTCTTGGAACACAGTATGTACTATGAGCCAGTGCTGGGCGGTAGGACTGTGCATACATTTATTTGTATGTGTGTTTCCTTTTTGTTATCTATTTCTTCCTGCCTAGTCCTGTGTCTGCTTTTCTCTTCATCACCATCATCATCATCCACCATCACCACCACATAATCACCTTCATCATCATCATCATCATCATCATCATCATCATCATCATCATCATTATCATCATCATCATCATCATCATCGTCGTCGTCGTCGCCGTCATCAATTCATTGTCGTAATGTTTTTCACACATATTTTATGATTGTATTGAAGCAGATGCCTTCTTGAATGATCTTGTCTCGCGCTATGGGGATCGCCTTCCTGCGTATGAATCATCAACATTATCGTCATCGTCTTCTGCGCACCAGGATTTGATGTCAAGAGAGCTGACCGAGAATGATTATAATACCTTGTTGGCCCTCGATGAAGGTTTAGTCCATGTTATGATAAACACGTCTCTCAGCACTGTACATTTAATTTCATCCCATTCCATTCTCATCAAATTTCCATCTCACCGTTACAGGAGTGTCTAATGCTGACAAAGGAGCCAGTGAGCTTGAGCTAAGTAGACTGCCTACCTTTACGTTTTCGAAGCCCTCCTCCTCCTCCTCCTCCTCCTCCTCCTCCTCCTCTTCCTCTTCCTCCTCTTCTTCCTCAAGGTTCCCCTATCTGACAATCTCTTTTTTGTCCGTTTCTCTTATTCCCATTTAAATTTGTCCTTCTGGTTCTTCTCTTCTTTATCTTCTTCTATAACACATTGGTACTGTTTTCTTTCTCCCTCCCTCCCTACCCCCCAACACACACACATACACGAATGTACACACTTATATTGCTCTAGTTTGAAGCGAAGTCACACTTCTAGCATAGAAATCGGCAGTAGTACCCACTTGGAGGATCAAGCAACCAGTCAAAAACTGCAAAAGCTTATCAGGACAAGAGAGAGTAGTAATGGAGTAATAGTCATAGACTCTAGCGATAGTGATGGTGATGGTGATGGTGGTGGCGATGGCGAGGGGGAGGGTGATAAAGTAGATATGCGTGGTAGACAACTACACAACGCATCTCATGAAATTATTTTTGTAGATGACAGTCCTCTCCCCAAGTCTCGAGACACTAAAATATCGGTATCATCATCATCATCATCATCATCATCATCATCATCATCATTGTCATCGAATTCCAATCCCGTATCATCATTGTCTGATCGTGGAGAAAATTCATCATGCTGTATTTGTATGGAGGAGTATTCCGCAGGAGACGAGATGGTGACTCTGCCCTGCCTTCACATCTTCCACCGCGACTGTATCATTCCCTGGCTACG
>Ga0099797_100396_pt1:0-20000 | contig 28289 bp, 34 predicted proteins | sample Uncmet_Sort48C_1_FD_89871 | JGI IMG/M metagenome (GOLD analysis project Ga0099797, IMG submission 89871) | Marine eukaryotic communities from CALCOFI LINE 67, Pacific Ocean - C012_Sort48C_1 | ecosystem: Environmental > Aquatic > Marine > Oceanic | place: Pacific Ocean: Monterey Bay... | reverse complement strand
ATATCGTCTTTTATTAGTATCAAACATTTCTTTCCATAAGTGCTTTAGTTTTTTGGTTTGTTGCTGATAGTTATTGCTACTACTGCTCTTCGTTTCTAATATATTTGTAGTTCGCTGTTGTGTTGTTCCTGCAGCTCCTGCTACTCTTACTGCTCCTGGCACCCCTGACGATGACAAGGAAGTAGCCGATATAGTTGAAGACGCAGGTATCTCCAAATCTTGCATGAGCAAATCGATTTTATCGCTTACAGACGATGAGAAAATATCCCAGTTTGATGGTGGTGTGTAATCGTAGTCGTCAGCATTATCAGCTGATAGACTTCTTTTAATCATAGGAGACGGCGATTTCCCTCGTGTTTTGCTAAGCACGGATGTAGAAATCGTAGGGGAGATCTTTTCCTTGGGTCTATTATATTGGGGTTGCTGCTGGGCACAGGCTGAGACAGAGACAGAGGAAGAGGCAGCGGCAGAGGAAGAGGAAACACTGCTGCGGCTACTAGATTTCTTTTGTCCGTCATAAGACGGTATTCCGCTACTGCTTGCTCTTTTTTGGGCTTGGGCAACAAGTCTATTGCTCTTAGGTAGATCCATAGCTTCTAGCAAAAGTCTTTCGTCCGTCAAACTATCAGCAATGCTGGCGAATTTGCTACTGCTGCTACTGCCACTGCTGCTGCTTGCGTTTGGTCGAACAGAGCTCGTATTGCCGATCCTGCTGGTTGACTTGGATCTGCCTCCTGCCGGTGCAGATTCTCTCCTCTCCGCAGAGGATCGACTGATCATAGATGCACCCACACCACCACCACTACCATTCACTCCACTGTTGGTTGACTTGGGCACCGCTACAGACACCCTTCCTCCTCGTTTACTCACTTCCTTCAAATTTTTCATCTCCTTCTCCATCTCTTCATTTCTATTCTTTTCTATCCTTAAATTCATTTTAAGCTCCTTAATTGTCCTAGCATCTGTATCTTTGGATGCCTTCAATCTATCTATCTCGACTCTGGCCTCTGATAGCTCCAAGTTCAGCTGATTATTGGTATTTACAAATATCCGCTGGTTTTCTTGAAACTGCTCAGTCTGTTGGTCTATTGAGGATTCCATCTTCGTCATACGTTTAAAGAACTCGTCGACAATTATGCTGTTATCCTTGTGGGAGGAATCGATGAGTACTTCGTCATCATCGTCGTTTCTGTAGGGTGTGCCATTGGCAGCAGCGGTAGATGTAGCATCATTATCCTCCTCCTCCTCGCCTTCATTGTCAATTTTGCCGTTCTCGTCTCCAGAATCCTTTATCGCGGCCACAAGCAAATTATTCCTCGGCGGTGTAGTACTCACCTCTCTACCCTCTCCTCTACTTGCCCCCAAGGACGCAAAAATCTTGTCAGAAAGCTGTGCTATCTCCGAAGACGATGATGATAATAAGTCGCCACCCTCCACTAGTCTAATACTAGATGAAACAACCCCTTTCATCTCTTTACTAGTGTACCGATCCGATAAATTCTTAATTACATGAAGTAAAATTTCGTTCTCCTTGGCTAACTTTGCTAACATGCTATCGGAACTCGCTTGAGATGACCTTCTAGAAGAATTAGCAGTGGCATAAACCTGAACCTTCATTGCTCTATCTGCAAACTGTAAAGTCGATACGGTTTCCTCTATACTCCGATAGGATTGATTAAGGGTGACCAAAAATAGAGTTCGTGAATTGCCTCCCAAACTGTCCTGTAAATATCTTGTGAGTTTCGAATCACGATACGGCACATGCCCAGTGGTGTTTTTATTCGACAGCGCTGCGACACATTTTCCCAAAGCAGATAAGGATTTATTGATGGCTATGCTTTCTTTGACCCTGTCTTGGTGTAGCTTTGCCAATTGAGAGCTGCTCCACTTTTCACTACCGGCGAGATCCACAAGACTAATCTTGGAGGAGATGTGTTTCTCATCGTTAGAACACTGAACATACAAAGTAAAAATTGTATGTGATCTAGAAGAATGTTCGTTTGCATTCGTCGAAGCCATACTTCTGCATTTAGCTCCCACCCAAAGCACTTGAAATGCTTGAGACAATGATTCAACATCCACTATTGTCAGATTTGGAATCACTATACCTTTCGACCCTCCGCCCTCCCGAATTTCTAAATCTCTACGAGGTAGATCAACGCCTTGTCTTATTTCGTTTTCAGTGCGTGTATCATCGGGTGTATCCAAAAGATCGAAAACCTTTTCATTGAAAATCTCAATGTAGGATGTTGAAACTCTGGTGACCTGAGGAGTTAGTGAGATTTAAGATTTGGTGGTGTAAGTGTTGGTGGTAGATTCTAAAATGATAAAAAAAAAAAACAACTTCCAGTATAGAGTTAGACCTGTTCATTCTCGAAGAGCCATACCAAGGTGCGTGGTATAATGCCGAACTCATCTGCTTCTGTGTTAATCTCATCCAGATCAAATGCATCGTCGGTAGCTAGTGACCATAGATCGATCCCTAGGTAGGTTTAGTAATGATGAAAAGATATGCATGAATGGGAGCGAAGTGTGTGTGTGTGTGTGTATATGTGCATGTGCATATGTATGTGTGTGTGAGGGAAAGGAATGTCATCATGAGCAGAAAACTAGTCTGCATTCTCTCTCTCTCGTGTTAGTACTTCCTATTCATCTATTTTGTGCCATATATTTCTCACCTAGCATGGTATGCGTCTTTCCCGATCCAGTTTGTCCATAAGTGCATATACAGCAGTTGTACCCGTGCAGGGACTTCTCGAGCTGAGGCTCAACCTCTCTAAAGACATCACTCTGAGAACCGTCCACGTCCACAAGTGCATCCAGTTTGAACTGTTTCGTGGGGTACAGGCCATTTGAAGCCTGTATGATGAGATGGTCGTTCGAGGGAATGCTTGCAGGATCTGTGAAGGATGTATGGATCACTCGCTCCTCATATAGCTCCTCTTCGCTCCCAGGAGGCCGAATCCTCGCAACTGCCTTTATTCGTTGGGCCATTTGGGTGGATGGATTTTTATGTATCTATTACTACTGATCCTGATCTCTAGACTAAGACTTGCAAGTAGTCTAAGATTCGTGTGTACCTCCTTCTTGTTGTTGCCTGTTTTTTGTTTTTTGAGATTTTTTTTCCAAAAAAAAGAAAAAGAAAATGAAGTTCCAACGGGTAGCTCTCATAATAAAGCGCGAGCGTGAAAGGGGGGCGTGGAGAGAATAGACGATGATTAGATTCGGGAATAGGCTGTGTGTTCAGCATGGGGGTATTTTCTCACGCTGGACTCCTCTGTGTTCTTCTTTTTCATCATCATCACCACCATCATCGTCCCAACAACATGAACTACCAACACAAGCTAGATGTGTCGTAGTAGGTAACTGTCAATAGCAAACAATGCGAACCCTTCACTCCTACCCACTGCCATGATCCTACTTAACGTCTACTTCTACTACGAATCCCTCTCAAAAGCTAATCTCATTTCATTCTTTCTTCCGTTTGTACACACACACATACATGCATACACTTGCCTCTGTAAACAAGACTTTCATATCCCGACTGTCAGCGTTCTGCTACCCAACCTTTCTATTCTCCTCCAAATTCATTCTTCCGTGCACTATCTTTTCAACATGAAATCTCTATCTCTGTCTCTGTCTCTCTATCTCTCTCTCTCTCTCTCTCTCTCTCATCTCTTGCAAATTTCACCAACTAAAACTCACATGCTGACCTTGCATGCAGGCGGTGGGATCATCGGTAACAGCGTAGCGTATCATTTAGCCAAGTTAGGAATGAAAGATGTGATATTATTAGAACAGTCAAACATAACATCAGGGACGACCTGGCACGCTGCAGGTTTGATGGTCACTTTCGGATCTTTGTCAGAAACATCGACAGAGATTCGAAAATATACGAAAGAATTGTACAATACGATATTGGAAAAGGAGACAGGTCAGAGCACTGGTTTCAAACCTGTCGGTTTCATCGAGTTAGCTGCCACAAAAGATAGATTAGAGGAGTATCGACGCGTAAGTGCGTTTAATCGTAGATGTGGTGTGGACGTGCATGAGTTGTCACCACAAGAAGTGCGAGAAAAGTTTCCGTTATGCCGAGTGGACGACATCTTCGCTGGCTTTTATGTTGAGGACGACGGGAGGGTCAACCCAGTTGATGCATCAGTAGCCTTCAGTAAAGGTGCCAAATTATACGGTGCGCGACTATACGAGAATGTCCGCGTGAAGCAAATTCTGACAAAACGCTCGACAAACTCAATCGATGATTTTACTGTCACTGGAGTCTTGCTTGAGGATGGTCATGAGATTCAGGCAGAGTATGTGGTAAACTGCGCTGGTATGTGGGCGCGGCAATTAGCACAATATCACTCTTACCCGCCTGTAGTGCTACCAAATCAAGCAGCAGAGCATTATTATTTGGTGACAGGTATGCATGCGTACGAAAAAAATTCTTCATCGCTTTTCGAATATTATATGTATGTATAATACATATATATACATGTTTGTGTGTGTGTGTGTGTGTGTGTGTGTGTGCGTTTGTCTTTAAATTCCAAATCCACGTGCTGTCTTCTTACTTTTTTATTTTTTAAATCATAGACTCAATGCCTGAAGTTGACGCGAATTGGCCAGTCATCGAAGATCCTGAAAACTTCACCTACATTCGACCTGAGGGAGGCGGTCTTATGGTGGGTCTGTTCGAAGGTAATCAATCTTTGAATCGGAATATAAGTATATCCATTGTATGATTACCGATATTTGTCCTTGCAGATCCAATTTATACTTCAATAAATAGAAACTGGAGAAAAAATTCTCATGAAATGACAAATAAACCATTTATTTTTAAATGTCATTAAAATGTTAATTAAAGGTAAAGGAGCCTCCTGGCAAAGTGGGCGAATCCCGGATAACTTCTCATTCGGCGAAATAGAGCCAGACTGGGAAAGAATGAGTCCATATGTAGAAGCAGGTGGGTGAAGTTTCTATTGTACCTGAAAAGAAATCTTCAGTCTTCAATTGTTTTCAAATTCATTTTAATCCCCCAATTATTATTTTTTTATTAATCCTCACATTGTAGCAATGAGTAGAGTGCCGGCAACTTTGAACAGTGGAGTGAAGAAATTCTTTTGTGGCCCTGAAAGTTTTACCCCTGATCTTGCCCCAGCATTTGGGGAAACTCCTGAGATTCAGAATTACTTTGTAGCAGCTGGGATGAATAGTATAGGCATCTTGACAGGTTTTTTCAATTCTTTCTTTCTTTGTTGTTGTTGTTATTCGTCTTTTTCTTTTTCTTCTTCTTCTTCTTCTTCTTCTTCTTCTTCCTCTTCTTCTTTCTCTTCCATACTTCTTCTATACTTCTTAATCGAGCATCTTGGCCCGAACTTTCTACATGGGCTCTAGGAGGAGGCATAGGACGAAGTCTAGCTCAATGGATCATTGATGGTCAGCCGGATGTAGATGTCACTGGTATGAATATCGATAGATTTCATGGATACATGATGAATAAAAAGTTTCGCAATGATAGAGTTGAAGAATCTTTAGGCCTCGTATACAAATGCCACTATCCGTACAAGACGAAAGTAACAGGAAGAGGAGTCAAGTTTACGCCCTTCTATAACGCTCTCAAGGAAAATGGAGCTTTTTTCCGAGATGTCAGCGGATGGGAGTGTGCTGATTGGTTTTTAACCGACTGCGACGCCTCTGATAGAGACCGGAAAATGCTGGAGTTCAGCAAAAATGAAACTTTCCAGAGGCCAGCTTGGTTTAGTTACTGGGAGCAAGAGCACAGGGCGTGTAGAGAAGGAGTGATGCTCTTGGATATGTCCTTCATGAGTAAGTTCATCGTGGAGGGGTCTGAGGCAGGAGATGCTTTGAACTTCCTGAGCACCGCTGATGTGAATGGTAAGAGCGGTCGCATCACGTACACTCAGTGGTTAAACCAAAAGGGCACTCTAGAAGCGGATGTTACCATTACAAAGCTCACGGATACTAAGTTTTTAGTCATTGCTACCGACACTATGCATAGACATGTACTTTCGTGGATGAATCGAAACCTGAAGCGCACTACTTCTACCTCTTCCATCAGCATTACAGATGTTACCGGCGGATTGTGTCAGTTGAATGTGCAAGGTCCACTTTCAAGGAGGTTTATGACCATATTATGTGATTATGAGGAGGAGGAGGACGATGATGATGGGTTTTTTTCGAACAAGAAATTTGCATTTCGGGATGTGAAAGAAATTGAAATAGGTTACGCAAAGGTGCACTGTGCTCGTATCACCTACTTGGGTGAGCTTGGATACGAGCTATATATTCCTACAGAGCAAGCTATTCATATTTATGATAGAGTGATGGAGACAAGGGAGAAAATGATATCGTTGGAACAACTTGATTCTGATGTTTCAAATAACATTAGATGGGGTGGCTTGAAGGCACTGTCTAGTTTAAGATTAGAAAAAGGCTATCGAGATTATGGTCATGATATGGACAACACAGACACGTTGATGGAGATGGGGTTAGGTTTCACTGCTGATTTGAGCAAAGTCGGTGGGTTTCTTGGAAAGGAGACTGTGGTAGAACAGAAACGCGAGCTAAAGGATAATAAAGGGCTACACAAGCGACTTGTGAATGTGTTCGTCGACCAGAGCGAATTAGGAGCTAGTCCAGAAGCGGCAATGCTGTACCACGGAGAGACTTTATTTCGCAATGGAGAATGCGTAGGGGACATTCGTGCAGGCTCGTTTGGGCACACCTTGGGAGGCTTGGTGGGTCTAGGACATGTGGTCGCTCCTCCTCCTTCTTCTTCTTCTTCTTCTTCTTCTTCTTCTTCTTCTTCTGATGGTGGTATTCGAGTGAACAAAGAGTTCTTAACCACTGGTGACTGGGAGGTTGAAATTGCAGGAACTAGGTACAAAGCCTTGCTTTCTCTGCAACCTTTCTATGATCCTAAAAATTTGAACATCAAGGGCTAAGGGATGAGACTCGGTATCGAATATGCACTGTCTTGTCATTGGCTATGTGTACCTGATTGCTAATTGCATCTATTAACAAACTATTTTAAGTACAAGTAGCTATTAAAATTAAAATCTCTTGGGTCATGTCATAAAGTATTTGTCGATCACGATTTCCGATTCATACATCTCTTATTATAAATATTTATATTATTTTTTTTTGGTTGCTCACTCACTTACTCGATTAGCTATAGGCCGGCCTAAAATCCGCCTAAATCTAAAAAAAATCTAAAAACCTAAAAACCTTGCTAGAAAAAACTAAAAAAAAACAAATTCAAAAAACTCGGCATATCGAAAATGTAAAAAACTTGGCACACTACTTGGCATCTCAACGGACTTAAATGGGCAAAGCTGGGGGCTGAGGCTTAACACGAATGGCTTACTCCGGCGATGCTCTACGCCCTTACCGGTGAGTACATTTTTGGCGAAGCTGGGACCATGTGCGGAAAGTTACGTTGAGAAATGTCCGTTTTAGGTTTTTTTTAAGATTTAGGCGGATTTTAGGCCGGCTTATAATCTACCACTTACTCACTTACTAACACTTACTTATTACTGATCCCCTGGCTGATCAAATTAATAACAGTGGAATCCATATTATGATTATAGGCTGATTTAGTTCAAATCTAAGTTTAATTCTTAGAGTTGAATGCCCTTGTTTTCACATTGCGTAATGCGTAGTTGTTGCTGTAGTTACATCTTACATAATTATAGGCTTTTTTCATCCTTGTGAATTCTTAGTTTTTGAAACTTTGACTTCGACCTACCCTCATGTACCATAATTCCTTTCGTTCTCCCCTGTCACAGAGGTCAAGGAATTGGTGTTAGGTAGGCTCGGCCCACCTCGTTCTCCTCCTTCTCAGGTGTATGGTCAAAACTGTGTATAGTCGTGTTGATAGCAACCAAAAAGAGGAAGATGGCCAACCTACTTCTTCCTCCTCTTCCTCCTCTTCTTCTTCCTCAGCTTCCTCTTCCTCCTCATCATCGACACATTCTTATATCCTGTCATCCATTCGCCACAACATTAGCTCTTTGAAATCATGTCCTAGGTAACCCTAACCCTGACCCTAACCCTAATCCTAATCCTGACCCTGACCCTGACCCTAACACCGAACCATAACACCGAACCCTAGGGAGTTGTACATAAACTTTGTCCTGAAATTCTGTGAATCCTACTCCTACTTTGCCGTGTCTCAGGTGCTTGTCATATACCTGCATGACGAGTTTGGATTTAGTGATATCCAAGCTGGAATGATGTATGGTACGATATCATACATTCCTTACGCACATACGTACATACATACATACATACATACATGCATACGCGCGCACACACGCACACACTCACCACATATACACATGCACATGTACATACATATATTCCTTACATACATACATCCCTTACATACATCCTTGCATACACATCCTTAGGTATGTGGGGAGTGGCCATTACGTTTTGGGGGATGTGTGCAAGCACACTGAATGACATTTTAGGTGTGCGCAAGTCTCTGTTGGTTGGTTTCTCCACCTCCATCTTCTCCACCTTCGCTCTCTCGCTCATCAGGTCAAGAGCAGCCATGTACATAATTCTTTTTGGGATTTATCCAATTGGTACTGCTATGGGTATCCCAATGTTGACGGTGGGAATTCGTAGATATACCAATAAGACGAATAGAGGGTTTGCTTATGGATTATATTATAGGTTTAGCCCCAAATCTGTCCTCTAACCTATAACTTGTGACTTCTACTAATTTCTACTCTCTGATTTCTAATATCTGACTTCAAATCTCAAGCCTAACCCCTAGCCCCTAAACCACTATATATTACAACGATTCCAGTGTAATGAATATTGCTGCTTTTGTGTCAGGACCAGTCATCGATTACTTTTACATTAGATTCGGTTCTGGATCTAACTTTTTCGGAAACGAGTTGACTCCCAATCGATTGGTTATCATGACCACGACCTTCACCTCTATATGCTCCCTTTTTATCACAAGCCTTTTTTTGCGTGAAATTAATGTGAGTAGCGAAGAAGAAGAAGAAGAAGAAGAAGAAGAAGAAGAGGAAGAGGAGAACGAGGAGGAGACTGAGAACATTGATGGTGAAACCGGTGTGCAGATGCGAAAGATGCCTCAAACTGTAAACAATAGCAACGCAATAGGAGATGGAGATAGAGATAGAGATAGAGATAGAAACAACCGCAGTAGCAGTAGCGATAATAATAATTCCGCTTCTCAGTTTGGCTGGTCTTTCTATGCGGATATCTATAATTCTGCTACCTTCAAAAGATTTGTGGTGTTGACGTTACTCTTAATCAATTTGAACGCGATTTTTAGACATCTAGATGCCACCGTTCCTACTTTTCTTCTTCGTTGCTTTGGATCAGATGTGCCCAAGGGTACTATTTATTCGATCAACCCTTTTGTAATCATCTTTCTCGCGCCTGTGATTTCTGCCCTGTGCACGGAGTATGAAAGTTATGATATGATCAAGTTTGGAGGATTTATCACAGCGGTTCTTCTTCTCTTCGCTGCTCTTCCTCCCTCCCCTTTTCTCCCTCTCGTTATCCTTGGCTTCCTTTCCTCTCCAACCTTCTTCTTCTTCTTTTCTTATTCTTGTTCCTTCTCTACTTCTCTCTACTCTACTCTACCCTCGAACCTAGGCTTCTCCGTTCTTCCTTGCTTTTTCCACCTCGATCTGGGCAACAATATGCATGATTGTGGTGCTGAGTATTGGGGAAGCCTTCTGGTCACCACGGAGTTACGCATACACCATGACCGTCGCCCCAGAGGGCAAGGAGGCGAGTTTTTCAGCTATGGCGTCGGTACTTGCTCCCCCCATATATTTCATCATAAATCTCTTTCTATTTTTTGGTTCTTTCATACACTTATACCATTCAGACCTAAACTTTACCCTAAACCTGATTCCTAATCATTTATTCCCCCCTACTAGGCCCCTCTTTTTGCTGCCAAAGTACCAGTGGGTCTTTTGAGTGGATATTTATTATCGAAGTATGTCCCTGAAGAAGGAAAGAAAGAACCACGGTGGATGATATTTTTTTTGTTACCTGAATCTAACCCTCTCTTTAGTGCTAAACTCTAAACCCTACCTAACTTTAACCCCTACCTAATACTAGCTCTCTTTTAGTCGTAAACTCTAATCCCTATCTCTCATTGTTGCACTCTCTAATTACTAGAACCATGTGGCTGATCATTGGTCTTTTGACGATGTCGAGTCCAGTGCTGATTACCTTTCTAGAGAAGTGTATCCGAGAGCCTTCCCACAAGACCAAAGATGGCACGAAATCGAGTGATAGTGTGGTAAACGCATTACACAGGATAAGCTCATTAGATGCCCCGTTTGTGATTAGGGACGATGACGAAGATGATGAAACGGGGTTGGAATTTGGTGATGATGATGATGATGATTATGGTGGTGGTGGTGATGTTGGTGGTGGAACTCGCAGTAGTGATAATGATAAAAATGGGATAAATGAACCAAGTCACGTCATCGATGAGTTGTACGGGGATGTATATACCGATGGAAATAGCAACGGAAGCCAAAGCCCAAGATCGTCGCCCAAACGATCTGACATAGCATTTCTTTATGAAGATGATAATGCTTTTGGCCTGTGAAGAAGTACAAAGTATCTACCTACAATCTACAATGCATAGCTGCATAGCTTTCTATTACTACTGAAGTATTCTTTAGTATACTACTTCGAAGAAGTAGAGAAGTAGAGAAGTAGAGAAGTAGCTACTAGTCTACTAGTCTACTATATTAATATGCTAGCTATATTTCATAATGTCTACTAGTCTACTAGTAACTAGTACTAGTAAGCGAATGTTAGGATCAGGCAGCCATTGTTGTACATTGTACTTTATGACTTTATGATACAACATTTTATATTATCATTATTATTTTTTATAATAAAAATATGAAATATTGAATATTTTCCTCAAGGCTACCAAAATGGTCAACTTGGCACGCCGGCACGCCATACGCCATACCCAACAAAACTTCTCCTCTTCCATTTCATGTGACCTTACCTCCTCTTCCTTCTCTTCCTTCCTGGAGGACCTAATCCAACAACTCGAACTTCAAATCATGAACCAAGACGTTGTCCAAATACTACTAACATATCACAATCAATATCGATGATTAGCTATAGGCCGGCCTAAAATCCGCCTAAATCTAAAAACAATCTAAAAATCTAAAAATTTAAAAATCTCAAAATCTAAAAACCTAAAAAACTAGCTAGAAAAAACTAAAAAAAAACTTGGCATATCGGAAGTGTAAAAACTTGACACACTACTTGGCAGCTCAACGGACTTAAATGGGCAAAGCTGGGGGCTGAGGCTTAACACGAATGGCTTACTCCGGCGATGCTCTACGCCCTTACCGGTGAGTACATTTTTGGCGAAGCTGGGACCATGTGCGGAAAGTTACGTTGAGAAATGTCCGTTTTAGGTTTTTTTTTAGATTTAGGCGGATTTTAGGCCGGCTTATAATCTACCATATCGATATCAAAAAAAAAAAAAAAAAATCAAAGTTTATTCTCAGATTTGGAAAACGCTTGATACTTGATACATTAATAATACTTCGAAGTATTACTTAAGGTAACGGTACCCATGACGGACGCAGCATCATGATTGATTATAGACACACTGATTCTGGACAGACAGACCCTTTTGACTCCACGAGTCCACGAGTCACCTAACTAAAGACATTGACGGAAAGAATGCGCAATATAAAGCTGTATCTAACAGAAACGGACATTTGTTCGTAGCATTCGTAGTTGATAGATTTGGTACGGTGATCAAAAGTGTTCAGGATCTTATGTTTCAGATGTTTAAGAGAAACGCCAGAAATAATTCTAATGAAATCTCTGATGCTCAGGCGAATATAATCGCTAGTAAAGTAGGAAAGTAGGAAACTGAGATTTTGGCTAAGAAGAATCGCTTGAGCTATGGCTAAGTCTAAGGCTATGTGCATTATTAATAGAACTTAAGCATCATGTTTAAATTATTCCTTTATAGAATATAAAAACTAGTTATCTTATCAAACATAATAATATATCATTAATAGAACTGATAAATTAATTAGAATTCAACACGAAAAGAAGCATGGCAAGGGTAGTAAGAACAGTTCATCTTATTTTGACAACAAAATGATTGAAGAAGAAGAGATGGAAAAACAAGTTAATGATGGCACTTTCGATGAATGTGCCTATGTCAAGATGTCAAGGATGATGATGATTTATGTGCTTTTAAATTTTAAAAGTATCTACTACTTCGAGTACTATGATGCTTAATGTACAATCAATATTGCATATTATGCAATTTTTTAAAAAACAACAAAACACCAGAAAAAAAGAATTAGATAGTTTTGAATTATAACAATACTTAAGCTTAAGCTAACATGTTTGCAACATTAAGATTACTTAAGCTTAAGCTAACTAAACATGATTAAATATTGAAAATACAAAATTTAAAATTGGCAGCCAGCTAGTCTTGCTTGGAATGCATTTTAGAGAAACCTGTCCGCTCTAAACCTTTCCGCCTCCCTACCTACCAGTAGACGCTAGACGCCAAGCAAATTAATTTACTACTTTCTCTACTGCAATGTTGGAGCCAGTCGATCATGGCTCATGGCTTGGACACTTTCGCAGGTTTATACCAAGTGTTCCCTTCCCAATTTTGCAGATGGTAATCTAAAAGAAGCTCTTCCCCTGGATGGATGTCCTTGCACGCCACGATAGCTATACCTGCGTGTATGTACACAAAACGAAATTGTGATCCGCATTAAGTTTTTGTTAGGCAGGTAATATCAATGAAACATAACAAAAATGGCATGATTAGAAGTATCTACCTTTCAATAATTTCCAGTATTCTCCTGAGCTTTTCTTTGGGAATGTAACAGTAGTTTCGGTATTGCTATCGAAATACCACTCCTTTTCCTGTGGAATAAAGTTACAGCAAGTATATTTCATATACTCTGATGATAATAGTGCTGTTGCTTCTGTTTCTGTTGCTTCTGCAACTTCTGCTGTTTTTGCTGAAGATAATGATGGCGAAAACAAGATATCTTCCCACCGGAAATGAACAATATCGACATTTGGAAATGCATCGGAAGGGTGATTGATTAAATGGCCAGTTGCAGATAAATTTGTTCCTTCGTCTCTACTCTCACCTATCGCGTCGAAGTAACCTCCATAGATGGAATAGAGAAGATATGAGACATCATCAGGCCGCTGCAGTAGGACTATTGGAAGATCGTCGTTTGCTGATAGTGAAATTTGGGGAGGGGACGGCACAAAAGGACCTGTAAAATGATCAAACACAAACATATAACACATACATACATACATACAAACATACACGTACACGTACACACGTGGGAAAATAAGATATTTGAGAAGGATAAGGAGGGGAAGAAGAAGGAGGAGGAGGAGGAGGAGGAGGAGGAGGAGGAGGAGGAGGAGCAGGAGGAGGAGGAGGAGGAGGAGGAGGAAGAGGAGGAAGAGGAAGAGGAGGAGGAGGAATGGAAAATATGTTGTACCGGGATACAAAGTGAGTACAGTGCCAGTTCTGATGATCTCCTTGTTCTCTGAGACATTGAACACACCTTTGCCACGATGAGGCGTTTGTTTGACTCCAAGCACTCCTTTTAATGGGTGGATCTGCTGTAAGATCTGTCTGATGTCTACCAAAAGTTCTTCATCTGCTACCAATCGCTCTGCTTTGTTTGCTCTGCGGCCCAGATGGTTTCGAAGAAATGGGACGGCACCCTTCAAAACCATCTGCACATCTGATGAACCAAAAAACCACAACCTCCAAGAAGCAAATGACCTCCTTCAAGTTCTGCTCTACCTCAGTAATCCTTAGATACTTGTTTTGTTTGTGGTTTTATGATTTTAAAAATTTTCTTTTACTTTTTATATATACTGTGGGGTATTTGATACAAAAAACATGAAATCTCGAGAAATCGACTTTCATTTTCAAAAAGTGTACAGTACACAAATAATTATCATGAATGGAACCTCAGAAGTATTCACCCTATTCTAGTCGTCATTAAATCATGACAAGATACAGCCATCATCTGGTCGCCGAAGTGGCTGTGCCATGTCGTCATTTCAAAAAGTGTAAAAACAATTATCATCATGAATGGAACGGAACTCCTTTGCGAACTCCTAAGCGGCGTCGCAGAAATGTACTCGGGCTTACAAAGCATGAAGAAAGAGATGCAGACAATACTCTGAAAGCCTTAGGATGCAAACAAGAACAGTGCGAGTCTTCTCCTGAAGAATACTGCAGTCGATCAAGAAATTGACGAAAGAATAGTGAAGGTTATTGGAACACTGCTCACAGCACATCTTCTTCAAGCTCATCTTTTGACGAAAAAAGTTTAAATCTAGACTATTCTGAAATTGGAGGAGCTTATGAAAAAAGAAGAGATGCAATATGTCTTTTATTTCAATCGATGAGGTCGCCTGAGGAGCATCATTGGGAAGATGAGGGAATCGTAAGTGATATCATGTCTCGTTTGATGATTAATCCGAATTCTAGAAGTGCAGTCATGATTGTTCTCAGAAATGTTTTGATTGCAGAGGGAAATAATTCGGATTTCGATGCAATGGAAGGCTGCAAGACACGAGGGCGAACTATGTTGATTAAAGAAAACGATGCCAGTGCTAAGTCTCTGGTAACAAAGGGTCTCAGGGATGATGATCCGAAAAAATTTCAAATGGGTACGCCTCAACAGGTTTGGATGTGTATGCTGCGCTGCTGGGAACTCTGCGAACCAACGTCGGAGAGGATTGTCGAGGTTATACAAGGTTTGGTAGGTGTCTTAGAACAGATTATAGAGAACCAAGGTCGTGTTATACCTGGTGATGATTTGTGTAAGGGCAGAGCGGCACGATGGTAAGGGGAAATTGAACAGCCATCTCAGAAATAATCAGCGAAAAGATAGTCAATACGAACGTCCAATCCACCCAGACGCACAGGCCGCTTATGATGCTCTTGTTAACTTCGAAGATATTAATCGTGCTTTATTTCCTGACGAGTAAAGGTAAAATTATATGTATTTCAAATACACTTAATAATTCATATATATGATGATTTTCGCCTTTTTAGATCATAAATAACTTTTTTTGTGTTTTAAAATAAGGGCTTTCCTAATCCGTGCTACCACAAACTATGCTTTGGGAATCTAGTAGTGTGATTGCCATGGCCGGAAGCAAGTTTGCTGATATTGGTCTAATCGTTGGCAGAAATTGCTTTTTTCTTCATATTTATCGTTTATTGCGTGCCACCTACCACCCGCAGTAAGCTCCCGATAGACTTTTTGTAGTTAGGATATGATTGCGGTGAACTCTACGGAGGTTTTGGTCTATTGAGTACTGTGTAATTCGTTCATTAGCCTTAGTTATGGTTTTTGCAGTGGTCGATGCTAATTTCAGTAGTAGCGTTTTCGGAGGAAATAAAACATCTATTTTTCAAATAACTTTTTTAGTTTTTCGAAATAAGGGCTTTCCTAGTCCGTGCTACTACAACTAGGTTGTAAGCTATCTAACTACCTAATGGCGACTTCAGGAGTCCTCGTGGTACCTATGAGCGGTCGGCTCAAATCACGTGTTTTTTGTATCAAATACCCCAGTATATATATATATGCGTATCCATCACAATGATGAAAATATCTCTAATAATAGGAGAGGTATATAGTGTGTTCGATGGTTTGTTATGAGTGGTTGCACTAAAAAAGGAATCAGGGAGGGTGAGGTTAGGGTTACGGATTAGGGTTACGGGTCAGGGTTAGTGGCTAGGGTTAAGGTTAGGGTTATTGTAGAGGGTGGCGACAAGAATGAAGTTCTTCATCGCCTCCTTTCGATGCTTCTTCTGTCTTCTGCTGCATTCACTAACTATGTCGGAGGTTCTTCTAGAGAATGGAAAGCAACGACAGAAGACTTTGAAGACAACATACTGGAGCGCTTTCTCTCTACGTCAGTTCTTGAGGAGAAGTTAATGTTACAATCTGAGGTCATCGAAATGCGAAGAAACGAGCCGCACAGTATCTCGTTGATGTGTCTGCAAAGCACTCTTTCATCTCTGCTGGACAGCAACACAGAATCATCTATAAGCTCTTTCAGGTGGACTGATTGTGGCTCTTCTCTCTCCCTCTCCCTCTCCCTCTCCCTCTCTCTCTCTCTCTCTCTCTCTCTCTCTCTCTCTCTCTCTCTCTCTCCATCCCCCTCCCTCTCCCTCTCCTTACAAGCAACCTTCACGCACAACGACACCAGCGACTTGTTTGATAAGGTAGGATACAACGTAGAGAGTGCTCCATACGCCCTTTTCTATTCAAACGCACTGAGAGGAATGGCCAAACTTGATGCTAGCATATCTGTCTTGAGACAAGGAATAGAAGCAAGCAAAAACAAACCCCAGGAAAATCTCTACTCAGCACTGGGTTTGGCCCTGCTAGATGCAAATCGAGGTGGAGGCTCAAAATATATCATATCATATCATATCCTATCATATCCTATCAAAATCGCATCATGTCATATCATATCATATCATATCATGACCATACCATATCATAACTATGTTATAAAATATCATCACACAAATCTAGGTATAGAGGCTCTAAACTTGTATGCAAAAGTTGTGGCGATTTGGCCGGGTAGGTATGGGCATTGGTACCAGCTAGCGCACACATTCTCGTTCATGGTACAAAGCCCTGAACCCTAACCCCATGCAGTGCAATGGACGAAAGGAGTTTGAATTAAAAATGATACAAAGATGAATCCTTCTATATTTCTATTTTCTATATGTTGCGATTTCGTCTTACCATATCCTACTCCTCCCTTTCTCCCTTACCCCCTACCTCTCTCTCTCTCTCTCTCTCTCTCTCACACACACACACACACACACATACATACAAGGCCGCAATGGGCCAGCTGCAATCAGGCGGTGCAATTTCAATTGAAATAAATCCTGATATTTTTGTGAATATGTTCAGTTCTGGTTTGGAAATCTTTCCCAGAAATCTTGACATGATCTACTCGACAGGTGAACTAGTAATAGATAATCTACTTGTAGTTAATTAGTAAATCTTTATGTCAACATATTTTTTCCTCACATATACACTCTTTCTTCCACACACACACACTCTACCTCTCTCCCTCCCTCCCTCTCTCTCTCTCCCTCATTCAAGCAGAATCTATACACACTTTTCGTCCTTTTTTTAATCTCATTCAATTTCATATTTCAGCTGTGGCATACATAGTTCAAGCAGGCTCGAGTCAAAGTGGGGCATATGATCAGAAAGCAAATTATTTGTGTGCCAAACATTTATTTGAGAGATATATTGAGGTTTCTTCTTTGCTGTTGAAGGAGGAAGAAATTAATCACAACAATGACAAATTCAGCAATGTAAGTGTGGTCTATGTTTTGAGCAGTTTCAATTCTTCGCTTTCGTGTTTATTTGCTGTACTACTTTTGACTAATTCATACATACTCACACATACACAATCGATCCTTTTGTAGGCCCAAGATCGACTAAAACAGAAAGAGTCTGCGCACTCTTCTGACAGTGTACGGCGGGAGATAGAGACGCTGTCGATGTATTTGTCGGAGACTCTTGGAGTACCGCGCGATGACCAGACTAGCGACTGTCACCCTTTTGTTTCGACCCTACACACTACTCATTTTATCGACAACGAGGACAGTCCTTACTCACTCGACTCGCCTCCTTTTGTCAGCGCGAATTCTGGCGCTCTGTGGCTAAACATAGGTTGTACGGATCCGGAGGTATGATGTATGTTACATATGACCTGCTTGTTGTTAGTTTATGATAATTCATGTGAAGTGTACCGTCCTTTTCTATTGATTACGCATAATCAAAGCATTCATTCATGCATGACCAATGCATGATCAGAGAAGCGGGCTTTCATTCATGCATTGATTATGCATGATCAATATTCAATCATACTTGTTTATCATTTATGCATGGTACACTACACATGATATTATTTAAATCTCTCCCACACATACATCATTCTCTCTTCGATCCATCCTCATTTCAACCTCATTTCATCCTCAATTCATCTCTTAGGTGTGCTCAAAGTTCGGGTGGACAGTTGTTGATGCCATCGCCACTGCCGTTACGGCGCACATAGTGTCCAGCTGTTGGAACCTGACCATGCTTTCAAATGACTCAGTAGAGAGGTCCCCTCTCGTACTCGTTCTCTCTCTCTCTCTCTCTCTCTGGCTCTCTCTCTGGCTCTCTCTCTCTCTCTCTCTCACACACACACACACACATACACATACACATACACACACCCACCCACCCCCCCCTCCCACACACACACACACAATCTCTCTCTCTCTCTCTCTCTCTCTCTCTCTCTCTCTCTCTCTTTCTCTCTCTCTCTTTCTCTCTCTCTCTTCCTTTCTAAATCATACAGGCTATATACTTCCCACACTCTAGAACACGTTTCGCCTACATTCGGATCAGATACACATAGATTGGGATACAGTGAGCTCTGCGCGACGCTCGCAGAGTATAATCGTGTCCTTCAACTAGGCGGGGATGTATTTATATCGGTATTATATTTCGCGCTTCTTGAAAGCAATATAATCTGTCGATGTTAGGGTTATGGTTAGAGTTAACCCTAACTGAAACAATACAATCTTCAATTGATGTTTCATTTTCATTTTTCATTATGTATCATGAAATATAAGGTGCTAGATGTTGACTCGATTATATCCTTGTACAACGAAGTAGTCGACGATGAAAAGAACGACGTATTGGCTTTGTTGTTTGGTGGACAAAACGATGAATACAATTTTCATAAAATCGGATTTCATTATCATCATCTACATGAAATACTCGTTGAATTCGGGTTTTGTGATATAGAGAAGGTTGAATATTTTGGATTCTTTCAGGTATTCATGGTATTAGTGTTAGTGTTAGTGTTAGTCATCTGTTTCTCTTCAAAAACCTCTACTACTTCTTCTTTTTTGTCAATAACGCATATAGAATTGTATATCTTCATTATTTTCACCCAAATCTCTTTTTCTTTATTTCTTTCTTTCTAACCACCCCTTTCCCTCGCTCTCACTTTCTTTATTCTGTCGCTCTCTCTATCTGTCTATCTATGTCTTATCTATCTATTTATCTCTCCCCCGTGCGCTCCCTCTCACATTAAAGGATGCCTCCTCCAATCGTGCATTTTATCGCGACTCGCAAAATCCAATCAACCTTAATCTGAGTGTGAAAGGCAAAAAATGCATTTCCATTTTCGATCATGTAAATAGTAGTAGTAGTAGTAGTAGTAGTAGTAGTGATGATGATGAGACAAATAGAGACGATCGCGAATATTTCAGATGTTTCTGTTACTCCTGTTCAGATCCAATGGATGACTGGATGGAACGAAAAGCGAAAATTAGAACCAAGTTTGAAGTTGAGGTGCCTGTTTCTGTCTGACAGATAGCAAAGAGAGAAATATTTAGATTCAGATAGCCGCTATGCATGCAGCTACTTCCTACTTCCTACAAGTACTTCGTACTGAGACCCCATCTCCACTTCCTCTTCGGAAGACTTACTCCTAAATTTCGAATTCCAAATTATGAACCAAGATGATTTGGAAAATCTTTCTTTCGTATCTTTTTGTAGTTTTGTATTTGTAGTTATTATAATTTAGCTAGAAGCTTAGAAGCTAAAATCTAAAATCTAAAATTTTAATTTTTAAAAATTAATTTTTATTAGCTAGATTATTAGCTAGGTATATATATACCTAGCTAGAATATATTAGCTAGGTATATATGAAAGATGTAAGACATTAATTTAATTTTTATGATTAGTAATTAGTTGCTTAATGTACAACCTATATTGCATATTATGCAATTTAAAAAACAACAAAATACCAGAAAAAGGAATTAGATAATTAAATTTATTAAACAATATCATAATAATTAGTTATATAAATAAACCAGA
>Ga0099797_100395_pt1 | contig 28351 bp, 28 predicted proteins | sample Uncmet_Sort48C_1_FD_89871 | JGI IMG/M metagenome (GOLD analysis project Ga0099797, IMG submission 89871) | Marine eukaryotic communities from CALCOFI LINE 67, Pacific Ocean - C012_Sort48C_1 | ecosystem: Environmental > Aquatic > Marine > Oceanic | place: Pacific Ocean: Monterey Bay | collected... | reverse complement strand
TGAGAGCGGGTACTTAATACGCTACCACCGCCACTAACTACTACTACCTCTACAAAAACGAATTATACCTTCCGGAATTTGTTCGAATTCGTGAAATGCTGCAAATGGCCCAGCATGTTCCCGCCGAGGCCGATCGCTTTTGCCTTCGGCGCCGTCTCTGAAATCCACTCGTCCTTTAAGGCTTGCTCCGCGGAGAAACGCTCCCCCGGGTCGTACTTAAGCATGTGCACGATCAGGGTCTTGGCCTGTATTTTTGTGATAGGTTATTTATTATCAAATTGTTGTACTCTGGTTGTGCTAGGTGATTCATGGGCCCCAGCATGATATCATACTAACTAACCCCGCTGGAGTTAAAAATGAAAACAATCGCTCAATCCCACTGCTTCCTTGCGTACAACTCACTAAATCGGATATCTGAATGCAGAATAAGCAGTATGGTATAGTCATGGTCACCCCTTTCGTTTCGTTACAAGTAGCATAATAGCTACCACTACTGCTATTCTTATAATATACGGCATGTTCAGAGAGGACCGCCTCATATAGCTGTTCAGAGCTGTTCCGAGAGGATACCTGCGCCGATGCGCCTTTCCAGCCGCATTCATAAAAATGAAAACGATCTCTTTAGTTTCTCCCGAAGCTTGCGTACAACTCACTAAATCGCATAACTGAGTGCAGAGCAAGTACAAATGTTTGCAGACTTGTTTACCACTAGTAAGCCTACTACTAATAATACTACACCCGAGAATGATACCGTTGTTGTTTCAGGGCCGTAATCGGCAACTCTAGAGATAACGTATTCGATAATATAGCTGCTCAGAGACGTATTTTCATATAGAACCTGTGCCGATATGTCTTTCCAGCCGGACTCTTCGAAGGTGAAGGTGCCCTGTCGCACCCTGTTGAGCACGCCCGCGTCGGTATCGTCCATGAATGGCGGGTAGCCGCAGAGCATGATGTACTATTTTTTTTTTTCCTTTGGAGGGTAGCCGCAGAGCATGATGTACTATTTTTTTTTTTCCTTTGGAGTGGGTAGCCAGGGATCATGATGTGCTGACATAAATATAGACACAATACATATAGATCTGCGACACCACAAAAAATTAAAATAATGATGCTGAGTGGATCAATATAGTCCTCTATAGTCTAGTATTCATTAGTGATAATAACGGACTCAGTCAAATTCAGAATTAGCGTACTATGGCACACTATGCATGTACTGCGGTACTGTACCATCATGACGCCACAACTCCACACGTCGCAGCTAGCGTCGTAGGCGCCCTTCAGCACTTGCGGCGACACGTAGTATGGCGTTCCGGCTTTTTTAAAAAGTTTTTTTGTCGCTCTCAGGACACAGACTATCTGATAGTCTGTGTCCTGAGAGCGGCAAAAAAACTTTATATGATAGTAGCATATACTATAGGTAGCGTCTGATCCCCTTCAGGGTCGCAAGGTACTTTCCTTCTTAAGCGTCATCCGAAGGCAACAGGATCGATGGCAGTCTGTCGCGAGGTACTCTATACATAATTGCTAGAGCATTTTTTGTTCTATAAAGTATTCGAAGGAAACCTTTGGTGGAGCACTTCTGGCCCGGCTCGAAGGGCGTGGAGAGGCCGAAGTCGATTAACTTCAAAGTGGACTTTTCTATGGCCACCCCCTTCTCCAGGAACAGAAAATTCTCGGGCTTCAAGTCGCGGTGCATGATGCCCCGCTCGTGCAGGTAGAAAATCGACCGCAGAATCATGCGCATGATGTAAGCACACTGCCGCTGTGGGTTTTTTTTTCATATTATTGTAGTGTATCATGATGTACGCACACTGCCGCTGTGGGTTTTTTTTTTTCATGAATTAATATGTCGGGGTCTGAATCGGCATAAAACTACTACTACGAAGCCACTTAGGGTTCCTAATATAATAATAATGAGGTACACTGCAGCGTTGGTTACATCATTTTTGGTCGTTTTTTCTCATTGGTACTCTTCTTCTATTTAATTAGGTGCGCTGATACAACCTTTGCTGGGCTAGACGTATTATGATAAATTGCTGACTCTTCCGTGAACCCATATAGATGAAATTTTTGTGCGTAAATTAAGTAGATGTACTTCCGTGAACGCTCCGGAGTAAATTATTCGGTCGAAGAGCTCGCCCCCGTTGCAGAGCTCCATCACTAAGTACAGCGCTTTTGCGTCTTGGTACACCTTTCATTGTCCGCGAACTGTAGTCGATTTTTTTGTATGATCCCTATTACAGATGTTGAGAGATGATATTCCCGTGACAAAAACCAAACCTGAAAAAACGCGATAATCAATATGATGAAGAAAAGTATCTGTGATGTAACATTGTAATATTAGGGAGTCATTCAAGAGAACCTCGAAGAGCCGCACTATGTTGGGGTGGTCCACAAATTTCATTATTTGAATCTCCATCTTTTGCCTCTGACTCGAGGCGTCCCTCTTCATGGTTTTTATCGCGCGCACGGCCTTTATTTGTTTTTGTAGTACCATTGATATTTATTGTATGATATCATCACTCAGTCCTTCTCTCGGTCGCACACTATTAACATCAATTCCCTGCAGCATTATAAATTTATAATACACATTATGAAGAAGGAGGCCATCTATAGTAATACTAGAAGAAGCAGACCATACCTAGAAGAAGCAGACCATACCTAGAAGAAGCAGACCATACCTAGAAGAAGCAGACCATACCTAGTTACTAGAAGAAGCTTTAATACCTTCGTCCGTTTGTTCGTGGCTCGCTTGACGTCGCCGTAGGTGCCCGCACCGATGTGCGTTTTTTCGAACTCGTAATAATCAGAGACTTTCGAGTTGTTAAACTCCACGATGAAGGTACCGTGGTCGAACACGGCCGACCCCTCCGAGTCTCTCCTGGGCTTCAGCTGGGGGCCATCGCCACTACCACCGTCACCTTTCTTCTTTCTTCTCTTTTTGGGGGTGCTCTTCTCTTTTCAATGGGTTCATCATGTCTACAGAGCTAATAGTATTGCTAGAAATTCTCATCTTAATTAGTTGAGTGCTAAACATTTGGATGTAATACACTTTTTAATGCTTGTTGTGCAAATGTTCGGGGATCAACAAACTACAACGTTCTTACTAGTGCATGAATAATATTAATACTCAGAACAAAAATGTGAACCCTTACTCGCCGACGCCTTCCCCGAGGCCCCCTCCTCATCCGAGGAGCCCTTTTTACTCCGGGACTGCCCGGTGCAGCAGCCCATGGCCATCCGTGTACTCTAGATGACGATAGATTGCAGTCTAAGAGCGCGTCAGTCAGTGTACTTCTCTCTCTTACAGTATACTATACTGTAGAGAAAGTGTGTGTGCCGTGCAGGAATTCGTTTGTTGTACTGAAATTCGTTGTACTGAGAATTTCAAGAATACAGAAGGAAACAGGAGGAGGCCATGTTCTTTATAGGAAATCTAGCTAGCATTACAAGTATTACAAGGGTGTATCTTACAATTAATTGAAAAATGTATGCCTCTATATTGATGTTCATACAGTTGATCCCACGACGAACTTCTTCATAAAATTTTTTTGCAGACGATACCTTCCCTTTTTGACAACAATCTTCGTCCTGCGGAGGACTTTTTTTGCAGCAAGCTCTTAGCTCTCTTTTTTCGGCTGGACTACGTGTCTGTGGTTGTCCCCGACTTTTTTTAATTTATTTGCATCACAAATGTCAATTATGACATACCCTTTGAAACTCGCGCCGAGTATACTATGTAATGTCGAACACGATGTTAACACTTGCTTTGAAGCTTGCCGGGGACATGAAAACAACGGACCTTGCATTAATACTGATAAAACCGGGGAAGAAGAATATTAGAACGGGGAAGTCAAATCACGTCAACGGGGTGTTGGAACATAAAAATATGCATAGAGAACGTAGTGCTGCGGAGCCTATATTCGAAAATTTTCGTAAAAAAAAGTGCTGCAATGTACTCAAAAAGTCAGAGGTCCGATCACAGCTTGGGTGGCACTATAATATCATCCTCTGTGTTCAACTTAGCTCAACCTCATACGTCTGCATTATTATCAATCTCCACCTTATCTATACAACCGTGTCCTGAAATGAATCCACACAGGATGCTGCCTATCCCACTAAAGAACTTTTTTATTGCTGCATTTGTAAGTTTTGTGCCATCTCCGCCGCTGCGCTCGTCACGATCGTGTGCGCCTGTTTTTTTTTTTTAACTCGTAACGATCGTGTGCGCCTGTTTTTTTTTAAATGAACTGACAAAGTTTCATAACCTTTCACTTCCATTTTCTCTTTCGAAAAATTGTTGCACCAATGAGCTGCGGGAACGTAGTTTTTGAATGATATTTTTTCTTTCGACGGCTCGGTTTCGAGCAAAAGTTTACCCATGAAAAACCAATCAAACAGACTTCTTTTTATACCCATTTCTCATTGTGAAAAATTCATTGTTGAAAAAGTATTTTGGCAAAGGAAATTTGGCAATTGTTCGAGCCCAATTCAGTGGTAGATCGGTACCACTCTTTACCTAGGTTTCTAGCTTTTTCCATGGTAGCGGCGTAATATCTTAATCGATAATATTGCGATCCAAAAATTTGTTTTGATAAACATTTTTTGTTGCCATACTTTGCCTTATTTTTATATCGTTTTCTATTGCGTTTTATAGTATATTTACAGTAGTAATTGTGAAAAGATGAACGGCGATGATGATGCCACGGTTTTCAGCGGCAAAAATGTTGCTGCGCTTCCTGCTTCAGGAAATTTCAATTCGTGGTGGCAGGATGAAGTTCTTTTATGGAATTTGGGCACAAAAGTCGAGGCAGACAAAGTTTGCGCCCACATTCTTCGCCACGGAGTCAAGCCCCACCACGCCGACACGGTGAAGAAAGCCATGCTGCAACCGCAATTGTGGACCGAGCCTCGCAACCCACTTTTCATGCACGCCAATGCGGATACTCAAGCGGGAGTTCGCAACTACGAGCCGCTTGAGCGGCTCGAAAAGGAATTTCCACTGAAAAGGAAGTTTCCACGCAAACCGTTGCGGACCCGAGTCTGCGAGAAGATATCTCTGAAAAGCCGGTTCTGGACGAAGCTGTTCCCCAAAGAACCGTTGCGGGCGCAAGCCTGCGAGAGGAGATGTCTGAAACATCGGTTTCGGACAAGGTTGTCCCGGGGGCTGTTTCCCCGAAAGTTTCGGCGAAAGACGTTGCCGAAGAAGCGCTTTCTAAACACGCAGGGTGGAAGGAGTCCCTTAAAGAAATCGTGTACAAAAATGCCAAACTTTTGTACTCAGCAGCCGCCGCGGGAGGCGGCAAAGCAGAAATTCGCGAGAATTACCTGCTTGGACACAGTGCGACTGTGTTTTGCGATGCGGATTCTGTGCCCGCCCATGCGGACGAAAACCGCCACGATTTCTACGACATTCGTTTTGGAAAAAATTTTCGCGCCTGCGACAGCTCTATTTCAACGGGCTGCGGCGTCGCTGGCAAGAAATTTAAGCTATTTGTGCGGATAAAACTCGTGCGGAATTCCAACCTGGACGTCGGCGAATACAAAGTCGGAAACGTTTATGACAACAAAATTCGCGCAAAAACTATCGACTTGGACAACCTCGACCCGCACAACTACGAAGCTATTGACGAGTCCATTTTACTCAAACTTTCATCCGCAGCGTCTCTCGCGGAAAGGCGCTCGCTAATCCAGACGCTGACCGTCAAGAAATTACGTTATCTATGTCGGTATTTGGGAATAGCCGTAAAGCCTACAAAAGCGGAATTGCAAGCACACGTGTTGAGTCATTATGTTGCCCGCGCGCGCGCTCTGTACGCGGACGGCGCCGCGGACCGCTGCAACATGATGTTGTATTATACTGAGGCTTTGGAAGAATCGACGTGGGAAGAGACTGTCGCGGACACGACTGCCCACGTTTACTCAGCTCAAATGGCCGACTACTACCCTCTACTGACGAGCCTTGTTTCGAATAACGATTCGTTAACGTTGTACCCCGGTAACAGTACGTTTAACGTTTTATCGCCCCTAAGCTCCGGAGAGCCGGTTAAAATTGTTGTGTCCAGAAATCGATCTAAGGTGCCTGTCGGCGACAAGCGGTGTCAGGCTGAGAACCTACTTCTATTGGACGAACTGGTGGTGAAAAAGGAGATAGGCGATTCTATTCCTAAAAAGGGTGTTTTACTCACTTTTTGCTACGAAAAAACCCTACCACCGGTAACACCTGCAGCCGCGCAGGGGCCGAAAAGCGATCTAAAACTGAACCTGCCCCCGGAGACGCTTGCCAAAGGAACAATTCAGGACCTTCCAATGGAATTTTTCACCGAGCACGGCCTGGAAAAGGAGCTCGCGGAAGCACTTTTTAAAGAAATCAAGGCCTTGCTGGACAATGGGGTGTTTGAGGTCGTGCCGGTGCCCGGCGACCGAAAAATTATGACAAGCAGAATCATAGACGGCATCAAAACGAGGAGCGACGGAACGTTTTTAAAAGTAAAGGAGCGTTTTGTTCCGAGAGGCTTCCTGCGAAACGATTATCGCGGCGACTACCTGCGAAAAGACACTGTGATGACATCAGCTGAGGGTGTTCACCTTGTACTTCAAAAAGCGTTGCAGGAGGACTGGCTGCTATCGACGTACGATTTCATGAACGCATTTTTGCAGTCCATTCCCTTCGAGAGCGACGAACTGATGCCGTACGTACACTTTCCGCCTATTGATCGCTACCCGGAGGCGGTGCAAAAACAACTGCGCGAAATGTTCGGGATAAAACCCGGACATTGCATGAGGTTCAAAAAATGTTGTTACGGATTTCTCGATGCGCCGAGGGCGTGGCACCGCACTCTTACCGAAGAACTTGTGCGTTTGGGATTTCGGCCTTTACGGTCGGATCCGGGTGTGTATGTCATTGTTGCGGATAATGACGATAAGATCATCCCGGTCCCCCGGGCGATTCAGGACGGAAAAGTTGAAGACGAAGAAGCCTTCGAGAAGGAGTTTTCTGAAATTACGCCCCTGCCAGCTGGGCAGCGGGTGTGCGGCGTGCTAAGCTTGCATGTCGATGACACCCTAACGGGTGGTGATCACATTTTTCAGGCCCTCATGAAGAGGGTAACGGAGCGATTCCGCATCGGAGCTGAATGGACGGAATCGAGCGACAAGAAGTCGCAAACAATTACTTTCCTGGGACGTGATATTCAAATTTTGCGTGACGAGACGGGTGCGCGAACGATCCGCTTGACGCAAGAGGAGTACGCCAACAAACTGACCGAAATGGACGTGCCAGACGGGCCACCGGAGAAGCCGCTCAGCCCGGAAGAGCACTCAATTTTTCGCGCCACCGTAGGCCGATTGAACTGGATCGCCTACCGATCCAGACCGGATTTAGCTTTTGCGGTGCACACCGCGTCCACGCAAGTGGCGGCGCCCACCGTGCAGAACGCGCGGGAACTGAACAAGACGGTGCGCACGGCTAAGTACAGTAAATCCGTCGCGTTAACTTTTCGGAAAATGAAAGGGCCACTACGCATCGTGGCATTAACGGACGCGAGCTTTAATCGCGTCAAGGCCTGTCCTTCCTACTACGCTGGTTTGTTCTTCATAGCCAGCTACGACGCAGACTACGATCAGAACATCTACAGTGCAGACCCGGCGACCGTGCGAGACAAATCTGACGCACCGGTCTTTTGCGACGCATCGCTGTTGTATTGGCGCACGCGCGTCGTGAAGCGTCGTGTTGATGCAATTCTCGACGTTGAAACGTTAAGTATTCAGTACGGCACTTGTGTTGCTAAATACTTGGACGGACTGGGTACCGAACTAGGCCTATTTACGGGTCTAAAACCTGTCATTTACAATGACAACCAATCGACGGTGAGCCACCTGAAGTCGACGAACCGCCACTCGAATGCTCGCATGAACGTTCTTTGGGAGACCTTGCGGCGTGCTTACACGGAAAATGAGTACGCATTGCAATTTATATGTGGAAAAACGTTGAATATTAGTGATTGTTTAACCAAATTGAAAACGCCACTAAACACGCTGTTATTGAAGGCATTGCGCCTAGGAAAACTGTATTTACCGAAACTGTAATTTTTCAAAAAAAATATGAACTTAAGAAGTCTTGAGCCGCTCCCTGCGCGGGTATAAAACGGCTGTACACACTATATATTATAAATGAATTGGTAATTTTACCCCTATAAAATACCATATTTTTAACAAAAAAAACCCATATAAGACATGAAAATTGAAGAAGTCTTGAGCCCCTTCCAGTGGCTACAAAAACCAAGTATTTTCGTTGAAAAATATCTAATTTTGGACCCCAATAATGTGTATTTTGATATGGTAATATGTAGTATACAAATGTATTAATAGGTGCTGATTCTACGCTCAGAAAAATTGAAAAAAAACACAAAAACAAAAAAAAAGACATAGAGAATAATAATTGGTATAAACCCGCAATAAGTGCTTTAAGCGACTCATTGGACCTGCCATACGATTGCGATTAACTTTGCCGCGCTCTCACGCTAAGAGACTGATCATCTCATGTGATTCGCGCGTTTCGAGAGGGGGGGAGTGACAAAGTTTCATAACCTTTCACTTCCATTTTCTCTTTCGAAAAATTGTTGCACCAATGAGCTGCGGGAACGTAGTTTTTGAATGATATTTTTTCTTTCGACGGCTCGGTTTCGAGCAAAAGTTTACCCATGAAAAACCAATCAAACAGACTTCTTTTTATACCCATTTCTCATTGTGAAAAATTCATTGTTGAAAAAGTATTTTGGCAAAGGAAATTTGGCAATTGTTCGAGCCCAATTCAGTGGTAGATCGGTACCACTCTTTACCTAGGTTTCTAGCTTTTTCCATGAACTTATAATTTATAATACCACCGAGAATTCCTTTTGCAACTAACTAACCCTCATTACTAGAGTTGTTCATTCACAATAATTTTTTCAATTCCTCTGGTCGCGTACAACCCATTAAATCGAGAATTTATAAAACCTCAATCATGCGGTCCATGCACTTCGCCAGGCAAATCTGGTCCTGCTTCTGCAGCTGCTCGCCAAAGCAATTCCCGTTGAAGCACTTCTCGAAGCACGTGGTCCTATTTTTTTTTACACCTCATAATTTCTTTTTGAACAAAATACCATAATACTACCAACAGAGACTACTACGGGCCAGTGAACTTTATAAATCTGACTTACTCCTTGCGTACCATAGCCACTAAATCGGAATTGGACCAACGTTTATAAGTATACCCGAAGGAAGACAAAACAGGAACGAAACAAAAGCCAATACTGTAAACACGCTAAAGCCCAATATGAATCTATAATACTTGAATAGAAATAAGTGGGACCTGATTTGCTCCTGTAGCGCCTGCACGACGGCCACGTTAATGGCCGTCTTGATATTATCCATGCCGCCTTCTCCTCCACCGTCCATCTCTCTATCTCTGTCTCTACCTAGACTTAACTATAGACTACTGAATTTTTATGAATTATGATCTATTCTAAGACTATAGTTGGAAACCCGGTTTCCGTATATACGCTCACTCAAATTCCTAAAATGAACATCAATATGAAAGATGCTCGGGCTAAAATGACTAAAAACTGTGCATTTGGGCGAAATCGGACGGATCAAAATGTTGATCCCGCGCAGTCACCGTATCTTAAAATTCATTTCGCCTCAGGGACCGCATCTTGGAAAATGGGCCTTTTTTTCAAGTCAGCCCCGGTGTGTAGAACGATTTTTTGTGCTTTTTTTAAAATAATACTTTTCTCTACAGACCGGGGGACGCTTTTTTTGCAGTCAGGCAAAACAGCTGTGAACAGGGGGGATAGCTCGAAAAAACGCTTTCGGTACACGCTCGGACCTCCAAATTTAGAGCATTTTTGGACACTAAAAATGCACCTCATTTTGAGCTTCACACGGTCTGTACAAGAGAAAACAATAGAGTTTTAGCAATCGTTAAGGTTTTGTGATATGTATGCAACTCAAAGGGTAAAATCCAGATTATCTGCAAAGGATCCATGAAATCAAAGATCTGGAGATTCAATATTTGGGGAGACGATGTTCACGAGAAATCTGCGTAACATGACTCCCTCCAGATCTACTTATCCCCGGCTCAGCCGGAATGCGGCCTCCTAGCCGCTCGGTGGGGCTTAGCTTTGGAAAAGGGTTTCCCTAGCCCCGGCTCCGCCGGGTCCAACATCTTATACACACCCGGTAATCCCAAGGTTCTTTTCTTGTCCAACAATGTAAATAAATTTGAAATTATTATTGTGCGCAAAAAAATGTGATCTTCCCCTTCTCTAACGGTTGCTGCACCCCTTCTGGAAAATTCGCGTGCTCGTTGTTGTGAATTGATGATGATTTGGATCAGATGGGAGACTCTTTTTTTATACACCACGGTGTTACCACCGATTGTTGCATCGATCAGAATAATACGATGTCGTCGATGACATTTATTCGAAAAATTAAAATGTTAATTGGTGACGATCAAGACGATCAAGAGGATGACGATCTTCCACCATATTTTCGATCTTCCAGCACAGGAATACGGCAGAACAATGCATGCCCCGAAGAAATCTATTTAACATACAGTATCACAAAGTAGTTATTGCTGTCCGTACAGCGACTCTTAGTATACTATATGTATATGTAGTGCAACGACTTCATACAGGAGATGCATACACAGGATACATCACTTGCTACAGCACGTTTTTAGTCAAATCATAATTTCTCTCTTGCACATTGATTCGTAAACATGGGATGAATTTGAAGGAGACTAACACACGGGGAGACAAATTTTTGAGACAAAAGATCCTGAAAATGTTGTGTACCTAAAAGAATCAATATTAGAATGCATCCGGTTCAACAAAAAAGGGGATACATTTAATGATACATTTTCAAAATGTACGATCGTAATTCGAAACAAAGCCTAATTCTGAAAACCTGCTATTATAATATATCAAATCCACTGCATATCAACCTGAATTCAAAAACAAGATCATGATGCAAACGGGAACAACACTTCAAGGGGGAAAATACACTACATTGCGAAATATAAAATTTTTTTTCGAAGACAAGACCTGCTTTATATAGAAAATCAGAGTTCAGTAATAGTAAGATACAGTCAGAAACTTTACAAACCTAAAGTAGCAGTACTATTCTTGCACACAACAGGAACGAATATTCCTAGTTCATGTGAAGAATACACGAGCCTGCAGACGTGACGAATAGAGTTAGACCACCCTACGCAAGATTAATATTTAATACTATCAATGATACTTAGCTAAAAGTGCCTTCTTCATACAATATATCACATATTACCAACCCCCCGTCATTAAGCGCGGCACGCTGCTGGAGTTGGCCATCCACTGCGCCACGTCGTCCAGATCGACCCCGTTGATCTCTTCGAGGTCCACCTATAGATTTTTTTCGTCGATTTGTAATTGTATATAGAATTTGACCCAAATCTTGCTGATTTGGGCTGTTTTTAAAGAAATTTGGAGCTGTTTGTGGGGTTTTCGGGGCCTTTTTTATTGAGCTTTTTTTGATCCATTGGAAGTGCTCCAAACGTCATTTGAGGCCGTTTTCGAACCAATAAAGGCTTCCAAAAAAACCTTACCAAATCGTTACCAAAACCTTACCAAAACTTTACCAGAAACGGCCAATAAGCGGATAGAAAACGCCTATATAAATGCCCCTTTTTGAGGGTCGCTTTGGTAAGGTTTTTGTAACGGGTTGGGAGCAATCCGGTAAGGTTTTGGTAAGGTTTCCGTAAGCTTTCTGGAAGTCCTCCAAAGGTGATTCAAATCGTCTCTTTGAGCATTGAACAACGTACAAATCACAACCCTACATCACTCTAAAAACCCATACAAACACCCATCTACAAGTAAGGTTCCTGTAAGATTTCTGCAGATACACAGTAAAGATTGAAAATCGGGAAAATTTATGTATAAGTCCACATCCTCAAACTCGCCCGCGATCTCCGCGAAAGCGGCGTTCTGCAGTGCCAGCTCGGCCTCGTCGTATTCTTCTACTAGGGCCCCCATGCCCCAGTCGTCCATGCCACCGGAAGCACCGTAACCTTTCCCAGCAGCCGCAGGGTTGCTCCAATCGTCGAAACTAGGCCCCCACGCCGAATTTTCTTGGTGGTAGTTGTCCTTTTTCCCCTTTCCTTTGGGTCCCATAGGAGGAGGGGGGCCCATGTGAGGGGCCCCATGGCCCCAAGCGGGCCCCCAGTCGTCGTGCCAACCGCCTTTCTTGGGCCCCCACATGGGCCCCTGCTGGTTACCGTACCTTTTTTTACATAGAATTTTCATACGATCACTGACATATTTATTATTCAGTAGTACACTAGAATGAAACAATAGAAATCTTCCGCGATTGTCTAAATTATATGAAGGAATCAATGTCCTGCAGCTCGTGGCTGTAGATAAAGCTCGTGGCTCTCTAAAAATAATGATGAATATACAAATATGAAATAGATATAGTACCATTCTCTACTTCTTGCCTCGCGCTCTTCCCGCTCACGTTTCTTGCGATCCTTCTTGGAAACCTGCTCCTTCACGTTCGCTAGCAAGGGGTGGTTCGGATCCTTCTCGCGTAACGTTTGGTTCAAAACCACGTCCGACGGGAGGTTGCCGGCCTGCTGCATCTCCTGGATCTTGGCCGCCAATTCTTCCTGCGCCTTTTATTAAATTTTCAATCTAAAAATGTTTGTCACAATTTGTTTATAGAGTATATACAATGTCCATGAGAATGACGAACGCAGCGCGAGCTCATGATGGCTGTATTACTCTAATGATAGAAAATTCATGGTAGTAACAATATGATGCAATGATATCAAAAAATGCAATTCGCTCCTTGCGTGCCATCACAGAAAATTCATAATCTGTGTCAAAAAATGCTGTACTTTGTCCCGGTCGGCGTCTTCCGGTAAATTTTGCATTTTGAGTTGCACTTCCTTGACTTCGTCTGGCAGCATGCCGGTCGCTTCCATTTTCGCGATTTTTTCCGCGAGTTTCTCTGGCGGCAGGGGCCTGTCGAACTTCGCTTTCTTGTCCTCCTTCGGCTTGGCCTCGCCGATTCTGATTTTGTATTCGCGCAGCTTGTCCGAGACGAGCTTCAGTTTTTCCTTCGCTTCCGCCACCTCGCGCACGCACGCTTTCTTCAAAGCGGCCGTGGGCGCGTCGGTCTGCCCGGTCAGCCGTTTGCGCCCCTTGTGCCCGCACCGCCCGTCGATCACCGCCGTCAGCTGCGCGATCCGTTTTCGTAATCGGTCCCGCTGGCCCTCCAGCCGCAAAATGGGGGCCGGGTATTTCGTCGGCCCCCCCTGGGGCCCCGGGCCCCCGTTGGGCCCCTTGCCGGGCTCCTGAGAGGAGGCTCCTGCAGTATTGCCCCCACTGCTGCTATTGTTCGCTGCTGCTCCTCCTGTATTATCATTAGCACTACCACCACCAGGAGGACCAGCACTAGTAGTACCAGCGGCAGCCGAGGTAGTAGAACTAGACGAAGTGGAGGGTCCTTCCAACGCAGCACCACCTTTGCCACCTCCGCCACCCAAGGGTATCGAGTTGCTCCCCGTGCCGGATTTGTTGTTGTCGCCGCCAGTAGCAGTACTGGGTCCCTTCTTGGGACCTAGTTGGGGCCCCTTCTTGTTGTCACCTCCTCCGCTAATACTGCTATTGCTGCTTTTAGCGTCGACGCCCTTTTTGTCAACATTTTCGTCAACATTTTTGCCTTTGCTGTTTTTGAAATCCTTCTTCCCGAAAGAGTCCTTTGAGTAAGGGGGCCCCTTCTTGCCCTTCTTAGTCCCGAAATGATTCGGCTCAGAGGGGTCCCAGGCGTGGTCCCAGGGGCCGCCGGCCCACGGGGGCACTCCGCCTTTGCTGGGCCACCACTCCGCGTCCCCGCCGGCACCGTGCCACCAGCTGTTCGGATCTGGGTCCCAGCCCTTTCCCCACAGGGGCGGACCGGAGGGGGGCCCCTTCTTCGAGCTGGGCCCCTTGCTCGGGGCTGCCGGCGGGTCCCACCACGGGTCCCACCAGCTACTGTCGGCGCCTTCGTTTTTTGGGAGATGATTGTGGAGATTACAATGTTATAATAGTGGATGATATCAGATGAATGATCAATAGCAGTATACTGAAAAGAACTTTTCTAGAATTAATTTATAATGTGAGATTACCATATATTATAATTAGGATCGATATCTCGAGGTCCGTTTATACTATAGTTTCTTCTAATTCAATCTAATAATATGCGAAGAAGAACCTTTCCCTGCTTCCGCGCCCCCGCTTCCCCAACCCCACCAGTCGTTATCGCCGGTGGTGCTACTCGCAGTACCCGGATCGTCGCCGCCCCAAAAGGCCGCCGCCGCGGCCGGGTCCCAGCCGCCCGGGGCCCCCTTGCCCCCTCCGGGCCCCTTCGGGGGGGGGGGGGCCCGGGCCCTTGCCCTTGCGGGGGGTCCCAATCCTCCTTCCACGCAGCCGCGACAGCGCCGACAGCGGGTCCCCAATCTAAAATTTTTGGAACTATCATCTGTCTGTCACTGCTACGAATATTATATAAACTCTTCCTGCAGTTTGAGGTAATTTTTTTTTATATGAGAAAAGGTTCCTCTTTCTGCAACGTGCAGACGGAATGATGGGGGAGTACTTTAGTTTAGGGAGGACCCTACTCACAATACTATCTATCATATATTATAGTTCTAGTACTTTTGAAAAAAAAGCAAACCTGCCCACCAATCGCTATTCTCTGCTGGCGCGGTAGTACCGGAGCTGGCGGGTCCCTGGGGCCCCCACGCGTCCTTGGAACCGAGCGCTCCCCCCCCACCGCCACCGTCCTTGCCGAATTGGAAAGCGCCGTCCAGGCCAAAAAATTCGTCGTCCTTTCCCGGCAGGTCTTTGCCCTCACCGCCCTTTCCGAAGCCACCGAAGTCCTGATTACAATTATATTAATATTATTCATACTGCAAAATTTGGCAGGTTGATACAATTTGCGCTACAACAAGTTCACAGTACAAATTTTACTGACTACTGTGATGATTTGATACCTCCTAATATGATCATCGCAATCACCTGTTCTTCTATAAATGCAATCATCCTGAACAATCAAAACTTTCAAACATGATGACTGTTTAGATATCCATTCGTTCCTCATGATATCATCCCTTCTTCTCCGCCTCTGGCTATGAATTGTTGTTCCGATTGTTTCATCATCTCTTCCCTAGAACCATCGATGATTCACAATGTAGTACTTCCACTACTTCCACTAGCCATAACCAACAAAACCCGAACAGAAATACTATCGTAATAGCGTGATAATAGGATAGTACAGAATTACCCTACAACGCATTCCGATAGAAAGAGCCAATAATGATATTAGATTAGTGTGTGTTCTGGATATTGGGTTGGCATACCTTGATCTCTAAACAATGACGACACCTTGCTCTTTCCGTCTTTTCCCGAAGTTCCCCCGAAGTTCCACTCGTCCGCACTCACGAGGCTTTCGGCGCTGCTGGAGCTCGTATCTTTGCCTGCGGATTAGTTGTTATTTAGGTAACATCAAATTCATATTCTTGCTGCTCGGTTGAGGTCAAGGACCACACTCTCTGGCTGTTTTTTTTTAAGGTTAATTCATATTCTTGCTATGAATTTCAATTCCTATATTTTTATAAATGTGTTGGTATGTGCAGTGTAGTGTATGCAACGATACGTGTGTACAGCCTCCAAATAAAGTTGATAGCAAACAGGGTAGTGATCTGTGATTATTTTCGAATAAAGGCTGCGGGGATACTGCGCGTGTTGCGGTTTGAGTAGATTTAATTAATATGAAATACTACCCTTCTTCCCTCCCTGAGCCTTGCCTGCTTCCTTCCCGTACGGGCCCGGCCGTTTTCCTTTTCCCAGCGAGTCGGGGGGCCCCTTGACTGGACCTTTGGTGGGTAAAGTTACTTTAGAAAAGTATTAATATTACACACACACACACACACACACATTCTATATGGTTCGGACGATAAGACACACGTATACAACTCTTTTTTTTCGATTTAGCCATTATTATGATGTATTAGTATTCTGGTGCTCTTAAATTATTGCGTTTTTTCTTCTTCTTCTTAACTTAAGGGACCCGGACGGATGCGTACAACCCATGTCATGAAAACATAATAATATTTCACCTTGATGCTCCGCGGCCGGCGCCGGCCACTCCGCCTCGAAATCGTAGTCTTCAACGTCGAAGTCCATTTCTTTTCTAGATTATACTATAGTAATAATACTAGAGTAGAGCTCAAAACAAATATTATCGCAAATCTCTTCCGGAAAATACGCTACTACATAAGTATATGGGTCTTGTAGAAGAGATGAAGAGAGATCCCGCCTATGTACGTCAGGAAAGGGATACTAATACTAGTATGATGTGGAGCTCAGATTATAATACTACACTCATAGTCCGACTACTTGGTGAGTAGTGCCACAATACAATCCGACAATCCGGTACTGCATAATACTTAACTACTGGCCCCGGCTCTGTCTGGGTAGAAAAAGCTCTAGTCTAGTAAGGCGCACGGTCGCACACACGGCCGTTACCGCATACGCAGCGCAGCACCCAATCTCAAATACTATACTATAGTGTAATAAAGCGCTCCCTTTCACCTCGCTACAATATTTTTTTTCGCGAAAAATCATTCTTCTTCAGTTATTATGAATATTAATTCTTAATACTAAAATAGATGAAAAACACTTTTTTTTGTCAACGCGCAAAGAGAGAATATTCGATAAATTTGCATCATATTGCGGGAAATGCGTACGACCCATGTATGAAAAAAAACCGGGAGATGGTGCAATCACGGCACGCAACACTCACAAGAAACCGAAATCAAACCGAAACGCCCTCTGCACAGAGGTATACAACTCACATCTCACAATCGTCATAATAGAAAATATTTTTCCTCTTCACAGAGGAGGTCAGTACAAAAAAAAATCATCCAACCAATTTTGACAGAAAGGTAATAATAATGTCACAAGCAAGAGGTCTCTTCACAGAGACCGCACAACTTTTGTTTTTTGAGAAATCCTGCACAGGATTAATTTTTTTCGCAAAATTGGAAAATCACCTCACTAGAGCCCCGTCGCTGCCCACGACCCAAACGACAGGGCCATATAAGGCCCAGGACCCAAGCACTCTGTCACCGGCTATACTATAAATTTCAAATCAATACGGAAATATTAGCACAAAATTTGTTTTTACTACAATAAAGAATTATGCGCGGAGATGGAACGACAGTCACTGAAATATATTATATTATGTAGCTGCGGCGTCGGTGTAGCTGCCCCGGAAGGTAGCTGCGGCGTCTGTTGCCCGCTGAGAGCTGCGAATGTATCATAGAGATGATGAAAGGAATGAATTTGATATTATACCAGCCAACCGTTCGTTGTAAAAATAATGTGACACCAACTGCACTTCTTCCATGTGTGCGTCCTATGCTGCTTCCGTGGCACTGGTACTCAGCACTGATACTCATACCCTGGAAATTGAACAACCCTAGAGTAGATCCAAATCAATTTATATGACAAATCTCACTGGGTGTCTCCCCTCTTCGGAGGGGGGACACTCGAAATTGAGAACACACGAAGCGGCGCAAAATTGATATTGCGACGCGCGCACACCAGCCCAGAATCAGCAAAGAAAAGAGCGACTGAGAATATTCAGCGTCTTCTCTACATCTCTTGTTTTTCGGTTATTTGAATTTTTTTGTTTTTTTTCAATTTTCTATAAAAAAAAAAGTTATGCAAACTCCATTCTACACAACTGCACATCGAAGAAGAGGCTACATAGAACTGCGGGTTACTTGCCAACTCGATTCGGATTCCCGACCGTGGCAAGAAAGATACATGCGGTTCACTGCTCCAAACTATTTGTGTCATTTTGATTTTTTCTTCTTCAATAAAAGCTTGAGACAATTATATTTTCTTGAATTAACACAACGCCACAACCAAGTATACAAGCAGATTGCTTACTATATAATTGTAAACAAGAACGTCTGCGGAGTGAGGGAAATTAATCCCCGCAACTACGGCACCTTAGGGGAAAAAAAAAACGTCCTTGACTGTATTTTTGTACTTTTGTGTTGTGGCGAGAATACCAGATGTTGTTCTAATAAGTAATATTACTATATGTTTTTTTCGACTACGATTCAATGACCAATAAGACGATGCACTTTTCGATTTACTATTACGAGAGTACTTTTCGATTTACTATTTACTAATAAGATTACTAAGACTTCATTTTATACATGAGGCGGCGTCCCTGCAACGTGGACGGGATGAAAAGTTTCAGTATGGACATTAATACTATGTGTGTTTCATTTACTATATGTGTTTCATTTACTATGTGATACTATGCCGACCGGTGCCATGTGGGCCAGACCCATGCTATTGCTGCAGCTTGAGCCAAAACTAAGCAGCCGGTGAAGACTACATCTAAAAATTCTCGATAAGAAGTATATGAACGTGCAATAAAAATGACTGAGATAAGTTAACGGAATAAGTATTCAACTTGAACTAACGGAATGAGTTAAAAAAAAACAACATGAACTTACTTGGCAACGCTGGATCAGATGAGATGACAACAATTCTTGCAACAATTCTTGGCTGGATTCATCAAAGTATAGATAATATAATTTTCAGAGATGTTTAATAATTGGCTGTAGAGATAAGACATTTAATGTTGGAGAAAGAACCCGCCGTATAGTATAAGCTAACATCATTTTTCGTACTGTGACAGTGATGGAATGTGACCAAGCATGCTGTGCATCTTGACGTCCTCAATCGCAGGCTATCGAAGTGCTGGCAATGATAACATACTGACCCTATACATCATGCTATAGTACTGACCCTTGTTCGATGATTAACAATACCAAAAATGACTCGGAAATATTATATACCGCTTCTTTCGTGGCTATACTTGACTAACGGAACTCATCCTGATATTACTTAGGTCGTTTTATACCGTGATACTTAATATGATGATTGTTTAACTAAAAGTGTGTGCAATTCTGAATGCATGCTAGAATAGAATTTAGATAAAGGGACTTAACTGGACACAAGTCTATTTTAACATTTTTTTCTGTGAGAACCCGTCCTAGTATATTATAAGCTAACGTCATTTTTCATACTGTACAAAAGGATCTTGTCAAGCATGCGAATACGCGTCTCCAATCGCAATGAAACGAGACACTGACACATTTCATCATGCTAGCTAATCCTTCAACGACAATACCAAAAGCATCGCCGATGAATAGTGCTCCTTTCGTGGATATGTTTATTATACTTTTACTCAACTAACGGAACTCATACTGATGACTTAGATACTTGATAATTTGACTAGAAATGAAGGACTGTGCGACTTTTCTGGGTAGGTGGAATAGACTAGAGATTAATAGGGAAATCGGGGCTATCAAATGTCATTTTTCATTTTTCATACTGTACAAAAGGAGCTGGTCAAGCATGCGAATCTTGGCGCCTCCAATCACAATGAAACGAGACACTGACACATTTCGTCATGCTAACTGATCCTTTGGAGTAGGTACAATTGTCTAACAAATGTCCTACACTACATGATTGGAATGTGACTATTCATTTTATCCGAATGCGAGGAATTTCATTTGTTGATTTTCTTTGATCGACGCACTTTGACTTTGATCAGCGCACGGAAGACAAATACGGGTCTCCGGAAACGTTTTAATCAGCTGCAACTGTTCCGGGGGCGTAAGTAACTCTCCGAACCTCAAATTGAATGTCTCCATTCTATTTTGCTCAGGGCCTTTGAAACGGACTGCGCAACCACAGCGTAAACGCCCTCGAAACAACAAACAAGTTACAACCCAACTACCGAGGAAAGAAGAGTAATACGAACGTACAACAAAGAATAGAATAGATACAGAGGGCTCGGCCAATAACAAAGAAAACTCAATATGGATATGGTGGTTAAGCGTACCAAACCTCAATCCTTAAGCGCACCACACCTCCCCCTTTAAGCGTATCACACCTCCCTCATTTGGCACCCAAATCTACCACCAATGAACGAAATTAAACCTAGCATCAATGAACAATTAACTCAAGCCTACACGAATGGCAATTCAGCCCAGCAGAAATGGACGATTGCAATTCACCATTGCCGCCATCGCCATTGAGGATAGATAGGGGAGACTGTTCCATCACTATCAGGGAAGATGTGAAGAGACTATTCCATCCCCGAGGAAATTAAGATCAAATGAACGGGGGACTATGCCATTTATTGCTCCCGGTATGAATGGGAGGCTATTCCATCTATTGACTGTGTTCATTAACAGTATGGTCGGGTAACCAGGGGAGATGGTCACGGCGGCCGGGGTTCCACCTGTGGTCATCTAAATATGATCATTTAACTTGAATTTCCCATAGGGGCGTACTCGCGCGAGACAATATTCGCACACTACAGGGGACTACGGCCATCTCCCGTGGTAAGCCGGTAGGAGGTGAGACTATCACCAACGCACTCTCGTCACGACGAGAATAGGAGATGACCGGAGACAGGAAGATTATCGTCATCTCCCCTGATGGAGAGGAGCGGACATGGTCAGGAATAGTCCTCCCTAAGGAAGTCCGATATTACCATTGTGGCAAAGGATTGAGGTGTGGTACGGTTCAGGAGGGGAGGCGTGGGACGCTCAAGGCTGGAGGTGTAGTACATTTTATGTTGTTGAGGTGTGATACGCTTCACAAACGCATCCTAACATAGTACAAGGATATAATATCAAATATACACCATGATGAACTGAAAAAATTTACATTAATGTACCTCTCCGCAAGAATTCCGTGGAACATCATCACCGCACGCGGCAGCACATTGTCGTTGAAGTCGTACGCGTCGTTGTGGCAAAGACAATTGGAGCGAAGGACTTCGTCGCCGCCCGCCTCTGGTCCTGGCGCTGCCAAACGGTCTTGGAAGAGTTCTTTGGTCCCCAGAAAGAAAAAGGCCCCGGGAACTCCTCCGTCCGGACGAGTGTTATAGCCAAAATCTTCGGAGCCTTGAATGGGTAATTTATCTCCCGAGACCTCCAATTTTTTTTTCTGGAATATGACTCTGAGTTTGTAGGGCCAGCGGCCCAAGGAACATATCCACGCAACGCCGCGGCTACAGATATTAAAACGACTACACTACAACTCTCCTGAATCATCACACTACACTACAGTACACTACACTACACTTTACAGTACAAATAGGAACCTTCAAATTAAGAGCGTCATAGTTCCCGACGTGCTGCTTCAGCTTCTCTCCTACTCCTGCCACAAGAGCCGCCTGTTTCTCGTGATTTTCCAACACAGGATAGCAATTAATCCACATGCCGAATTTAAGCGTGATTCTGGTGGAAAAATCTTTATGCCACTGGTCGATGGTGTCCTGGATGACTTTCTTGACGGGACCTATAAAAACGGGCAAAAAATTGCTGCAACGTAATTCACATGTAAATCTTCAATATACTCGATACTTAGCGGCATAAGAGTTAATATGACAGACGGAAAAACATTATAATGTAATTTATACAAAAAGGGTTTTTCATAAAAACGCGACCTTCGAATTGGTCTTTTAGCTCTGGCTGAATGATGCGAATGGTGCCGCCGAACATGAAGGTGTGCTCGCTTTTCGCTGGACCCGCTTTCAGAAATTCCAACTCCTTCGTCGGAACTTTTTTACCCGTTGCTTGGTCAGTAGCTTGGATTGCATGATCCGTTAAAAAATTCGTGATCGTCACTGCCTTGCCCCAGACTGCATGTTCTCGCAACTTCCCTACAATGTAATTCGCAGCGCGGATGGGGGATGCGCACGAGTCAGGTTGGCTGCCGTGCCCACCTGCACCGACGACTTTGAGATTGAATTCAGTGTCATTGTTGGGGAAATCTGGGACCTCCTCGACGGAGACTTCCGGGTTATATTCAACATCAGGGTTTTCCGCTTCATCAGGGTTTTCCGCTTCATGGATGTTTATGTTATATATGGTATACTCGGCAGCGAATTTGTCGAGAGTCTCCTTCAGCGCCTCCCAACCACCAATACCAGTACTACTAGTACTAATCGAGCCCCCAATCAGAACGTAATTCGGAATCGCGGCATGGGTCGTGGGAGCGAATTCTACTTCGCCAGCGTTGCTCTTTTTTGCTATCGTCGTCTCACTGACCGCAAAACCCACACTTAGCACGGAACCCGTATGAAGCAAATCATCGTATTTTTCCGATCTTTTGAATCCTTTTAAAGCATCGTGTTTCGGGTCTTTCACCAAATTTTCTAGGTTTTCCGCCACTTTCAGCGCGCAGGGAATGAGTTCCGCCTTCGACTTCTCATCTTTAGCAATGAGCTGCGGGGTGAAAATCATTTCGCCAGCCATGACCTTTTAAGTTGCTGTGATGCCCTTTCAAGTATCTACCAAACTAACCTACAACACACAGCATCTCAACGCTACATATTACGAATTTAACCACCACACATCATCACCCGACCGACGCATCTCTTCTATAATAGGCCTTCTAAAAACCTAACGTTGCGTGCATGCCACGGAATTATCTAAAAGAGAGGCCCCATAAGAAAAAAAAATCAGCCATGACCGGTCCCGCTTTCACTTTCAACTCCCCCAGCTGGAAAGTGGGCCAATTGTGCCAGCCATAAACCTCATTTAAGATCAGTCGGTTGTGAGGCGCCTCTACCATCTATCGATAGAATATAAAAACACGGTCGAGAACTGACTTTTCGATATATAATTACAAAATCACCGTCGATATAATTCAAGCTCCACCAGCATTCCACCGTCGAACCTCTCTATATAGCCTAGCTTTGCATACACGTCACGAAAAAAGTTGTCTAGTAATCGACAATAATGCATAGACCTCATGAACGCCTTCGAGAGCGCCATCCCAAATTAGCGGGAGAGCTCCGCCCGTGGCCGTTTGGGAAATATCGTAGCCTAATTCCAACGAACGGCCAAAACCCCCTTCCTCGGCGGGTTGGAACAACAGGCGGACGGTGCAGCCTTTCGGAATCCTGGCTTGCAAATTAAATCCCTTCGGACCCAGCATATAGGCGACACCTATACTTAGATTTACTTAGATTTTTTTGTCGAATATGCACTAGTGGGATTCGTGCACTAATAGGGTAAGCATTGACAATCGGGACAATCATCTATAACGACGTCCAGTATTAATATGCTTGAGGACGTTCAATACAGATTCCACGACGCCAAATTCGAACCGATGAATCCGCAACCAGCATATCTTTTAGATGGAACCCCCTCAACAATAAATATTACACTCCACCGTTACGCCGCCCCGAACAGTGCCTCTCATCCCACCTCGGCCTCCTGGCAACCCCCGGTCCACAACTCCGGGAGCACTTTCTAAAACAATTTCTCTGCAGACTGTATCATATATGCATTATGGCCTGCTAGCCTCATCTTTTAAGCGGTAATTGGTACTCTGATATCAGAAGTCCGTTGTAGGGACACTTGGAGACTATTGACTGTCAAATGACTTCATTTGTCTGTCGAGCGCCACTCTCTTTTGAAGTCAACTGTCTTTCGCGCGCGTCTTCTTTTGTCTACTGCGAAAGTCATTTGTCCGTGATTCGCCTTTTGGTGCTGAGTGTCAATCAACATCAATCGGAGTCAACATAAGTTTGGCAAGTCCACGCTTTAAGATATCTACAAAAATCATCCGACATCAAAAGACTTTAAATGGACCCACATCTGGAGAGATCAAATGACTTTGGACAAGAAGTATCCAGTGACCCCCCCCCCCCCCTGACCAAAAAGCAGCACCGCCTGAGGCCGCAAGCGGCCTCAGGCGGAGAGCAAAAATTTTTTTAACCCCGACCACTTAAGCCCTTAAGGCGAACCCGCGTTCTCGGAGGTCGGGAAATCCCTAAAAGCCACAACACATTCTCGGAGAGATGGCAAGCACTTCGGGAGAAATCAAACCAACATTCAACGAATGCCTATGAACATCAATTGTCTTTTGCGCACACATTCGCGATACAGTCAATACACCTTGATAGAGGTTAATAGAAGTCAGCCCCAAAGGTCAGTTTGATGTAGAGCTGGAGTCATTTTGACTGTCAAATAGAGTCAACTGCTGAAGACGATTGAAAGTCACTTGTCTCCAAGTGTCCATACATGAGAAGTCCTGAGTCTCTTACCTTCCTATGTATTCTATTTATTATCAGACAGTATCATACATTATAGTATACTCTAGAGATGTTCCTGCTCGAAAAAAAAAAGATGGTAACCCAGTAGGGCAGCCATATGCCCGTCGTGACCACAGAGATGCGCCACCCCTTCTGTTTGAGATCGGTGCGGCAAACCATTCTGTGCTTCTTGGAGTGGGAGGCCATCAAGATCAGCACGAAGAGCAATCACTTTTACCTTACGGTCACTGGCGCCTCCGACGGGGCTCGTTCCGTGAATATCTACAATCAGTCCAGTTGTTGCGGCATCTTTCTTCTTGGGGATCAGTTCCTCGACCGCAGCGTTCTCCTCATTCTCCGCAGCTTTTGCCGTTTGGGCGTCTTCCCGCAGCTTCTTCAAACGCTTCAACAGGTAGGAACGCGGAATTGGTACATCTCCTTTGACGTTCATGCTGGCTTGCACTGTTTCCTTCACATTCTGCAACTCTTCCTTAAGTTTGGCGACCTCCTTGCTGCCATCCTTTGTAATGTTTGATTTTAAGAGCGGGCCGGGCGCAGACGAGGTCTAAAAACTGCATCAAACCACCGTACGCAGCGACTAGCAAAGTAACCATACGCAATGATATAATTAAATTATCATAGTCATCGGATGATGATCACTGTCTCTGCGACTACATACTTAGTGTACGGAAAAGTGCACCGTAAGATCTTTGATCCACTCTTCGGCGTCCGGACTTTTTTGAATGTCTTCTTCAGGGATGCCAGCTTTCTCTTTCAGGAACTTGATGACGTTGTTCCTCGTTGTGATAAATGTATCAGTAGAAATAGTATATTTTCGCAAGCGCGCACTTCGTTTACGCAGCATAGCTTCAGCAATAGTATACTCGCCTGTCTACTCGCCTCGCCTATTTCGCTTAGTCTAGCTCTACCTATATCTTTACATTTGTATTACTCTCTTTCGATAGGAGGTAGTTGGGTTAGTTTGTTCTTTCGAGGACGCGTAGACCTAGTTGCGAATTCCATTTCATCCCTGAACAAAATGATTTAATTCAAATACACCTCGTTTCGAATTCCTTGAATCCAACTTCCGGGTACTTATGAAGCTCACGACGTTTGTCGGCCAGCATTTGCCAAAACCCACCTTTGTTTTCGCGGAACATGGGATTCGGACCGGATCCCGCGGATTGTGAAGATCTTGATGTTCTGGCCGCATGATCCCGCAGCTTCGCCACCTGTACTGTAGCATTTGAGAATGTATGATTGTATGTTTGTATTTAAAGTTTCACCGCGCTTCTTCTTCTATGATGAGACCGAAGGTCTCTACGTCGTTGTGTAGGGGAATGTGGGGTTTCAAAAAAAAAAAGATATATTATATCACCGCTGTAAGTTAAAGTTTCAAAAAAAAAGCGCTAGATTGTTTTCAAAAAAATATGATATAATATCAAAACATTCCAGACTAGTCGTACACAACTCGACCAAAATATAAAAATTCAGAAATAAAAGAACGATTAATTAATTTCAGACTAGTCGTAAACAAAATGACCAAGACTTGAAAATTAAACACTACAGGTTTTCGGTCTGCTAGCCACTACCGGACTGAGATTTTAGGGGGTTCGGTTCTGCGCTGTATATTATAATTATCAATTTATAACACCAATACTAAAATAATATATTATACCTGATCTCCTCGACCTGTTCCAATCTGCATGAAGGCGTTGGGCGCGGCACTTTTTCCTTTCTCCGGAACAGCGGTCACCTGGACGTGAGAAGACATGTATTGTATATGTGATGCATGACGTGAAATGAAAGATGATTGCATTGCCCACCCGACCCTATTATGGTTTTACAATAATCAACTTGCTCACAGATATGGATGGATGGATGAGCCTAATAGAGTATAAAAAAAGAACAAAACACAGGCTCTACACGGCCGACAGCAATCTTTCAAAACACCTCCAGGCCGTGCGCAAAAGCGATCATTCCGCTCGCAACAACGATCATCCCGCTCATGAGAACCTATTATAGTGGACGTTATTTAATACACATCATGACACGTGTAACACACTTTCAAATGATTTGTCAGTCGTGTTCGCGGGGCGCGGCCCCTCTTAATTGCACTCTTACGCATGCAGCAATTCGATGAACCATTTTGAATTTTATCACAGCAGACTAAAGAAGACTAAAAATTAAAAAGAGAAATGAGACAGTATCATAGATATTGCCGGCCGGGTGACCCTCACCGCCAATGGCATAAAATAAAAATCAAAAGGATACTTTCACTTTCTGCAATAAAATCAACGGGTACCCTCACTTTCTGCAAAAAAATCAACGGGTACCTTCACTTTCTGCAATGAAATCAACGGGTACCATCACTTTCTTCAATAAAATCAACGGATACCTTCAGTTTCTGCAAGCCGATGCCGGGCAAGCTCCACTTGACCCACTTGTTGCAGCCCTGCGCTTCCTTTTTTTCGTTTCATTATTGCTTCCCGATGCCACAGCAAATGGAGCAACGAAGGGGGGGGTGCGGATGAGATAAGTCACGAATATGAATTAATCAATACCACTGCTGATTCTCACCCCAAAATAAAAAAATAGCATGCGGGACGGACATTGCATCAATTAAACAAAACTGAAAAGGAAACTTCTACATTCTGCAAGCTGGCGTCAACGGATGTGCAGACAGCGGAAGCCCCGGCCTGCGACGCGGAAGGAATGTTCTTCTTAGTATGCATATTGTTGGGAACTTCGAATGATGTTCTACAACGATCGAAATGATCACAGTGTACGCAGTGCAATAATTTGGAACTTCAAGTTTTACTTTTGATAATTTATACAGTTTTTTATTGTGCTTTTTTTTTGGAACACTACAGGCAAATGTCCGCAAAAAAAAGGCTATATAATCAGCTGGAGATTTTTCAGTTGTCATTGAGGAATTGCGTGAATGTCGTCGTCAGGCATGTCTCCTGTTGCGGCAACTATACGGATGTACAACGGTCAATATGCTATACTATAGACCGAATCATCATAGACTTGCGTCAGAATATATGTTCATGTCATTGAATTCTAAGTGCTTGCCAAAAGACGGAGCTGAATCTTGAACCAAGATGAACCGACTATTAAATGCTTTCCCACACTTGAAGCTCCAACATGAACATGCGTTGAGCGCAGAAACGATTTGTCAAATATGAATTTCTGGTGCCCGTCGCGGGGGAAACACAGAATTTATTAGACTATTGTCGATTGTTAGGCGGTTTTTTCGTGACATGTACGCAAAGTGGGCACATAGAGAGGTTCGAATGATGAATGTTGGTGGAGCTCGGGTTGTATACAGTGGCTTTGTCATCGAAAAGTCAGTTGTTGACTGTCTCATTGGTCTTTGATAGTAAGAAAACCTATAAGGTTTGAATAAGGGAAAGCATAGAGCTAACCCTTGGTCTTTGATAGATGATAGAAGCGCCTCACAATCGTCAGCTCTAATTTATTAAGATCTCGCGTCTACAAATAAATCGGCTGTCCAGTTCATAATATGCGCCTCCAGGGCGCTCTATGGGCGCTCTATGGGAGCCATACACGAACATTAATAACTCTTTGCGGCATTTTTGACCCATTCATGCCATTGGCGGTGCGCTAATGGCCACTATAATGCTGAATTATGGTTGATTCCTTGTATAGTATACCGATTCAGCAGATCTGATTGTACTCGAATTTCTTTCTAAAACTTATACATATAACTAATTTACCAATTTTCGCATTTCCTTCAAATTTTGCCCAATTTTTCTTCAATTTTCGCTCAATTTTCGTAAGAATCTCTTTTTTGCAGATGTCTCCGTTCAAAATTTACTCAAATTTTACCCCCCCTGTTTTTCAAATTTTGGTTCAAAATTTGTTCAAAATTCGCTCGTTTTGAGCAAATTTTGAACGAAATTTTGAGCAAAATTTTGAGCAAAGTTTTGCGCAAAAATTGAGCAAAAATTGAGCAAAAATTGAGCCACAAAAAAACTGGACACAATAAAATTGAATAAAATTTAAACGAAATCGAAGCAAACATGCCAAGTTACTGCGTCTCCCAATCCGTCTCCCACTCCGTCTCCCGCCCCATCTCCTACTCCATTCGGTTTCCTACTCCGTCTCC
>Ga0099797_100394_pt1 | contig 28406 bp, 22 predicted proteins | sample Uncmet_Sort48C_1_FD_89871 | JGI IMG/M metagenome (GOLD analysis project Ga0099797, IMG submission 89871) | Marine eukaryotic communities from CALCOFI LINE 67, Pacific Ocean - C012_Sort48C_1 | ecosystem: Environmental > Aquatic > Marine > Oceanic | place: Pacific Ocean: Monterey Bay | collected... | reverse complement strand
TCGACGGCCCAGCGCACGACGGGGTGGCGGCCTTCAAAAACCAGACGGAGCGTCTGAAGGCGCTGGCGCCCAAATTGGGAAACGGAGAGCCAATCTACGTGCTGGGGATAGAGAGCTCCTGCGACGACACCGGCGCCGCCATTGTCTCGTCCGACGGCCGCATTCTGGGGGAGAAGATCGCGTCCCAGGCGGGCATCCACGAGAAGTGGGGCGGCGTCAAGCCCGATGAGGCCATGACGGCGCATTCGCAGGTTTTTTAGCATCAATATATATGACGTAGTATTACAGCAATATTTATTCTGAAATTTAGTATTCTTATTGCTGGAAGAATGCAAAAAAATAATTTTTGTATTCATCAACCTACTTTAAATATTATATACAAAAAGGCCATCGAGGAGACTGTTGACGTGTGTTTGAAGGATTCCGGGCTGAGTAAAAACCAACTAAGCGCGATCGCGGTCACCGTGGGCCCGGGGCTGGGCATGTGCCTCGGCGTGGGGGTAAGGAAGGCGTACAAACTGGCCGCGGAACTACAGATTCCGGTGGTCCGCATCCATCACATGGAAGCGCACGCCATGGTCACGCGCATGCCCTCTTTACTAAAAATCATGGCGGACAAGGCGAAGGTATATAGCTATAGTTTTAAGTTACTCTATGGAAACAAACTTTAATATCAGTCTCAACGCAAACGTGACACTTGTCGCAGCCTTGCTAGGGGCCCACAATATCATGCTGATTAGGAGGATAGACACCGTGACACAGACTGGTGGACACCGGTGAACCTGTAGTAGTATCTCAATCCATGAATAACAGGCCGCCGACCCGGCGGCTGACGTTGCAGCGCTATCCAAGGCGCCCGAATTTCCCTATTTGACACTGTTGGTATCGGGCGGGCACAACATGGTGGTGCTCACGAAGGGTACATGGAGATTTTTTTTGACTAGTGTTGATTATTAGGCGGTTTTTTCGTGACATAGAGAGACTCAGCAAAGAGAGGGGGCATAGAGCAGCTCCGAAAGATGATTGATTACTGGTGGAGCTTGGAATGTATAATATACAGTGGTTTTGCCATGGAGAAGTCGGTTGCTGAGTGCGTGTCATTGTACTTTGATAGATGATAGAAGCGCCTCAACGGAATCGACTCTACTTGATGCAATTGGTTTCAAAACATTAGCCAAAAAACGAGGTTTGGGCGAACACTTGATCCTAGGCTCGACGCTGGACGATTCGGTGGGCGAAGCGTTCGACAAAGTATTGATTTTTCTGAGTTCAGTTGAGTTCAGCCTGACATGTGGTAGCTGGAATTTGTGATATAGTGACTATCATCTGATCTGTCTCTTCCACGTATTCATGTAGACCCTCTCGGGGGCCCACCCCGGGGATCGAAAAATGATACCATTACACAAAAATGAACAACAGGTCTCTCGTTTAATGGGTATCACGCAAATCCCGGGCGGTCCCCACTTGGAAAAATTGGCGAACACCGAGGGCGCGAATGATAAGTTCTACAATTTGCCGGTGCCCATGGCCAACTCCAAGGATAAGATTCGAAAAGAGGGTTGTGATTTCTCGTACTCGGGGCTCAAAACCGCCATTCGCACCTTGGTGGAGAAGGAATTTTCGGCTGATGATGATAATACTGCCGACGAGAAAGCACAGCAGGCACAACAGTTGAAGCGCGCGCATTTGGCCGCTTCTTTCCAAAGGGTGGCCGTGGATCATTTAGTGAACCGCACGCGCCGCGCGGTTGTGAGGGCTCGCCAATTATGCGGAGAGTGGAAATGTTTAAAGGGGAAACCGCTTTCCACATTGGTCGTGGCGGGCGGCGTGGCGGCCAACGGCCGGGTGCGTTCGAGTTTATTCAAATTGGCGGAGGAGTGCCAACTGCGTCTGCTGTTGCCGCCGCCCAAGTACTGCGTCGACAACGGCGTGATGGTGGCCTGGACCGGCGTGGAGCGTTTATTGAAGGGTTTGTACGACGAGCCGCCCACGAAATTGGAGAAGGCCGAGTATTACGCGGAGGTCCGCCCCAAGTGGCCCATCGGTTTGCGCGACCACATGAGCTGCAACTACAAAGAGCAAATCTCCCAGAAAATGCGGGGCCAGGCCCACTTGAAAAACAAGCAGCCAGGTGTGGTGAATGAGAAAAGCGAGATTGCAGAAAAAGCAGCAGTTACGTTGCTAGATGCAAAGGAAGACGAAGAACCGGCTGCCAAGAAACAAAAAGTCTGAACTAACCTCGATTCTCATTAACTATATATTTAGGAAACTGTGAAGTATATTAGAACTTAATATCGTAATGTGCTGGCACGAAGAATGTGATATTATATCCTCCAGGACTGTAGTTATCATATCATTCATTTGCGAGGTAGGGACCCGTAACGAATGAAGAGGTTCTTCCAGGATATTTCATTCACAAAAATATTGCAAAAAGAACTACTAGAACCATGGCGATATGATATGTGATTCGCATACTGCTCAAGACCGTGTCGCGTTTTGATCTTTTGCTCGATTATCCCACTGTAAATATTGCGGCATCTCTCTTAAACAAAATAGGTTTTATCCTATGCCCGGGCCTTCAATGAGCCTTTGCACCCAAAAACTTCACAACCGTCCATATACTTATAGAAGCTCGAGAAGCCTGAGTTTCCTTGGGCATGCGTTTTACACGCAGGAATTTCGAATCATACGATCTTTATCTCTTCCCCAACGTTGTTCATTCCATAATGCTTTTCAAGAACAATCATTCTGTCTTTCGACCGAATCATCTATCTGCAAGGAAAAAAGAACAAAAGCTGAATCTGTGAAGCAAACTTCAGCAAAGAACCCCATCCCCCGGCGATTTCTTTTTGAGCATGATTATTGATACCAGAGGGCATAGATACTTTCCATACCGCTGCGGAATATAGTCGGTTGCATCATGTGATAGCATTTTGATATAGTACTTAACGTATCATGGCGAAGTTTGAAACCGACCGGGGCTTCTCGGAGGCGCCCGCGGACGGGCCCAAAGGCCCCTGCGACAGTCCTGTGAGAGTCCGCCGCCACGACAACGGTCTCCTGTTGTTGTTTCTCAAAAAGTCCCTCCTGGACACATTACTAGCAGAGGAGACGACAACGACTGGGTCAATTTCTGAACAACACACAACAAGTGGTGTCCGCGAAAAAGAAGAGGCGTGTAGTACTCCTAGTATGGGAGACGTGACAAAGGAAGGAACTACTCAAGAGGAAGAAAGGAATGCGAAGCGACGAAAGATCGACAACGCAGAAGAATCTCGCAGGAAGTCACAAGTCGTTCCTTGTCTGCAGTTCCACGAGAAAGTTCTAAACAGTGTGGCCAAAAATAAGCGTTCCGGTGGCTTTCGGTGCGACGAGAACTTCGCGTTCGCCACTTTGCGTTTTGAGCAACTTGTGCAGCGAGCTACAGCTGCGGGGGGATGCTCTTCTATTGGTAAGGAGGAGCCTACTACCACGTGTTCTTCTGCACACAAGCTGCGCTGTGGCGTGAGGGGCTGTGTGGTGGAGGTGAACCCGAGGCTTGTAAGGGTGGCCGAGCAGCTGAACGAAATTTTTGACAAAATTGCAGCCGCTGAGTCAACTGCAACGACAATTACTACAGATGACAAAGGAAAAAGCCGAGAAGAAGAAGAAGACGAAGGTACTCCTCTTGAACAGCAAAACGCGATACTTCTACCACAAGCTCAAGATCAAGCTTCAGTATTAGTCCAGCAGCTTTTTCATATGCTCCGTACGGAGTATATGTTGATCTTGCAACCGGGGAACAAGCGAGATGAAGAGTCGTTCTTCAAGTGGCGCGGCAATGGAGTAGAATGAGAATTTATGTGAACGGGAAAAGATATTTATGTGCTCTTATCAATTATTACAGTTGCTTGCAAGGTCTCTCCTGCCGAATGCATCTTGCACTCGTGGGAGGTGCGTTGAAAGACAGTGTTCGTTTTATTTTCCGAAGTAATCGAGCTGCGTGGCGGTTCGGGGGAATTAATTTGATATTGACGCATGGCCCGACCATTATAGTTCGGTACCATTGCATCTCATAGAATGATGTTGAAGTTGATATTGTCGTATAGTCTGAGTCAAGGATGGCATCGTATCCGGGCCGCATGTGCGCCTTGTTCGTACGCACGATTATTATTGTGCGGGGTAGCACTGTGTGGGCGCTGCAGCCCGTGGTCTTGAACGGACGTTGGGTCACTTCCGCTCATTTCGGGGCTCTACCCGTAGGTTCCCGGTCGCGGTCGCCCTCAGCAGATGACCTCCAAGAGGCGATTTGGTGCCCGCGAAGCCACTGCCTCACGGTGCCGGCCCGGAGTCATCCTGCAGCATCGGACGGCAGGGAAAGCGAAGGTATGCGGGGTTTGCCTGCTTCAGTGGCAGAAGCGGCAGGAGGTGCTCTCGAAGGCGGCGAAGGTGGCCTTTTCGGTGGGTGTCTCTGTTCGAAGAACAGAGATCTCGCCGCGGCCCCCCCCCCTCTGCGTTTACTTTGGGCTCCGGCCACGGATCCTCATCTCTCGCGGCAGGCTGGGGTGGCAGGATGAGCGATGCGCCTGCATGGGCACCAGTCGTGCAGGGCCAACCTGACTCGGCTTCGGAACTGGACCACGGCAACATCCTGGGCGAGGAGGGAGATGAATTAGTATCGTGGGCGGGAAGCGTTGGCAGCGGGAGCTCCTGTAATTCATCATCCGAAAATCTTGACAACGACTGTCCTGACTGCGACGATTCGTCAGAAGAGGGTTTCGAGGCGGAAGTTTGCTGCAGAGAGAAGTTTGCTGCAGAGAGAAGTCTAGGCGGCTCCGCTGCTTCTTCGGCATCATTAAATGATCGGGCTCCTCTTGCACCGTGGTCGTGGGGCCCCGGACCGGGGGGCCCCAAGCGCCTAGGGCCCCTGACAAAATTTAGTACCAGCCAAGACCAAGCTAGTGAAGTTTCAAGTATCTCCGCTGACCTGGGAGCTCGCGTCGCGGCCTACAACGCGCTGATCCAGCAGCGGCATGAGGAGGCCGCGCGCGAGGACCGGGAGAATCGGCGCTGGCTGCGACGGAGCTACCGCAAACAGATGAAAAAGAGCATTCAAATTGCTGCGAACGCGGCAGATGCAAAAATCGCGGCCGCCGTTCGCGCGCAGCAGAAACGCGAACTGGAAAAGGAAAAGGCCATAATGATTGAAAAACGCGAAAGAGAAGTACTAGAACACCGCCGCGCCCGCGAAGAACAAGACGCAAAAGAGAAGGCAGCAGAAAGTGACCTCAGGTCAAACTCTCGGATGTGGAACAAGGAGGATGCCATCTCCTCCGCCAGTAGCTCTTCGGAGGAGGCTGAGACGCCGTTCGACAGGCAGGAAGACAATGATAATAAGAAGGCGACGCGGGGAGAAAAAAAGCTAAGAAAAAAATCCGCGATCAATAATGGCTTAGGACCCCAACTAATGTCCCGGACGAGATCCTTGCTGGAGAGTAAGGTCGGAGATATAAAGAATGCGGCGAAGCAAACCATCGAAGAAATGCGCAGAAAGTCGTGTGCATCGAGAAATCCCGCATCTGCGAAGCGGTGGAGCGAGGGTCCAGACCCCCGTGTCTGTTCCTCGGTGAACCGGGGCGAGCTCGACATCTGCGAGAAATATGCTTCTCAAAGTCGGCAAAGTGATATGGATCACTCTCGGCCGTCGCCGCCGCCCGCATGGATGAAGCCCACGCGGCGGCCGAACGAGAGCGACATGAGCTGGGGCCGCCGGCAAGAGCGGTACGCGAAGGCGCATGAGAATTTGAAAAGGCGCGCCGCGCAGCACCGCGCGAAAATCGAGAAACGCAACGCAGCGATGGCAGTCGTAGCCACGGCGGGAACGGCCTATTTGGCGAAAAAGGCGGGGGTAGATCCCGCGAGTCTCGCTGACTCTCTCGGTGTCCCTGCAGCACCGAATCTCAATCCTTCGGGGGGTGGACTGTTCGGCGGCTTATTCGGTTTGTGATAGAGACTGTAGTTTGAGTTTATTGTATTTGCAAGAAATCTGTAGAGTCCGCGAAGCATTTATAAAATATTAACGATGGAAGAACGCATACTAGATAGTTTAATCGTAGAACATCACCATCTGCTAAATGTGTCGTGTGCGAATCATCACGCTGAAAAACTGTCATGTACCGTCGGCAGATCAACACTAAGAGTAAGTCGATATCGTCCTTCGGCCAATATCGCGTTTTTGTCAATATCGGATTTTTGCAACCCTGTTGTGCGTGATTGTCTGCGAAATAGAGGGAAAAGGTTTTTAAGAGACTGTATCCGGCGTACATCGTGCGTTTGCGGGGGTCCCTCCCGTATACAAACGGGGGCCCGATTCCACAACTCGATCCTGTTGTTCTATGACACATATCTGACGTATGTTCAATAATTTCTACGCAGATTGTGATACCTTACTTTTTCGAATCTTTTTCCCCCCCGCTGGGGGTAATTTTTTTCTTTTCCTATCATGTGGTCTACATCAACCGCCGTATTCTCATTCCGTAGCATCGGGCTTATCATATGGGTATCTATGATCCTATTTGTCTCCCTCTTCTTTCGTCCCAATTCGGTTTTCCCATTAGGGCCTCTTTCAGCTTGTTCAGATTCTGCGAAAGCAAATCATCAAAATAACCCCCAGGTTATATTATGATCGCACAATAAAATTGACAGCAACCTGATCGCTTTCACGTGTGTTTGATTCCACATCAATAGGTGAATTCCGTTCGACGTCTTTGAAATGGCTCGCCGGGTAGTTGCTTTGCAGCATGAAATGTGACAGACCAGTTGTGTTGATAGAGCTTAAATAGCGTAACGTGGCTATTATTTCACCTGTACTAACTAATAGTTAAGTTCGACAGAAGCAATTTGAAGAAGATGGCGAAGAAGAAAGGACACAAGAGCCGACACAGAGCTGCTGCAGCTGTCAAGCAGGCGTCCTTCTCCAAGAAGCAGGGTACTGTCGCGGGGGCCGCAAAAAAGGGGCCCGAGCGCCGCGTGGGACCTGCGCCCACTGCGTGGGGTGCATTGCTTCATGATGATGAGGAGGATCGTTCCGAGTCCGAAATATCCTCCGCAGATCCCGCCTCGGACGCTTTTTCAAAGCGTGTTGTTGATGATAAAGATGCTACTAACGGAGGGGCCCCGCCCGGATCCGACAGTGATGAAGGAGACGACGACGACACCGTTGGCGGGGCCCTGTTCTCGCATCGGCTCGCAGACGCGGTGGATGTTTTGAACCTCTTTGTGAAAGGTTCTGAAATGCAGGAGCAATTGCGAAAAGACAAAAAATACAAGCCGCTGCGGAAAGTGCTTTTCGAACTAAACGCGGTTCTCTCGGGTTGTACGCAAGCACAGGCTCCTCCAACTGCTAATCACAGTAACCAAGTAGTGGCTGCGAAAAACGAAAAATCTGACGTCGCGCGTGTGACGGAGTGCTTGGAAAATGGGTGCTGGGAGCTGGCTTTGCCAATACTGAAGAAAATGAAAAATGGGGTCCGGGAAAGGGGGCCGAAGTTGGGCGCCATGCAACGCTGGGTGCGGCTGTGCGACGCCGCGGGGGGAATTGAAAGTAGCGAAACGACGCGAGTGTTGGACGCGATCTTCCGTTGCTCGAATTCGTTCGACATCTTTCGTGAACACTGTGAATTATCATTTCGAATGGTAAAGGAACAGGGAACTTTAAATAAAAAATGCGGGGTGCGTTCGTTCAAAAACTTTGTTCCTGGGAATTCCTCTCGCCCTGGGTCCCAACAACTCCTGTGCGCGAATGAAGACACGTGTGATTTATTCGGGAGCATCCTTAACGGTTTTTTTTCATTTTTGTGGGTCCCTTCTTGTTAAAGCATTTGACCCTTCCTAATGAATCATGTTTTACCCTTCCTGATGAATAGCGAGCCTATATCGAGGAGGTTTTCATATCATATGCGTAGTAGTGGTCGTAGGTTCAAAAAAGTGACAAAAAAAAAGGTGTGCGGCAGCCGAAGGAGTGCGTGAGGAAGCTCGTCTTTCCAGACCGCCCCTCAGATTCAGAATGTGCAGGAGGAGGTAGTATGGGCGTGTGTTGGCGCGAAAAGGGCGCCTCGCGCAAGCCCGCGAACAAACACGATCTCCAGATCTACTGCGGCCCTTCTTTCGAAAAACGCGAACATTTTGAAAAATGGACAAATGATGGTTTGACGCTGCCACTCTCTCCTCAAAAGTTATCGTTTTCTACGGCTCTTCACGGAGACGGGCCAGTCGCTGCAGACGAAACTACGACTAAAAAGGGAGAACAAATCAGAAAAGAGCCTGTTCCCCACGTCCCGGGGGCGTTTTATCTTACCAACGTTTTATCGGCGGAAGAGTGTGACACTCTGATCGCAAGTGCGGAAGCGTGCGGGTACTCTCCCGACGAACCGCTCGGGGGCCAGCCCGGGAAGAGCATCCTTGCGCACGCCTGCGTTTGGCTGATGCCGGAATTCGTCAACAGCGAAATTTTTGAAAGATGCGAGCCGTTCTTGCCGAAATTGACAAGCTATAATAATCATAACCAGGGGGAGAATTCTCATAAAACTTCGAGCAATGAGAACGCAGAGCTTGTTGTCGAGGGGCCCGGAGAAACCAATCCTAGTGATGTTGCTATTGTCGATTGTGAAGATGATCCGTACGCGCTATCATCCTCGAAGAAAAATGATTCGAAGAAAACTTCGAAAAAACAAAAGAGGAGGAAACAAGAGGAGGAGGGAGGGGCTCAAGAACTAGAGGGTTCTCCTGATGAAAAAAGGAGAAAAATCAAGCCTGAACGTGGCGATCTGGACAACAAGGAGAGTAGAATCAGTAAGACGAGCAATAATGTTGATGTGGCACCCTCCTCAGAGGTGGGCTCGCCCATCTCGCTGAACCGGCGGTGGCGTTTTTACCGCTACGTGCCCGGGCGGCACTACCGACCGCATATCGACGGCGCCTGGCCTCCTAGCGGTCTAGGATCCTCTTCTGAATTGAACGGTTTAGTAGTAGCTTCCAGCAGTTCTCCATCTGAATTGAACAATAATGATCAGCAGAGTGACGGAACCTACGTATATGACGCAAGTAATGGTACGGAGTTATCCAAGCTCACGTTCCTGATTTATTTGAACGAAGATTTTGAGGGTGGGGAAACGACTTTCTTTGTGCCCAGTGTGTATAGAAAGGAGGAGGAAAAGGGACCCCAAGGGGGGAAAAAAACGACTATAGTAGAGGAAGACGGCGTCCTGAACGCGTTCCCTGTCAGGCCACGGCGCGGCGGTGTTTTGGTATTTCCGCACGGCGACACGCAGTATGGGGTGAACGTGCTGCACGAGGGGTCTCCGGTTTTGCAGGGTGCCAAGTATGTGATCCGAACGGAAGTGCTCTACCCCTTCGACGGCAGACGTACGATGTGATTTGTATGTATTAGTTGTAAATAGTGACGTACGGTAGGTGGGGTGTCACGGTCGCAGGTGGGGAGAGAAATTTTGGCTGCATATGAAATACAATGCGACAACACGTGGTGACAAAGATTGCGTGTGAAAAGATTGATTTCACACTATGCGTTCAGGAAAAGCAGAGGTAATAAATGTGTTGGCACACTATATCAATATATTTGCACCAAGACGTTTTGCATGCAAAGCAATATTATGCGACTCCAACACTGCGAATCTCCGTATTTGATCAATTCATTGGCCCTGCAAACGCATACGAGTGGAGAGACCGTGCCGTAGGATTTGCAGGAAGAGTATCTCATTATTTCGTTCGCTCCATTTTCTTTTTTCCTGCTGGATGTTTCCGCGTTAATTATTGTCAGTTCGTTTGCATCGATTGGGCCGGTTTGTGAAATGTCCTCTGTGGACATCTAGCTGTGCTGTCCCGTAGATATGCAACGCGAAGCTATTAGGAAAAAAATTGATTCGTATCTGCGATTAATGCAAATTATTGAAACACACACAGCAGTAAGGTTGACCCCCTTTAATCTACACCTAGCAGTGACATGCAAAACGTATTGTCTTGAAAGTAAACCCGCAGTGCATTCGTGCAGCAACGGATTTTTCTGTATCAATAGTGTAGATCAGACATTATATAGTAATAAACTAAATTAGTAAGACATAATATTAAGACGATGGCTTTCCGTCACGTCAGTTACTGTTTCGTAGCCCTGGCCGGTACCGGCCCAGTCTCTGTGGCCTCTGCCGTTCCTCCGGTTTTCACGCCTGAACCCCTTGGAGTGGCGGCGGTGGGGACTGCCGATTTGAGCAGGCAAACTGAGTCCGTGGCGCCAGAATTTATGGCTGAAACAGGGTCTGATGAACCGTTTCCGCAATCGGCAGTGATGCACGATGCTGGATCTTCCTCAGGACTAACAAGTGTTGATGGGGACGAACCCGCCCCTAAGCGCACGAAAAAAGGGACTGAAAAAGAGGAGCCTATCCCGGCAACCACCATTCCGCTGACGCGCGTTCTCGTCGTGGCTCCGGGCCTCGCTCACCAAGGCGCCTCGCCCAGTGTCGACCGGGTGCTGGCACGGGACCGGAAGACGGTACTCTGCCCCAAGCTGTTCGACCTGGACGGCGCAGAGATCCCGTGGCCGAAGCGCTTCGCCGATGTCGTGTATTCCATCTTGTTTACCCACCGAACGCATAAAGCCAGCAGGACCCCGGCGGGAGATGTTTCCGCGAGCAGGCAAACGTTCAGTGATCTTTGCGACCTGATGGTCCAGCCCCCTTTTGGTCCGGAGCGGGAGGATGGTTCGCGCGAAGTGTTCTTGGCGGAGGATGGTTCGTTGGCGGGGTACAGGGTCCGGGAGGAGCTTCCGCGGCTGGACGAGCTGGAAGCCACGTTGATTGCGGCGGCGGAGAAGGAGGAGGACTCTCGAGCACATCGGGTTCCTGCAGTGCGTGAAGACTTCGCGGCGCTTCGTCAACTGGTCAGAGACTTCGCCCCGCGCATCGCGCTGATGGAAAGTGTACAAAATGCTCTCCTGGACGTTGTCGAGGGAAACGCGTGCGCCAAAAGGATTGTCAACGACGAGCTGGCGCGCGAAACAAGGGAAATCAGGGTAGAACGTGAGAATCTACGTGCAGCTGTCATTGACAAATCCGTCCTCACCTTCTTCCGCAAATTGGCTGTGCGCCACGCCGCCAATAGAAATCGTACTCTCAGTGTCGACGAATACGAAGATCGACTCCCCCGGAAGTCGCTCGAGATCGAGCTTCGCTACGCCTTTCTGCCCTTGCATGCGCAGAAGAGCTCTGACCGTCTTCCGCGTTGGAGTGCTGAGCGAGGAGAATTCAATGCAGATTCCAGCTGGCTCCGTAGAGAGTTTCTCCCCCGCGTGGGAGAGCGATATTTGTCGGAGTGTGAAAGAAGTGTTGATGGACAACACATCGAAAGTCTTGTGCTTAGGAAGGGCCCGGCTTATGAGGATGAGGAAAGCGGCACATTGCAGGGAAGATACCGAAAACAGATTCAAAATGCCAACGTGTGGCAGCGTGAGGAAATGGATCTTTCAGGCGCCTGGTTGGATACCTTTGCTTGCGGACACGATGCGGTGAGCGATCTTTCGCTGCAGGTGGACACGGCCTTCGTCGAGCCTGCTCCGGGGGAGTATGAAGAAGAAGTCTTTGATCTACATTCCTTTGAGCGCCGTGCAGATGGCACGCCCAAATTTGTTCTTCCTTCCGATGCTGCTGCAGAGGAAATCGCGGCAAGCGCTGCTACTGAAAAGGACCGGCTGGCGGGAAAAGCCCCTGCGGAGGCCGAAAAAGACGTTCAGTTTGATTTGGTGAGGATGGAGGTTGCCCAAGCGGGGGAGAATGAGGTCGGACTTGGGGAACTAGACGCCGATGGGCACAAGAAAACGACGACGACTATCATGGTCTACCCGGACATGTTCGACGATTTCCTTTCGATCCACTCGCCCGCGCGCTTGCGCGGCTGCCAGGTTACGAAATGGAGAAATTTCGCGGCTCGGGGGAGCACGTTCTGGAAAGAGGGCAGCTTTGAGACGCTTGCGCATGATTTCATCCTAGAAGAAGAGGAGAGCCGAGCTTTTCCGCAGATCAAGGTTGAGTGTCCTGCACATGCTCGGGCGCTCAACAGAAACAGCATCAGACAGGCTCGAGCGGTCGACCGCATCCTCACCGACGCCTGGAAAAAAAAAATACCCTATGATGTTGTGCTGGCGGGCTCGCGGGGCATGCGGATCGTAACGAACGCGTTGGCGGGTCCACAGGAATGGAACGCGCACATGCGTGATTTTTCACGGGATACTCTTAGTAGTTCCTCAGGCAACGAAAAACCCCGAACTTCGGAGGAGGAAGCCGACTCTTGGGACCCTTCGGAACGCATCCCGCTTTCAGTGGTTTTGTTATCCAGTCTTGAACACGCCCATATGAAGGGCATTCCGGAAAACTCCAAATGGGCCCTAAAAAATCTTGTGGTGACGCATCATGAGGCCAAAAATCACCGGACGCCTACCTCGCACTCTTTCGCACCGGATTGCACCATCCAGTGGCAATCTTTTGCCGACGAGGTTTTTTTCCGCGAGCAGCAAGGTCGGCTGGGCATCACCACGGCGTTGGGAACTGCAAGCAGAACGCCGGCAGCAATCCTAAAGAACGGATCCCACCGACCGCAGTCTCTACTTGTGTATGTGGCCAGCGACGGACACAGTGCCAAGCACACTCTGCATGAGGCCGAAACATACGGCGGCACGCTTCCCCTCTTGCTTCTGTGGGCCGCTGGCAGAGAACACCTGCGAAAGGATTTATCTGGAGTCGCGAGCGGCCTGCAAAATAGGACGCGAACATTCGCAAATACGCATTTGTATGCGAATATGTATGCGAACATGCTTTTGACGCAGCAAAAGCTGCTGCAGGTGACCGATGGAGCTGCGCTGGATCAACACAACACGTCTTTTCGTGACCTCGTTTTGAGTCCCGTGACGATGGCGACGAGTCCCGGGACTTCGGAGCGCACGATTGGATCTCTAGCGAATTTTTTTTTTGGCGGTGGATCCTTTGCTAACGAGGTGGGCGCGAGGGATCTGAAAAATCAGGTCTGGCTGCGGTACGTTCCTGACGTCGGCCGCGAGGCCGAGCGACAGCGTGCAGAGGAACATGAGCCCGTTTCGTCCTCATGTCAATCGGAATTGCGAAATAAAGACCTGGCCGGAAAGGCCCCAGGCCCTCTGGCGGAAGATGAATATGTCGTCTATCACGTTACCACAAAGGAAACAGCGCGAGCGATGAAGATAATTAGCTCAAAGCCTTCCTCGAACGTACGAGACCTCCTTGCGCTCGCCAATTCGGACCCTTTCTTGCGTGCGAGCGAAGAGGGGACCTACGGGCCGGCCCTCTATTTCGCGCATAACCGGGAAGACGCGCTGTTGATGAACAGCAAGCTGCCCGTTCGGGAAGAGAGCGCCGCCGTGACAGTCCTGGCGAAACACAACAGTGCGGGTTCTGGCGGCGAAGCACCGAAAGTCTGCAGCTATGCGGACCTGCAGCGTGGTCGCGCTGCGGCCGGCGTGGAACCTCACACGTTTCGATATGAGAAAAAGGTGCGGTGGAGACGGCTCGTGTCCGAATCGTGCCCCAATGGGACCCCGTCGGATGTTTTTCTCCGAGAGCGGCCGCTTTCCTCCCCCCACCTGGATATTTGGGACCGCTCCCGAATCCCTTTTCGCTGGACTCCGGAGGTAGCCTTGTACGAAAATGCATTCGGCGTGAAGAGCGCGGCCGGGAGTCCCTGGTCTCCTCATTGGCAGTTTTCCGCCCTTGTCCCCGCGAAGGTCCGTCTCTGTCCGAAAAAGATTCCGGAAGCGTTTCGAGAGTACTTTGTGCAATTGATTAGAGCCGCACAGATCGAAGGAGGAAGGATCGAAAGGGTACATTTTCAAACCTATGAGGAAGACGCTACAGCAGCTGCGGAGGCTTTTTGGAATCCCCGCGAGTGCAACTTCGGCTCCCCTGAGAGTAACGAGCTTCTCTGGAATACCATACGAAGAACTTTGTTCGCTCAAGGCAATTTCGGCTCCGTCATGTACGAAACATCCGAGGTGATCGGTCGGGCTTTGAGGGACCTGCTCACCCTGCGCGTGGACCAGCGTATGGAACAGGACAGCGCGACGGGCACCTGGCAGCGCAGTACCACTGGCAGCATCGAGGACGCGGCAGCGGTGGCCGTGAAGGCGGCGGCTGGACACTGGGGTTCACCGCCTACAGAGTCTGTTGATTCTAGATGTGCAGCTGGCGGGTTCCGCAATCTGGACTGGAATCTGGAAATCGCCGGGGTCACCTACGCGAGTCGGGTCCCCACCAGCGCGGCCAAGGATGGCAGTGGGCGGCTGGCTGTGGGTGGTGCCCTGCTGGCGTCGCTTATGCTAGTCTTCGTTCGCGAAACGTACCGTGAATTGGGCGCTTGGGCAGCTGAGGGAGGGCGTTTTGTCGCCTCCGATCCTCCGGACAACCGCTCCTCCGACGGCAGCGCGGACTTTTTTCTGAGTCCGGCATCCACGCAATGATTATAAAGAGGAACAACAAATATTTGAGAAAGGAGAGCTTTTTTGAGATGCTTTTTTTGTCGAACTTGATTCAGATATTGTCCTGTGATTTTGGAATCAATTTCGGGTCTCGAGCAGTCACATTCTGGAAAGACATCTATACGGAATCCTGAAAAATAGCGCAAAACGCGCGACCAGCACAGAACACAGTAGGCGAGTTGGGCGCTAGCCTAGAGAATATTCATCATGACGCCCATATGATAGAGCTGAAACCTGCCAAATGCGACAGATTGTCATGGTGGACCAATATTATACAAAGATACAACAGTGACAGCATGTGTTCGCACTTTTAGACAGCTATGCTTCCTTCATTTGTACCGCATAGAACTGTAGCTGTTGTAGTCTCTCTTAAGACTGTGGGTATTGTCTGAGTCTTCTACAGAAGTGTGCCCTGCTTCAGCTTGGCTTGAACGTCAATTGCTTGGCGCCTTTTCTTCTTGGCACTCACTCTAAGTCTGCTTCAGGGATCCTCCGTGGTGTTTCTTGCGTTTGGTACATGATTTTTGTATTTACTACACTATTCATACACTTCACATTGAACTGATTGAAGTCGATTTCAAAAGGTAATAGGAAATAAGTACAATTTTGAAAGATTTTGATATTATAGCAATATTTTTTGAATTTATGTCAACGGCGATTTCGTCTCCAAGTTTCTTCGAAAGAAAAAAGAAAATTCCAACCAGTTTCAGGAAAGAATCTCGCCAAGGCTACTATCCCTGGAAAAGGCAAATACTAAGTGACGAACTAACACAAGTTCTGGATGAGTAAAGATTTTCGTCCCTCCAAAGGAAAAGGTTTTTCCCATATTGTGCATCATAAGTTTTCATCTAATGTATTCATTCAATTTATCACCATTCATGCGATCTTGGCGCTATTATTCATAGACTATTTTTAGTCGCTGCGCCCAGCCCACCCTCAGTTTCTGCTCCACAACCCTCACTGCAGAGGCATCCCCCGGATTCCGCAGATGCTGTGCCTGTTGCGCCGCGCCCACCCTCAATGTCTGCCCCACAACCCTCGTTGCTGAGGCATCCCCCGGATTCCGCAGATGTTGTGCCTGTGGCGCCAAGCCCACCCCGAGTTTCTGCCCCACAACCCTCGTTGCCGAGGCATCCCCCGGATTCCGCAGATGTTGTGCCTGCTGCGCCGCACCGACCCTCAGTTTCTGCCCCACAACCCTCATTGCCGAGGCATCCCCCGGTATGCAAAAATCTCGATACTATAAATAAGAGGCAACACCAAAATATTGATAAGAGTAGGTGTTGGCAGCGGGTTCCACAAAAAAAAAAAAATGTAGGTGCTGGCAGCGGGTTCCACAAGCCGAGTAACGGAGGCGGCAGAGGCTACGATTCCTTCAACGCGAACGAAGGGAAAGATTTTAAAGGGAAATCGGATTTCAAAGGCTTCCGCCGGACCTACTCCCACAGCAACCATAGGTATCATAATGCAACTTGTACAGCTGTCATTATGACATCATCATCATCATCATCATGAAGTGTAATATGCTAAAAAAGTCGTATTATTTCTAAGATGGATCCAACTAGTCTGTCTATTTTCCGTGTGTATGAGGACATGGAGAAAAATTATATGGCCCGGCAACTAAGATTTATATCATATTATTGACTCTCAAAAAACTGAAAGCGCGGGTTCGCACCCCACTACTCTTGTCAAAAAATTGAAAGCGCGGGATCCAGCCCGTTAGATTCTCCCAAGGGTTTCCCGAAGGGTAAGCCTGCGCCGTTACAGCCCGGACCGTTTCCCGCGGGCTTCATCAACGGACAGCCGGTGTTATTATCTGATTCAGCTATTTATGTTTCGTCGGTATAATTATAATATCAACCAGGGTGGGTTTGTTTGAGTATTAGATATCGAGCCCTTTCTTATTTCAACTGTGGGTGCAGTTATTAATATAATTTTGTGTGAAAGACAGTGTAAAATAGCCACTTAGGCGTTATTACGATCATTTCGAATAGCCTCTCTCCCTCTCTCGACACAAATTTGTATATTTCTCATTCGTCTGTATTTTGCGTGTTGGGTTGTTGTTGTGGTGTGGTCAACGTTGTATTACGTTGTGAATGTTATTCCATCTGATTCGTATTTCTTTGCTCAAACGTGCATAACTGGAGGGCCCACTTGGAAACAGTTGGTCATCTCAATAATTCTTAAATCCGTAAAAATCCGGAAGCCGAGGTCCATCACGTTCGTAGTCAAAAAAAAAAACCGCAGCCAGGAGGCCTATTACTATTATGTATATAGCCAGGCGGGGTACTACGGGTTTTACGGGATTCATTGTATAGAAGTGAAATGTATAATATAGCAACCGTATTTATTAGTAAAAGGGACCCAACGTAGGGACGCGGAGTAGGGCTTTCGAGGAATTGTAGCTCATTGATAATAATAGTCGCATCTGAAATAATATAATATCGGACAAAGTGCCGAAAAATTGTTGCCAACTTCCTGCGTGGAAGGAAGTATCTTCCATTTGAAAGAAGAGATGTTTCATTTTATTAGCTGCACAAAACTCTATAGTACATAGTTCTTGTAGAACAACTTAAAACTCGGCGGTGGTCGTTGTTCAAGTGCAACAACTCTCCTCCATATTAAAAAACTCTTTTGCGGTCGTGCAAGTGCAACAACTCTCCACATTAAAAAACTCTTTTGCGGTCGTGCAAGTGCAGCTTGGACTCCCTAGTCCACTGGGACCCCCGATGCCGGTACCGATGTCCTACCCCTCCTCCCAGATGCAGCAGCCGTACGGGGCCCCGCAGTACGGGCAGCCACAGTATGGGGCCCCGCCGCCGCAGTACGCGACAGCGCAGAGCGCGTACTACCCGGTATCCTACCAGCCGGCCAGCTATGGAGCCGGGTTTCCATGATTTTATAATCTGTACATTTGTTTAAGGTTGAATTTATTGCACATGGAAAATGGCTGGATATTATTTATAGAACATCACCGTACGTATAGGAGCGTTGTTGTTGCAGGAAAATATCGCAAAGAGTATAGGATGATTTTCCAAAAAAAAAGGTATTACCCTGACAACCAGCAGGGGCAAGCCATTTTCACGCACCCCTTAGGCCAACACCAGTCGCAGCAGCAGCAGCCAAACCCCTACAGCAGCGCCCAAAGCAACCCGTACAGTGGCGCCAACGCAAACGCAACAGCGTACAGTCAGCGTCAGCCACTGTATCCATAGTTTTTTTATGCGTTTCTTCCATATTTTCAATGTTAAATGGAATGCATTGAATTTAATTCAATGCACAGGGATGGCGCGTTTCTCCCCGTCCCTGTAATACGAACCAACTATTACTAACTAACTATTTCTAATTAACTAATTTGAATGCCGTCGACCATCCAACAAATATTACAGTTTCGATCCCGAGAAGCGCTACGATGGCGTTGTCAAGGCCTTTAACGCGGCTTCCGGATTTGGCTTCCTCACGTGCTCGGAGCTCTCCGGTCTTCATTTTCTTAATACGTATTAGAAACTAAAGTGACATAGAGCCCGAGTGACATCTCGCCGTCAGCTATGATAGCAATGTAATGCATGCTGTATTATGATAGCTGAAGGTAGCCACCCGTGCGAATCTATTGCTGAACCGTGCGCCAGATAAACTAAACTAGTTTTGAAAATACAGAATACGGGTGGTGTAAGTAGGGTTCTGCACAAAAAAATTATAGGTACGTTCGAACGCGACATCTTCTTCAACCGACTGGTCGAAGGCGTCACCCGGCCCGAGATGGGGCTGCAGGTGTCGTTTAACCTGACGCTCAACGACAAGGGCCAGCCGCAAGCGACCAACCTGAAACTCTCGGGCGTCGTCAAGAACAAGGTTCTTTCTTCCTTCTCTCGAGTTTTATATTGTTCAGGTCGACTTAATAATGGTGTTGTGTGAGCTATCATCTGTACACAACATGATCATCATGTTGTTCAAACTAAGTTCATTCTGATCCTGTACACAGTACAAGAAGAAACAAAACAGAAACCGCCGCCGCCAAGCGATAAGATCTTCCACGGCACCATGCGGACTTTTAACGTAAACCTCGGCTATGGGTTCATTAGCTGTCGCGAGATAAAGGTTTTTCTATAAGTTTTTTTTACCTTTTTGTATATTAGGTTCACGTAGGTGTCGAGATAATAGGTCCTCGAAAACCTCAACACAGGCCATCTGTATTACGTATTAGAAAACATAACCGACGCAAGTCTATTCATAAATAATGTTAGTACGGGAAAAAAAATCATAATGAGAACGAGTACGATAACGACGTCTTCCTGCACAAGATGCAGTTCGAGCGCATCGAAAAACTGGAGCCCGGGGATCGTGTCGAATTCACGGTGCAAATGAATTCCAAAGGTTTCCTATTACTATAATAATAACAATTTCACGGTGTAAAATTGAAGAACTATCCAAAGGTATAATACATTAATCTTAGAAGCTTTTCTTCACGGTGCAAATTTCAAAATTCATTCGTTGCAATTACAAACCACGAAAGTTGTATAATAAGCAAAACATGATCTCTATGAACTATTATTATGAAGGTCAGCCGCAAGCGCACGATTTGCGATTAGCCCCAAAACCTGACGGGGAGGAAGCCACCGGGGAAAGTTCGGAGGAGCTCCTGCCGCCTCCCGATAGTGCGAATGGAACTTCCTCGACCAAGGAGGGCGAAAACACGAAACGAAGGTGGATCGGTAAGATGCGAGGTTTCCATAAAGAGGGGGAGGGCTTCGCATTCCTGGAGAGCGAGGTTTTTGTTTAGGACGCATTAATGTTATTTGGCGTGGGCATTACCGCGTATTCAACATTTTGTGCATGTTGTGCATTTCCAAACTTGAGAACAAACTTGAACATAATAGCTCAACGAATTTCAATTCCTAAGCTAATAGCGAAACACGCATTTAAAACTTCAATGGTGAATACACAGCATGGTGATTGCTTGAGAACCCTAAACCCTTTGTAGCGCCTCCACCTCTTACTACTACCTCCGCCTCCACATTTACTACTACTACTACTACTCCCTCATCCGCTACCGTAATTACATTATTAGGGGGTCTCACGCTGTCCGCCCTGCAGCATTTATTCAATTCAATTCAATGGTGAATTCGCTCATGAGGACATTCAACTTTGGAAAAGCATTACGTAATTATATTAAGGATGCGGTGACGAAATTCGGGCACCAGGATGTCTTTGTCCATAAGACGCACTGCCCCGACAACATTTCCGAAATCATCAGCGAGAAGAGCGATGGGAAAGCGCACTGGTTTCTTTTCTTTTTTTTTCAATCAGCATAATCATGCATTATTTTATCGTAATATTACAAATAAAGCATTTTCATTAATAATACCATTATGGGAGTAGCGCCAGGTCATATCTTTTAACAAAACTTTAACGCCACTTTAAGTGCATTTAGAATATATTATAGACCAAATGCATTTAATATACAAAAGAGCAATTATTGTAAAGACGACAAATTGTAATATTTAGGTTTGAATTCGACGTCGCGCTGATCAAGGGCCGCCCGCAGGCGCGAAACTTAAAATCCATCGAGGAACCGAAGCTAACGAAAGAGTCAGTGGAGGATGAAAAGAAGAAATTGGAAAATAGTAAGGGTGGGCCCATGATCGAGGTTCAGTTGGGTTCGTCGCGGTAATGATATTCTATGTCTTGAAGGTTGGTGCTAATGAAGGTACCATTGTGGTGTTATGGTATTATTATGAACAACAAACAGTGACATGTATAGTCTGCATTCTGTACAATATTCTTTTGTGCCAAGATGATGAGGACCAGCTCGAACCGAATATCAAAATCGTGGTTAATATTGTATTTTTCAGCTGCGTAGGTACGGTGCATTCCTATTAACATCCTATTAATATGCAGGCCATTGGGGCCCTCCGTGACCGACCAAATTTCGGATGTGATTGATTCGTGATTTTTTGATTGATGGCTATTAATGATCAAATCATCAAAGCATATTGGTGATGCGTACCGTATGCGGTTTGAACAAAAATTCGAATGTGTTTTTTCCCTGACATTATTTAAAATGACGTGTATGATGAGTGCTAGGAAGGAAAACAGCCCGCGCATTGTATATTTAGCTAATATAGGCCATTTTGATATTGTGCAACGTGAAAGAAGCGTAACATTTTGTGCAATAAGAAGATCTATAGTACTCATGAAAGGTGATGTTGTGATATGACTGAACTGTACATTAAATCGTTTCCAATCTCTGATTGTGATTTCTTTGTAAAAAAACTCTTTCTATAGAGGGTGGCCAAAATATTATTCAGTTTCGTGGTACATCGTATATGTTGTACGACGATTGCGTTGAAGAATTTGATATGTTGTGGTTTTCTGTATTCACAGTTGACGTGCGAGGAGGCGCCAATTAAGAAGCGGCGGTCAAGCCACAACATTGATTCGTGTATCCTAATACACCAAAGTTATTTTTTTTATATGACATAATATTTTCTGAAGAAAGCTGTTTTTATATCATCACGAGCCAGTGCCCCCGAGCCAGTGCCCCACCGGCGGATGCAGGGGGCAAGAAACTCGGCGAGCACCTATCTGGAAAAGAACGCTGCCGCAGGTGTCTCTGGGGGCATGGAGGAAGCGCCAAAAGGGCATGGATAAAAGGTCGGGCAGGAGGGACATTCTGTGTTGTCTATGTTGTTGTTGAACATTCAAGTCGTTGTAGCGAAAAAAATCATTTATATCAATGATAATCATTTTCTCAATAATAGGAGCACATCTCGGAATTACAAGATCAATATCACGAATTGTCTGTTGTTTATTTTTAGCTATTATATAGAAGAAAGAGGAACCTTCACTCGACCGAACACTTTATACACAGCGGCATGTTAATTTCATTTAAATATCTTAAGTCACCGTTGCTCGCCGCCGACCGATCCTCTGTGTGTGTGTGTGTGTGTTCTCACGAGGTGGAGTTCAGGACTAGGAGGTGCCTGCATGTGCCTGCTTGATCCGGGTTTTCGTTGCTCTTTTCTACGGTCGTGAGGTAACTATTGTCTGATTCAAGGCTCGAACGTGCACCGGCACGGTCTTTTCTATTTCATGCGTTCTTCATCGGGGGATTTTATCACGACAATATTGTCTACGGTGAACCATGTGCAACGTTGCAAAAAAGAATCGAACAATATTGTGTAGCGCTGGTTGGAAGAGGATTCTGATCATTTCTCGCAGTGCTCATCGCGCGACCAGTTCTGTCGTATCGCACTAGAGAGAAAAAGATATTCGTACACTGCAGGCTCGCTACTTTCCGAGGCTACGGTATTACTATTATGTTTCGAAAAAGCCGGAACTTTGTGTGTCAAATCTAGGTAATCGGATTCATGATGATGAATTTTGGAGGTAGTATGTTTCGGCCAACATAAAATACACTTTTTCTGTGCATACGACGGACACTCGTCCTTGGTAATTGGGAGCCATCGGATAACGAAACTTTCTTTGTGTGAAAACAAAGGTCAAGATGCTGAGCAAAGCGATTATATCGGCGCTCTGCGCGAAAGCAGTCCACTTTGAGGGAGGTGCCGTGCCGCCTGAGCCAGGGTATCGAGTCTAGTCTACCGTTTTACTCTTTGGTAACATTTGTAATGAATATCCTGACACCGATACTTGATTTGATAATTTCTCGAATCCCGTCCGTGTGGTCGAGACCGTAGATTGGGGGGGAAGTCGAGTAGATTTGAGAGATATAATATTCGAATTTGGTTTCTGGTGCTTGGGGTAGTGGCGGACACGTCCGCTGAATTCATATTACCCAACCGGTCATGTTGGAGAGGCTGGTTCTGTTCTATTCTACTCCACATGGTTATGTAGACTGGAGCACGTCGTGTGTAAAGTACATCCCTGCAAATTATGTAGAATAGAGTAGAGCCGAGCATGAGAATCCTCTACATATAGCTTTCTCAGTCTATCATACTCTCTTCCACAGGTCTACGCACCAGCTCTGGACTATTCAGTGTGTGATATTTTTGGCACAAGTGTGAGGAAACTTCCTGGAAAAACGGATCAACAGCTCAAAAATGAAAAATGGCCCAAGGCTCAACATGTATTAACCACTGAAAGTTCCTTGGGCGGTATTTGGGGTCTTGTAGACCCCTTAAAAGAAGTTTGCTGGATGGTCTCGTGATCGAGCACCGTCGTAACGAGATCTCGTAGTATCGTCATTATGAAGAAGACTTGCTTCACGTCGCTTTGGGCTCCGCTAGTATCCACACGGCAGTATGTCCGTGCTAGGTTCAATACGCCACACAAGTAATATAACAAGACGTCCGAGTAGGCCGAATAGCGCAAGACCCCCTCTGTTAGCTACGTTGTTTATTGTTATCGTCTTTTTGGGTGATAGTAGTCGCACTACGGTCCCACTGCAGATTATGGCCAGAAAGATATACTATTACGGGATTCGATGAAAGGACGAACACGAGACATCACGCGCGTCTACCTATTAAACACAAAAAAAGATACTGAGGGGTGGAACAAGCTAGTACGGCCTAAAGCTAGAAGTAGTCTGTCGCATACTGGCTTCTAGCCATTCTAACAGAATGCATAGTTCGTTAATGCAAGAAAGTTTTTGAGGCGCGAATCTAAACACATCATCATCAGGCTAGCTGCGATTAGCAGTCGTTAAGGCATATAAAAGTAGTCTATACGCTAATTTGTAGAGCTGATGAGAGAATGCGATGAGAAAGCAAATCGAAAAAAAGGACGGAAAAGATCGTTGTTCTTGATGAGGCTATCGGGGGAGGGGGGGGTAAAACCCTCCTTCAAAGCACGCTGGCTGACCGCGAACACGCAGCACAATTTCACCAAGCAGAGGATCTCGGCCGCCAGGATGTCGCCGCGTCACTTCTTCAGGTTCGTGCCGGTTCTGCCGGCCCGACGCTAGTGCCGAGTATTCCTAAAGAATTTTGCGAAGGAGGACCTTGCGAAGTTAAGTGGTTGACGAACGAGTGGGATGTGATCTCTCATTTCTTCTGCGACCAAGGACAAAGCGTGCGAGCGGTGAAAGAACAATGGGAGAGGAGCAAGCGCCTCCAGGAGCGGAAGGTCTTGGAATGCATTAAAAATTCTTTGAAACATAAAAAAAAGAAAGTGAAAGTGTGTATTGTAATGCATAATATGACTTTGTGCATGAATTTATTTATTGTTTTTTCATCACCCGTTAGCATTATTGAGCATTCAACTTCCAATGTGAACCTCTTTGAATGCAGTGCGCGGAGGCGCCCCGAGCACATCAAACAACAAGGTCTTTGAGGGTAAAGCACTTCCGTGTCTTCCAAAGGATTTGGCGGCGACGCGCGAACAAGCGCAATTGACAATTCGTGCACTCTTAGAGGGGGGTGCTCAGCTCTACGAGTCGGGAGTTGAGAAAGACAGCACAGGACAATATCGAGTCAAGATTGTAACTCTGGAGGCGTTGTACTCTGTTCTGGCGACAGCTGGCCTCCACCACGTTGTGCAGAAAACGTATGAAAACGTGGACGAGCAAGAAAAGGCACGCAAGGTACAACGTCTTTTCTAATTCACTTCGTAATATCTGCATTTTACGTTTGTAAGTCTAGGTTTCTGGCGGTTGGGTAGTCTGTCATTTCTAGGTCGATGCTAGCGCTGATTTCTAGGTCGATGTTCAATTTTATTTCAATTCAATATTAGTCCCCTCCACTGTGTCAATTCAATATTAGTCCCCCACGTGTATAATATATCAATTCAACATAATAGATAGGTTGTCACTGCAGCGCTTAGCAGATATGTTGGCACGGATTGGAAAAAGCACGTTCCGCACGGTGCACACCTGGAGACGGCGGGCGCGAAGCTCCAGGGTGTCTCGCATCGGATCTTCGGGATGTCCCACCCCGGTTTCCAGATTCTGTTGCTGACTTGGCTTCCCGGCAAGAAGGGAGCGATTCACACGCACGGCGAATCTGCCTGCGCCTTCAAGTTCCTCAAGGATGTGAATATGGATGTGAAGCTGGAGAAGCTCCACAGGGACCCGAAGGTTCCAAGCGAAGACGAGAGATTCGTGCTGGGGGAAGAGGGCAAGACCTGGGGAGCCGTGAATCATTTTTACGACGTCAACGCGGACAGAAAGTACAATAAAACGGTGGCTTTCCGTGATGGACGCAAACATGTGGGCTACGCTTTGGATCCCGATAATTACACACCGGCTTTGCGTTCTACTACGCCGCGTGCGACGCTGAGCTCGTTGGAGCTGTCTGGTCGCGCTGTAGGCTATATACAGGACGATCTAGGGGCGCATAGCATAGACAATTACGGCGAGCACCATGCCTACTCGGTCCACATTTATTTCCCGCCCTACGCTAAGACCTTCGTTTTTACAAAATTTAATGCCGACGGATCGCCCGCACACCAAGCAGAGGGAATTTGGAGTGAAACGTCGATGCGGCGTTCACTTGCGCTGGATGGGGACGATCACGAGAAAGCCATGGAGGTGCGCCGGCGCGTGTTTCAGCGAGATGCGCGTCTCTATTTGCCTCTAGCAGGTGAGTTCTCCTCCGGTATCGAGACTCCTCTCGCAGGTATGGACGGGCTCCACGGCTTCGACAAGACCCAGATGGCACCGGAGACTGCCACTGAGAAAAGAATCGAAGGGGGCGGCAATCTCTTCGACGTTTGTGACGCTGGCATGCAAACCGAGTTCGATCGCAAATTGGACGAAACGAGTAAAAAAATCAAGTCGCTGGTACCAGACAAGGCGAAGGCAAAACAGATCAAGTCGTTGGTTCGCGAGCTGGTGCAGGACGTTTTTGCGACGAAAACCAGTCGGGGAAATGAAGATCTCATCGGGAAGGCGCAAGAAAGCATGCTTCGGGGTGCCTGCGAGGAAGACCCGATCGCTGTGCTCGAATACAACGACCTGATTCGCAGAGCATGGGCGCAGCGGCCCGCAGACTGCCAGGAGAAGTACAACGCGCCCAAGGAGACAAGTGAGGAATTCTTTAACAACGCAAATGTGTACAACTTCGCCATTGGTTCCATTTTCAACGACGGGTCGGTCCACAACACTGGCTTGCAAACCTCGTTTTATGCAGCAGGGCGCGTGTTCAGCAATCCGATGTGGGGAAACCGGGGTTTAAACGCGAAGTGCTGGACAGGCGCGTTCATCAGCAAAAATGCGGCCGTCGCGCGCAAATGGACATACTTAGCACCGGCACCCTATTCGATCGTGGCCGTCTCTTTGCACAAGTTGAGTGGCGCCGACGCGGATAAAGCGGGTGAGGTTTTCGGAGCGCTTGTCCCCTTCAAAAGCCGAGAGGACTTCTGCCGCATTCGTCCGCGTGAGGAACTCTATGACCTGGTAGTTGTGAACCCGTCGGACATCATGCTAGAAGCCGGCAGCATCGACATTCCCGGTGCGTTCAAAACCACAAGCGGAAACAGCACGAGCGACGCTGACCTTCGTTGTCGACCCACTATTGTTTTTGGTTTTGGGTACAATGAGGGTCACGACAAGCCCATGTTCCGCAACAACTTTTTTGCGCAATCTTATCTCGACGTGATGTTGTCGGGGTTGATGCAACGAGGTGTGAGCTCTTCGCAGGGGATCAAGGTTTTTCTGTTGTTCACCTGTAACATTGTGGTTTGGAAAGTTCGGACGTGCCTGGTGTCATGGGACTATTCGGACAAGACCAGCTGTTTTGGCACTCGGCCGTAAACCCAGTGTAATGATATAAATACAATCCAAATCAACCCAAAGGTGGGCGACAAGGACGAGCTGACGACGATTCATGGGAACGGAAAGATAACAAAGCAGGGTCTTCTGGACGCCCAGGCGCTCCTACGCAGCACGGACTGGCCACTGGAAGCGTTGCGAAGTGATGAGTTGAATTATTTGGACGATCGATCGTGCCCTCGCAATCCGAACCCCCTTTGGTACGAAGGAGATAAGAAGGAAGTGCAGCGCAAGGAGCTACTTAAAGAGCGTGTTTCTGTAGAAGTGCAAGATGATGCATCGGTTATGGGTATGCAGCATCAGGGCGGGCACGGAGATGGAGAGTCAAGTCCGTATCAGCTCCAGCAATTCTCGAAGTGGTGCGCCGCCGGCGATGGCGATGCTGGTGGCGAATGCTTGCGGAATCACGGGGGCACGTCGAGTTCGGCTTGCAACACAGACATCATGTACAAGGTGATCGACCGCCTCCTCTATGTGAACGTGCCCGAGCTGTTCAAGTTGCGCCAGCCTCAAGATTGCGAGCAGCTGAGGCCGATCGAGCGCTGGGCCGACGACATCAAGGACGAGTTCAATGGCCAAGATCCCTGGACCGACGTGCGCAAAGCGTTGGTGGAGGAGAAGTCCACAACTGCAAGCCCCAAACGGGTCCGGAGGACGTGCCGTAAGGAGACGCCCCGGCAGCCGGACATATCGATGCTGTCTGAGGACGAACATTCAGGGGAGACGGCCGTGGCGCCCACGACGTGGCAGTACGAAGTGCTTGATGTTGCCGATGGGGGGGTCGGTTTCGCAGAGCTGCTTGCTGAGCAAGAAAAACACGCTCTCTGCAATGTGGCCACCGAGGTTGTGTCAGGAACTGGAGAGGAGTAGCAGTATTGGTCGTTGTTTGTGCTCCCGTGAAAAGCAATTTTTTTTACATGACCAGCAAATCGAGAATTGTCAATTGAATTGAATTGTCAATCAAAACATTACTTAGAACATATACGAGCGTGTTGATGACTCTTGATAAGTAGTACAAGAAGTATACAGCTCAGCGTGTTTTTATTAAATATCGAAGTCTTATTAATTATATCTTGCGGCCGTTTTACCTTACATTAGATTCGTCTTGGTTTTCTTTCTCTTTCCACGTTGTTTAGTTTGTGGTAATCTTTTTATGTCTATTATTGCGTTTCCTGTGAGCGTACATCCACACAGTAATACCATCCACATTGATACCTTTTATGTTGATTCTAGCCAAATTAATGCCTTTCGGCTATGATATACAATTCTCTGTCTTATATGTCAACAATGTAGTTTTCATGTAGTTTTGTGTATATTCTTTATTTATTTAGTTATTTATTTTGTCCGCTTAAGGCTCTTTACAGTGCCTGTCGCGACCGCTGGACGATGAGTTTTTTTCAGTCTGCTCCTGTCGCATGTGTTTTTCCTCGAGTTGTGTTGCGGTTGTGGCAGTTGCTTTACGTCCGTTTTTGCGCGGGGTGCCGCCCGATCGCATGAGTTTTTTACGTGCCTCGCCGGGCGTTTTCTGCTAGAATGTAGCGTTTTTGTCGCGGGTCGGCCGCAGTTATGTGTGTTTTTTTTTTTGATGATTATGATTACTTGCTTCCGTCATATTACCTGGACACTTTATTGTAAAGAAAATATATTTTATTCATGACACGGTGCTCATTTAATGTAAGGCGTCTAAAAGGGGTCTTTCGATCTCCGTTCTGTTCTCGTTTTCGCCCACGCAAGTCAATCCGCCGCTCTCCTTCCGCATCCAATATACGTGGCCTTTTTGCCCCAACGTATAACGCCCACTTGAGGCGGATATTTGCCCACTTGAGGCGTCCTGCGTACGGACAAATTTCGTTCCACTTGGGAACTGCTGCTCCGGATTCCTGATCCACCTGCTTCGGTATCTAGGGGCGTGGAATGTCCCACATGTAGGACACATGACTAGATATTACAAATTAAAAGGCTACACGGTTTTTTTTTTCCAGGCCCAATTCGCCGGTGGGGCCGGGCCGATTAACCCCCCACCGACATACTAAACGATGAGCAGACCTACGGTCCCGAATTTTTTTGTCCGATTTGAAACGCTTTCACACCTATACTAAAGGGGTCCCGGTTAATGCGCCTTTCATT
>Ga0099797_100393_pt1 | contig 28458 bp, 20 predicted proteins | sample Uncmet_Sort48C_1_FD_89871 | JGI IMG/M metagenome (GOLD analysis project Ga0099797, IMG submission 89871) | Marine eukaryotic communities from CALCOFI LINE 67, Pacific Ocean - C012_Sort48C_1 | ecosystem: Environmental > Aquatic > Marine > Oceanic | place: Pacific Ocean: Monterey Bay | collected... | reverse complement strand
GGAGGTGTCAGCGTCAGGCATGCCAGCTCGGTTTGCAGGAGTATCCAAGGTGCGAGGGAGGACGCCAATGACTGTTTTGCCCTTCATTTTTGGCGATCCGCCAGATGCAACGACCATGGCATGCACCGCAGCTTTTGCGACAGTATAACCAAGCATTCCTCCGCCTTGTACCACATCTAATGCCGAGTGCGCGCCTGGCAAGACCAACAGTCCGCTTCCATCTGAAGGCAGCGCTTTGGCGGCGACTGCGACAGCAACGAGACTTGGTTCGACACTTGAAGCAAACATCTTCTTCGCATTCTTGACCATGCTCGGTGCAGCTGGCGACCCGCCAGCCCATCCCCCAGCAGCGCACACGATTAAAGCTGCCTCAGGTTGATTGGTATCCGCGTCGTCGTTGCCATCGTCATCACTTGACGACGCATCATCAGCGAGGTCACCCAGCGCTTCGAGAACAGCTGCTGCTTGCGCCTCAGTGTCGACATCTCCAACGCACACCAGCGTCTCGTTGCCACTGCTTGCTGTTGCTTCGGTCGCTTCCATTGGAAAGACGTCCACAGCAAGCACGTTCCATCCCTTGTTCAAGAGTGCTACACGCTGAGCTCGGCCCAGCGCCCCACCGCCGCCAAACACAACGGCACTGCGATTCGACGACGATGACAACGATGATGTGACTGCTCTCAAAGTTGTCCTCGTCCTCGCTGTCGCTGTCATCGCTGGTGTCGTCGTCGCACCACGACGACAGGTTGCTGCTGCTGCTGCTGCTGCTGCTACCACGCGACTGCTGCTGCTGCCTCGTACCAGCAAAACCAACGACATGCTGTGAATTTGTTGTTATACTTTATTATACTTTATTATAAATTAATAATACCAACTCGGGATTGGGATTGATTCTAACTAACCTCTTTTATGTTGTATGTCTATGTTGTTGCTATTGCTATTTTAGGGAGGAAAGGAAAGAATGAATGAATGAATGAATGGTCGGGTCGGTGCGCTTTTGTGTCTGTTCTTTGGGCCAACCGACAAACAAAACACCACAAAAATCTCCACGTGATGATTTTTTTGTTTTGTTTTTTTTTTTGCTATTTTGGGTTTGGGGTTTGGGTTTAGTGGGTTGTGTTTGGGGTTGGTTTGGGGTTTGGTATCAGGGTTTAGGATTCACCACCACCAAAAAAAAATGAAAAAAAGTACCTGACAACAAAGTATTGTATTCATTCACCATTAGGGTTAGGGTTTATGGGTTAGGGTTAGGTTGACAAAACCAAACCAAAACAAAACCCTTGGGCATTGGCATTGGCATTGGCATTTTGTAGAACGACAACCGAAAACCAAGACCCAAAAAAAATTCCAGTCGAACGAAAGGAAAAGGAAATGAATGCATGACACCAACAAAAAGTTACAAAAACGAAAACCAAACACAGAAAAACTTAACAACAACGAAAACGAAAAGAAACGGCAAGTCGTTGCGCGACTGGTTCTCGTCAAAGGGAGTTGACGATGCAGCTGCACTGAATGGGGCAAAGTCAATTACTCTACGACTTTTGTTTGGTGCCGGGCTTGGTGAACAAGGCGCTGTTTTGAAGGTAATGCGTGACATGGGGATGGAACAGTACCATCCTGAGCTCGAAGCTATGTTCAAAACCAATAGTCTCCCGTTTTTATTTGTGGCGAGCACCGCTCGCGCACACACGCACACACACGCACACACGCACACCATAACAGACACCACAGGGCAGGCTGGCAACCTAGAGTAGTACCCTGCCCACCAAAGACAACAGGAGGGAAAAGTAGGGTAGGGTAGGGGGGGTTGGGTGGATAATTTTTTTTTCTTCTTCTTTCTATAAATCCCATTCATTGATTGTAGTAGTTGTTGTTTTGTTGTCGTTGGTTGCAAGAGCAGCAATATGACGACGACGATGACAAAGGCAACAACAACGTGTGGTGGTGTTCTTGTTGCGTTTGTCGTGATTGCGTGCGCAGCGACGAGCGGCGTTCATGCGCAAAGGAAGTTCCCGTGTCCACTTGACCAAAGCTGGGCAGCTAACTCTGGTATTATTTCGATGGATATGTCAATGGGTGGTGGTGGTATGTCCTTCACGATCACGCAAGAATATGATGGTGCGCTGTACTATGACAACTACGGCGGAACAATGCGTCAACGTGTCGACCAGATGACTATGACCCAAAAGATGGGTGGAGGTGGTGACGACCCTTGGCCAACACCAATCGGACGCAAGATGCTCTCTGCTGATCAAGCTGCACACACTGAAAGTCAGCTCATGCGCATGGAAGAACTCATGGAACAAGACGAGTTGAGCGCGAAGTTGCCTCTGGTAGGATCGGCGATCTTGAAGCACTCCGTTTCTCAGGCTCGCCGCAATCTGTTGCAGGGCTCGCAAACGATGGACGTCAACGCTGTCAATTTACTGCACAAGCCCCTCATGATGAACTTCACGTGGGAACAAGCAGATCCTACCAAATCGTGCACGTGTGTTCCGATGAACGCGAGTGATTTCCCCATGCTGACTATGCCACCTTGCGACAATCCCATGTTGAATGAAGAGTCCAAGTGCCCGGATGAATCACCTGAAGGGTGCGACAAAGCATGGTCGCTTGACTTGGAAATGGCAGGCATGACTTTGAACATGGTTTTCTTCGCGACCAGAATTGACGAGCAAACATCACATCTCGTGGGAGTATCAGCTCACACGACTATGGAAGGTGGAGAAATGGGTAACGTAGATATGACAATGTATGTTGAATTGGGCGACTATGAAAAGGTCGACAATTGGGGGGAGTACTCATATGATGACGGGCAGCCACTCCACGCAATTTCATTGGGGACAACGATGTATCCTCCACAAGATTGCTCGACACGTTGTCTGCCAGAGAAGCCAAACGTTCCGGAAGTTCCAACCACAGGTCAATGTCCGCGCTCGCCAGCAAGAGAGTGCCAATGCGCTACTCTTGACTATTGCGACCAAGTAGATTATCCAATTGATGGTTTTATTGATGCACAGTTCCAAGATGACTTTGTGAGAAGTGCCGTCCAAAGCACAGTGGCAGTCATGAGCATGGCCCAATCCCTGTCCAATGATTGCAAAGATCAACTCAAAGCCTACTATTGTGCTTTCTACTTTCAACGCTGCAATGATGGCGGTGCATTGCAATTGCCGTGCGCAGGAATGTTCCCTGGAGATGGATGTGGTTCCTGCCCTGGGACTATGTTTGGTGGCGTCGCCTTTCCTGCCATTACTGACAGCTGCACCACCTATGGACGCGACACGACGTGCGATTCCAGGTCCGTTACCAATGCCGACACGACAGCTGGCGTAAACGCTGGTTCGGATCCCGAGCCTCAAACTCTCCCACCATCTCCACCAAGTGGCGGCGGAAGTTCGCCTCCTTCACCATCTCCACCAAGTGGCGGCGGAAGTTCGCCTCCTTCACCATCTCCACCAAGTGGCGGCGGAAGTTCGTCTCCTTCTCCACCTCCACCAAGTCCATCTCCCACCTACTCCCCTCCACCTCCTTCACCTCCTCCAAAACTGACTCCAAGTGGCTTTGCTTGCCCTAAGGACCAGAGCTTTGCGGCTAGTCAAGGAAAATTCACCATGGACATGGTAGCCGGTATGGCAGGTGCGGAGGTCACAACCAGTTATGAGCAAAGCGGTGCAATTTACTACGACAACAACGCCGGAACCATGCGTCAACGCGTTGACCAACTCAAAGTTTCCATTGATACTCCAGGCGGCGGTTCAGGCGGCGGTTCAGGCGGCGGTTATCCGCCTATGGGGCCTTTTGGCCGAAAGATGCTCTCTGCTGATGAAGCGACTCGCGCGGAAATGCAGCTGAAGGAAATGGAAAATCTCTTGGCAGATGATGCATTCAGTCAAATGCCGACGACGGTATCTGAGCTCGTACGTTCCTCCGTTCATGAGGCGCGCCGCAATCTGTTGCAACTTTCGGATCAGACCGTTGATATCAACGGTGGGAAATTGCTGCACCGGCCATTGGGTATGAATTTCACGTGGGATCTCTCTGATCCCGAAAGTACTTGCAGTTGCGAGGCGCTCGATGCGACACAATTCCCCGTTCTGACTATGCCAGATTGTTTGGATCCCATGGTAACCGAATTAAATGAATGCCCAGATGACGCGCCTGATGGATGCGATGTCGCATGGAGAATCAGTTTTGGAATGTCGATTTCTGGTGGAATAGGCATGGAAGTTACTGTGACTTTCTATGCCAAGAAAGTGAACAACCAACGCTCTGAACTCGTGGGCGTGTTTCAGGACATCAGTATGGCAGCTGGACAAGTCGGTGGTGTAGAGATGCAAATGTCTATCGAACTTGGCGGTTACCAAAAGGTCGACGACTGGGAGAAGTTCTCAGTTGATGACGGAAACTCGCTTCACAAGATTGACGCGGGCACAGCGATGTTCCCACCCAAAGGTTGCGCCGCTCAATGCATGCCAGAGGAGCCAGAAGTGCCAGCCATACCTCCAAGTGGTAATTGCCCAAACTCCCCAGACGAAAAGTGCCAATGCGTTACGCTTGATTACTGCGACGAGGTAGACTACCCTATCAGCAAAATTACCATTACCGATGCACCATTTACGGACAATTTTGTTAGAGACACCGTGAATGCATTGACGATGACGTTGGGCTTGATTGAACCGTTGTCCGACGATTGTGTCGCTAATATCAAGGCGTACTACTGTTCTTTCTACTTTCAGCGCTGCAACCAAGGCGGTCAATTGCAATTACCATGTGCGGGAATGTTCCCTGGTAAGGGTTGTGGGAAATGCCCATTCACTACTTTTGGCGACATTGCGTACCCCGCAATTTCAGACAAATGCACTGTCTATGGTAGAGATTTGACGTGTCCATCATCCCAAGTTGATTCGTCGCAAACGAGTGCAAGCATCAATTCTGGTTCGGCACAAGCTGCGTTTAGTGGCGATGGAGGTGGCGGTGGCGGTGGCGGTGGAGGTGGCGGTGGCGGTGGAGGTGGCGGTGGAGGTAGCAACACTGGCGCGATCGTCGGTGGTGTTTTTGGAGCCCTTTTTGGACTCGGTGGCCTCGCTGCTGGCGTGGTGCTTTACCAGAGGCACGCCCAACAAAAGCGTTTGGCAAGCACACATGTCACCATGTCGCAATCAGCAATGAACCCGTTGTCATTCTAAGTAATGTGAATGTGGGCAACGCCATCCACGAACATGACAAAATCTACAAATATACGACTCTTTCTGAATTGAATAATACATTGGACGGTATTCGAGAATCGAGACGGTATTATTTTTTTTTTAAAAAAGAACTACAGTACAAACAATTATTGTTATCATCATGACCATGAGTAGTTTCATTCATCACTCCTCCATCATCGTGAACCTATGATATGTACGTACGTCGTACTACTTAGTAATTACTGCTGCCTGCCTGCCTGCCAGCCTATTTTTTGCAGCTAGCATGCATGCAAACGACTGACTACAGTACTGTATATCATTTTCTGCGGTGCCATAGAGCTTCCGCACCAACGCCGCAGCAAACGTAGCGAAACAAAAAACAAAGAACAAAAAATAAACATAATGAGCGACCGGTTATTCAACGTTTGGAATGCTTTCTTCCTTGGCAATTATCAAACCTGCGTGAACGAAGGTCTCGACGCTTCTGACGAGCATGACTTAACAGAGGCTGAGATCATCGAGCGTGATTTTTACGTCCACCGCTCGTACGTGTGCATGGGACAACACGCGCTCGTCACCACGCAAATCACAGACGACGCAGCAACGGCGCTGCAAGGTGTCAAGCTGTTGGCACGGTACACGTCAGGGGACGACAAGGTACGTAGGTACACATTGGGATTTTTTTTTTATCTCAAAAAACGCACATACACAAGAGGTACTCAAAGGTAAACAAAGGTACACGAAGGTAAACAAAGGTAAACAAAAGTGCACAAAAGGACAATGTGAGTGTTGTTGGTGTTGAAGCGTTTTGAAATGCTTTAGGGTTCGTTCGTTCGTTCGTTCGTTCCGTTCGTTCGTTCGTTCCGTTCGTTCGTTTGCTTGTTTGTTTGTTTGTTTGCTTGTTTGTTTGTCTGGTCTTGTGTTCTTTGGTTCGTTTGGTTGTGCGATCAACACCCTGTCTGTCCTTCTCTCTCAGCCCACCCACCCACCCACCGAAAAAAAAAAAAAAACGATGAAGAAAGAAGAAGTAAGAACAAGAAGAGAAAGGCCGGGGAAAAGCGTCGGGTTTGAAATAAATGGAGGGCAGAGTTCTGCCTCAGACAAATCTTAGGTTGCAAGCCTCAGTGGCAGTTCAAACACGAAGACGCTCTGTTGTTGTTTGGAGCAGTAGTAATCTCATACCATCCCACTCAGCCCATTCAGAAAGATGAAATAATACCTGGCGGTAATAGCCTTCCTAGATTTGTCTGAAGCGAAATCTGCATGTGGAAGCAGTGAGTTTAAAAGCACAAGTAGGGCTCGTTCTCGACCTTATATTCAAAAGGCGTCCTCAGCGTCATACCGTCATCTTTCTTCGTTATGTATATATATATTTATATATGTACGCGTATGTACGTATCAATGAATTCCTAATCTGTTGTCTGACGCAAGATATGATTCATTTTTGTTCTGTTTTGTTTTGTTTGATTGAAGGAGAGCGTCCTTGCGTCGTTGAAAGAGTACATGAGCGATTCTATGACTGGTAGCAATCCTTTCATGTGCGTGATTGCGGCAACCTTGTACATGAACGAAGGAAACTATGAAGAAGCACTGAGGGTGTGCTCGGCATGCTCGACGTTGGAGATGCACGCCATGATGGTGCAAGGGTATTTGAAGATGGACCGCATCGATCTTGCAGAAAAGCAATTGAAACAAATGCAGGCGATTGATGATGACGCGACTTTGACGCAGCTCTGTGTTGCGTGGGTGAACATTAACCTGGGGGGTCTTAAGGTGCAAGAAGCATACTACGTGTATCAAGAGTTGGGAGATAAGTTCATGTGGACTGCGAGATTGTACAACGGCAGCGCGGCGTGTAACATGGCAATGGGTCGCTTCGACGAAGCTGAAAAGGATCTCATGGAGGCGTTATCAAAGGATTCCAAGGATGCGGAAACGCTGGCCAATCTCGTGACGTGCAATCTCCACCTTGGCAAGCCAGCTGCGCAGAGGTATTTGACGCAATTGAAGGCCAATCATGCTGACCACACCTTGACGAAACGCGTTCTTGCTGCTGATGAAATGTTTGACAGAGCCATCACCAACGTCGCCTAATTAAGGGAGAGATATCAATACAAAATAAATAATTGTTGTTTTCATACACTTTACAAGGCACGGTGCGACTGTGTGTACTGTACATAACGAAACGTCTCAATGTCTTGACCGCAACAACATCTGCTATCAACCTGACAAATACAGCCATATTCGATCGTCGAGCTTCTGACTCTCGACGCCCCAGAATTCGTCCACCTAAACACATACGTTTGAGATAGAATACGTAACACACAATACATACACAAGACAAGATTATTGAGTTGATGGGAGCCACATGCGAACGAAAGAACAAATGAAACGTAGTTAGTATGCGTTTGTGTTTGTATGTCAGCGATGAGCCCAAAACGATACTGCTATTACTAGTCATGATGATTTGTTGGTGGTGACGGTGGTAAGCACGCACGTACCTTTTTCTTATCTTTGTAGAATGCAAATGTAGGTGTGTACACCACATCTTTCGCCGTTTCGAAGCAATTGTCTACATTTGCAATGACGAATATCGGCTCATCGTGCGCTTTTGCCATTCTCACAAAGTTAGGCAGCATAATTTTGCAATGTTCGCACCATTGCGCTCCAAACTGCACAACAACTGGTCGACCTTGCTGGTGCGCATCGTCCAAGACCTGCCGCAGCTCAGCGTCGCCGCTCGCACCAACCACATTCCTAGGCAACAATAACGACGCATTAGTATTAGTAGAAGTAGAAGTAATAGAAGTAGAAGAAGTAGAAGAAGCATTGTCCGTGTTATCAAACGATGATGGGGGCTCATATTGTGTTCGAGACGGAGGATCGAACGATACCATCTTCATCATTGTCCTATCATCTTCCAACGTTGACAACAACAACGACGACGACAACGACGAAGAAGACGCTTTCTTCTTTGCTGCATCTTCTTCTTTCCCGTCATCACCACCACCACTAATACCCTGTTCCCCGTGCGTATGGGTACCACCATCACCACCGACACATTCACATCCGCCATCTCCACCATCGTCATCCTCAACTTTTCGTCGTCGATTAAAAAGATTATCACTCTTTGTAATCAGCTTTTTCATCCTACTCTTCATTATCATCATGGCAATGAATGATTGTGAGTAGCAGTATTATGAATGATACGATTTATGAGTACGGTAGTTGGTATGAACAATAAAATAAATAAAAAGTCACGTTGATCCGTCTGCGTCGTGTGTCTGTCTTGTTTGATCGCTCGTCTGTTTGTCTATCTGCGCTCTCTGTTGTCTGTCTGTCTGTCTGCGTCGGTTTGACTGTCTGTGTCCGTCGTGTGCGTTTGTGGCAGCATTGGTTCATTCGTTGGTGTGGCACAGTGCAGGCGACACAACACAACAGCGCTACAAGGAACGCAAAGCGAACGAACAAACGAACAAACGAACAAACGAACGAACGCAGCCTAAACACTTCAGTTTGTTTTGTTTTGTTTGTGTTTAGTAGTAGTAGTAGTAGTAGTAGTAGTAGTAGTGTTCGTTGCATGCATGTGTAAAGAAAGAAAGAAAGAAAGAACAAAAGCTGCTATAAACGAGCGCTACGAACGAGCGCAACGAACGCTACAATGATTGGGATGAACACGAGCAACTCGAGTAGTAGTACTAATACTATGTTGCGTCGAGGTGATTATGCTGTATACCAAGGAGGAGGTGCGACGACGCAAGGTCAAGGATTGCGTGCAAATGCTGAGTTTCAAATGTTGATGCGACAGGGGGAACGTGACTCGGAGAATTACAGTACTGTGTTGCCTCACGTCTTGAGGAAACGGAACAGAGGACATAGAAACATGTGCACAACGCTCGCAAGTTTGTGTTTGATGATGGCGCTTTGTGTGTGCGCGGGCATTGTGGGACCTATGGTTGCGCACAACGCTGATGTGATGAGTGCGTTTTATCAGAGATATGACGTGCCCCCTGAGTTTATGGGAGAAATGCTACCAACGCCGTGTCCTAAATTTGGTTGTTGGATTGGTCGGTTGTGGATTGGAAGCCACGCAGCGAGTGGTTTTGCCACGTTCTTGTTGTGGATGGACGGCGGTGTTGCAGCACACAGAGTTCCGTTTGCGTTGTTTGGGTGTGCGCTTGGCATGCTCACAGCATTCGTAGACATTGAGTTTGGATTCGAGTCCATAATGTTTGGATGCGTTTGGGCATGGATGACGCTCGTTATTCTGCTGCTCACATGCGTCTCGTACTACAACAGAAGGGGAGCAGCAACGTTGTTCTTGATGCCATTGCTGGGAATGACGTGCTACTGCGTCGCATTTGCAACTGCTGTGAATAATAATGGGCGCAGAGAACAACCAGCAGCACAAGGCTAGGATAGATAAATCACAAAAATTCACAAACACTTTTTTTGTAAAATTAATACTCAGAACTCTTTGTAAAGCAAAATGATCGTTGCCTGTTTCGTTTGTTTTGTTTGTTGTTGTTGTCGTTGTTCTGTTTGCTCGTTTGTTTGCTTGTTTCTCTCTCCTGCTGTCCTGCAACACCAAATGCGAACACTCACTCATCAGCATAGTTGCTGTATGATGACCGATCCAAGCAATCCTGCTGCTTCCAAAGTCACATCGTTGTCTTCCAACGTTTTAGGCATAGGCGGTGCCGTCTTAAGATTGTACGCTGGACCCGAGCCGACCGACAAGTTGATAAAAGCACGAACATGACCAACAGTGTGCGAGTTGTTAAAACGTTGCACCAACCTCTGTCCATTCGCCAGACGAATCTGTATGCGTGTCATCGGTGCACCTTCATCCAATTCAAATGACGATGGTGTTGCGGACGTTGGTGTAGCTGTCTGAGCAGCAGATGTTGACGCCGACGACGGGCCAGCTAAGGTTCTTCCTGATCCACTAAATGCTGTGTACTTAGGCTTGGGTGGCTCCACATAATCTGTACTTTCTTTGATCAAATTGATATCAATTGGTACGCGTGGGTCGGATGGTGCTAATTCCTTAGGACATTGCCCTCGGTTGATTGCATCTAAGAAGTATCTGTTCGCTGGATCTTCTAATTTGCGCAAAGGACCATCGTTGACCGAGAAGCCATCATTCCAAAAGTGAATCACGTGTCTAACATGCTCAGGCTCTTTGTCCTCTTTCTCGTCTTGTTGCGTTGCCGCATCATTTGTGTTGCTGTTCGAAGAAGGTCCTGTTCCGCCAGCCAAAGTACGCGCACTCCCCGAGAATGCTTTCGTTGTTGTTCCAGTTGTGTTCGTTGCTGGAGGCCCGTGCAAGTCTTCTGCCGTTCCTTGCACCGCCCCGTGCTTCTTCAACTCCTCAAACAACCCTTCAACACGCTTGCTTCTGCTTGTGTTCGGATCTTGCACCGCCATTCCACTGGCAGATCCACCTGCATAATACTCATTATCCTTATCATCATTCGCGTCACGCCTATTCATATCTCCCAACGTCATTGGGCCTCCACCACCATGACCATGATGCGATCGCTTCTTTGGAGTAGATCTTCGGCCATCACCATCACCACCACCTCCGTTGCTGTTGTTGTTGTCACCCATATCACTCTCTCTATATGTATATATATCTTTTTTTCCCTCCTCGATCGATAGACGTCAATCAACCACAAACGAAGCAACCACAAAACGCTTCCCCCTTTCACAAAATGTATTATTATATGTCGTGTGTGTGTTGAAGATAGACGAGATTGACAAGACAACACCACCTTCCTCTCTGCCTTCAGCAGCAGCGCACATAGAAACGGTGGCACAAACCAACCCACCCCCAAACCCTACTTCATAACACTACCCTAATACCTATATCTGTATAGATATATAACTTGAATTATAAAAAAAAAAAAAAAAAAAAAAATCACGCGAACCATCAGTCCTAACCCCAAACCTTCACCTCTAAACCCTAAATCCGAATCAAAAAAAAAAAAAAAAAAATCGCTTCCAATTCATTTCTTTCTTTCGAAATCTTTCACGCAATGAATGAAAGATGAATGCAATGCAATGCAATGCAATGCCAATGCAATGCATCAATTTATCTATCAAATCAAAACCCATAACATTTTCAATTTTCAATTTATTTTCAATTTTTAAAAAAATTAATTTCAATTTTCAAAATTAATTTTAATTTTCAATTCGTGGGAAGAAAGAAAGAACTCCGCAGAAGAAGGAGAAAAGAAGAAGAAGGCAAGGCAAGGCAAGGCAAGGCGAAAGAACGAGCGTTGAGTTGGGCTGTTGGCTTTGATTTGGGTTTTGTCTTGTCTTGTCTACGGATGGATGGATGGATAGATGGATGGATGGACACACACACACACACACACACACACACACACACACACACACGCGCGCGCGCGCGTATCAGAATACATATAGTAGTTAGTGAGTTGTAGTGTAGTGTAGTGTAGTGTAGTGAAAAAAGAGTTGCTCGATAGATAGATACTGTCGCACGTACGTACACGTACACGTACGTATGGCGGAAGACGACGATGCAGGAAGAGTGTTGACGAGGCGACAGACACAAGTTGGAAGCGGAGGAGAAGATGATAATGAAGGTGACGATGTAAAAGTGAGTTGCAGGAATAAAGAAATAATTGATAATAATAATAATAATAATAATAGTGATAGTATTAATGATAATGATGATGATGATGATGACCAAGTGGAGAAGAAGAGGCAAATAACAACAACTACTAGAGTATCGTCTTCTTCTTCTGCGACGTGTCCATTGGAGTATCCAGAGAAGTTTGAGGCGACGCGCCGCTTTGTTGCACAACGTGCGCGCTTGGAGCATGCGCACGCGTTGACGGAGGATCACTTGTTGGCGTTGCACGCGTTTGGGGAGCAAGTGGATAAAGGCCCTTGCGTTGACGCGAGTCCATGGGCGTGGAATGTCGAAGAGAGGGCAAAGTGGACGATATACTCGCAGCTGGGAAACATGGGGAAATATGAAGCCATGTATAGGTATGTGCAGTTGGTCGAATTGGACTGTCCGAGGTGGTGGCAAGAGTTGAGACGAGACGAACAACTGCAAGCAAAGAATAAGAAGAATCTGCAACAGCAAAGCGCATCATCATCATCGGCATTTTCGGCACCTGCAAACAAAGCAAGAGGCGCGTACGATGACATTAAGATTCTTTGTGCAACAAAAGGACATAATGCTAGTGCGAATGGAGGGAAAGAAAAACAGCAAGCGGCGTGGAGGCGAGTAACACTTGAAGGTGAAACGCCCTTGCCCAGGTACGAACATGCGAGCTGCGTCATACGAAACACGTTCGTAGTTGTGGGTGGGAACAGTGGACGAAGACTGCTCGGAGACATGCACGCTTTTGACTTGAATCGTGGACTCCAACATTTTGACGCTGCTATTGATCAAGGTGAAAATGGCAGTGCTGATCAAGGACAGAGGAGTGCGTATAATCTTGAAAACTTGCCTCGCTGGAGAAAAGTACGAACAGCTGTCATGCCTTCTCCGCAGCACGAACAACAACAACAACAACAACACCAGAGACAAGAAAAAAACATTGGAGGGAACGATGAAGATGGCAGCGCTGCGGCAAATAATACCACGAAAGAAGAAGATGCGTGCAGTAGTAGCAACGACATGAGTCATAAAGCGCCACACCAACCCCGACAACAGAATATGACCGCGTTCCCACCTGTCGCTGGCCTCGCGTTGGTGGCATGGGGGGACGACATGTTGCTGGCTGTAGGAGGACGACAACGCAGCAGCAGCAACAACAATCCGATGGATTTGCAAGTATATACTCTTGATGCATCAACGATCTCATCATCTGAAGATAGTGATGGTGCTGTTGCTGCGTGGCGCTTGCTTGAATGCTCGCCTGATGCCAATGCTGGCATGCCGCCTGCGCGACGTTTGCACTCCGCCACGATTGATAACGACCGTCTTTGGATATTTGGCGGCGAGGGGGTGCACAATGATTCTTTGGATGATTTATGGTGTCTAGATCTGAAGGCGCAAACGTGGATATTTCCCGCAAGCACAGGAAAACCTCCCGCTGCGCGCTCGTCACACACGGCAACCGTGTATAATGGCCAACTGCACGTGTTCGGAGGGTGCTCCCATCGTTCCAATGCTTTCTTTAATAGCGTACATACGTGCACACTCGATACAATGACATGGAAAGAAAATGTAACATTTGGCGAATCAGCCCCAGCACCAAGGGCTGGGCATGCTAGTACAACTTTCGGACCTTTTTGGTTCATTGCGGGTGGTGGCAATAACACCATGGGGCTTGGTGACTGCATGGCGTTGGATATGCGCACAATGTCGTGGATAGCGGTGTGCCCGTCACCCACCGTGATCACAACGATTGCCAAAAAGCGTGTGCAACAAGACAAACAAGCTCAGATTCCCAGTGTGGCATATGAAGGCATGAGTCTCGTCTGCGTGCCATGTAGCGCTGATGATGGTGCGCAATTTTCGGCGGCGTTGTTTGCATTTGGTGGATACAACGGGCGTACTACGGCATCATTACGACTGTTCGACCTTGGTGCTGCTGCAACTGAGGGTGGCGGTGATGGCAACGATGGAGGAAATAATGGTTTAAGGAAAGAGCAGTCTTCTGGTGCTTCAGAACAACAACGGATTGCTGCATCGATACAAAAAGCTGCGAAGCACGCTGCTGCAAAAATTTCTGAAGCAGAAGATGCTGTGCAGTCTCTAGCCGAACGCGCAAGACCTCGTGAACGCGATGCAGGTGATGTACATCTCACTACAGCTGCAACGATGGCGTTGCATGCAGAACTCGATGAACGCTCTGAGCTGGTGAATGTCGTGACAGCAAGCAGCAGCCTGCGGGCTCTCTTCTCAAAAATCGCAGCAATGATGTCGGGATAAGCATTAATTTTGATTGTACATATATTGTCTTATTGTTATATTATCCAGAGATTACTTTGTGATCTGCTTTTCATCTCTTTGTAGCATTCGCTGCGAAGCTTACCACCAAATCCAACTCCTTCTTGTTGATTCTCTTCGTCCTCCTGCGGGACACGTCGATGGGCTTCTCGAACAACGGCAGCGAGAATTTTCCTGTTTTTATCATGTCTACGGGCGCATACGACCACGCCATACAACTATTTTTTTGCTTATCTGCCTTATAGTGCATGAGCTCGAAGTACACTGCCGCATCCTTCGGCAAGTTCCGAGGCGGCGATTTGAAGCTGACAGCCGTGGGAGGTCCATACAATAGCGTGCCGGGCCCATCTGCACCTACGTTGGGGCTAGTCTTTTGCTGACGCTCTAAAAGTCGCCCCTCAGCAGTTGATAAAGAGATTTGCCAAAAAGGATTTGACATTCGATTCGCGTCCTTTGGTTTGAGTGTGACCTTATCAACACACAATCTAAAGCCGCTAGAATTGCTGCTTGATGTGTCGCGGGAAGTAGGAGATGCTGAAGATCCAGCATTGGCACCGCCACCCTCTGGATCAGAACTCGCGATGGACATGGTCTTGCTGTCGGCGGCAAATGCATCCCCTCCACTATAACTGGCAGGACTTACGACAGATTCGCTGCCGCTGTCATCAACAACAGGTGAAGCCTCTTCAGCAACATTTTCTGTTTCAGCACCAGCATTGGGATTTTCAACTAAAAAATTCACACACGCATCCGTGTTGGCACCATAAATCGCGACAGCATGAGCGCAAGCAGATGCGCTGAAACCCATCGACGTTAAAGCAGAAATACGCGGATCTGAACTAATAGTAGCTTCTTCTGTATTCGTAGGCCCTTGTGGTGGATGAACTTGCGCCTCTCGCACTTCTGTGGGTAATGGTGGCGACGACGGTTCATCAGGTTCGTTTCGAGACGACGACGGAAGAGAGGGAGTAGAGATCATAGATATCGAAGGACGGTTCGTAATGATATGTTCTGGGCGCTCCACTTCTTCTTTGGGGGGAGCGACGCTTTGGTCAGACGGGTGAGCACCCGCAGGAACAGCAGCTTCCAAAACTTCAATCAAGCGACCATCACCTGAACTGCCGCTTTTGCTAGACTTTGGCTTGAGCTTTGGCACGCGCTTCTTAGCTTTGACTGGAGATGCGCCGCCGGACTCGGAAACCTCAGGCACCGTCGGCAAACCTGTGGATGTTCCACCACCAGCAGCTGCTGCAAGCGACAATACCGCATCTTTGGCACGCTGCGATCGATCTTGTCTAGGTGAGTCGGGCGGACTACCGTGCGCTGATGTCGCAGGCGTCGACGCATTAGAACGTCTTCGATTTGCTCCCATCAGATGCGATCGCTCAGCAGGTGTCAAAGGCGGAGTAGGAAGCGTAGCCCCCTTCCGAGCAAGCTGCTTCGACAAGTGCAAAAACAGGTAAAATTCTTGACGCGTGACTTCTTGTTGACCAACGCCTTCTTCAGCTGCGAGAGCCCAAACAGCGTCAAACATGGCCTCGTGCTTGCATATGCGCTTAAATACAGCTCTTGCGGTAGATACGGGAATCTTGTCCACAACCACGAGAGAGTTGAATGTCTTTTCACACTTGAGACGCTCCGTGTTGGACAGGGTCTTCCATCGAGACACACGGCCTGCTAATCTTGCTGCAGTACATACAGACATGATAGACATACCGCTTGATGACGTAGTTGATGCAGCACCGCCACTTTCGGTAGAGACTGCGGCTTCAACAGCAGCGTGCATTGCTTCTGAGGAGCTAGATTTCTCCACCGGCGATGGCGGAGCTGGAATAGATTCTCCGCCCAGCGAAGCAAATATATCATCCACGTTGGCATTATTAACCTCTGTATTGCTTGCAGCATCGTCAGTTTGAGTATTGCCAGCTCCTTCACCAAGTAAAAAGTCCAGGCCGGAGACAACCGAATCGGATCGATCTTTGTTGGTTGTTACTGCAGCGTTGGATCCGAGACCAAACAAATCGTCGTCACTCAACTCAGCAGCACTCTCCCTCTTCTTCGGCATTAGATCTGCAAGATCAATCGGAGGAATAGCAGGATCATAAGTTTGTGCTACAACTTCAGCTGTCATGTTTTCAACGGGGGATGCTGTCTCGACTGCTTCGGCGGGCGCTGCAGCAGGCTCCGCGGTTACATCTAAAAGTTCATTCGCACAGTCCACATTTTCACCGCCCGCCTTTTCCGTTTCATTCTCCTGTGGAATGGCAAAGATGTCATCACCAAAGGGTGATGCTCCTCCAACAGGAAGAGCAGGTACCGTTGCTGCTTGGGCTGGGGTGCCAAATATATCGTCTCCAAAGGGAGACGCACCCACAGAACTATCATTTAAAATGCTTTCCGGCGCCTTTCTGCCGCCATCAGCACCACCATCACTACGAGCACTCTTACTCTCATCTAACGCACTTACCGAAAAAAAGTCTGCTCCAAATGGTGAAGGGGCTTCTTCAGTCGTAGGAGCAGATGGAGGAGGAACTTCATCTTTTGTTTCCTCTTCTGAACCGGATTCGCAAGTAGGTGGTGCCTCGGTACCACCACTCACACTACCAAAGTCAGGCGGAGCATCTCCGAATGTGCTGGGGCAAGCACTTGAATCTGACCCAAACCCATTTTCAGTTGCCCCTGCAGCAGCTGAATCAACAACTTCTGTTTCACCAGCGCCACCATAGAGAAAAGAAGAAAACCCTTGAGCGTCATCATCCCCACTTTCGCCAGTTTTAACTACAGAGTAAGGTGATTTCACAGTGAAGCTAGTAGCGGTTGAACTCGGTGTTGGCGAGTGTGGAATTTCTTCTTCTTCCCGCGATGAGGAGGTTTGTGGCCCAGATGAAGAACTTCTGGCATCTCCATCGTTTGCATTATCTTGTCCCGCAGTAGCAGCAATGTCCTCGAGCTTTACTGCATCAAATGCCCATCCAGTCGTACTATTCTGTCGATTGTGTCCATTGAAGACAATAAAATCATCTTCGCTGCCCGCACTAATGCCAGTCCCGCTGGATTGGCCTCTTCGGTGCTTACCAGACGTCATTTCACTTCCAGCAAGTTGTTCATTTGGCGAATCCATGTTTTCAAATGCCGCATTATCAAACTCTGCCCACGCAACTTGTGAACGAGCATGATTCGAGCTCAGTAGTTGTGTTTGCCGATCTTTCTCTGCTAAGATTTGGTTATCGAGATCCAATGCGTCTGCTTCAGCTGCTTCGCGAACATTTGCAACAGACACCCCAGGTCCCTTCAGCTCATGTTCTAACGCATCGTTCATTGCTCGAAGATTCGCTAATTCAGTGCGACGAGTTTTAATCATGCTTTCAGCCACAGCTAGTGCATCTTGACCCAACGCAGCTCTTTCGTTCAGCGCCTCATTTTTAGATTGCTGGGCTTCGATGGCGACAGCCAATTCCTCCGCAATGCGCTCCTTGTGCGCAATCAATGCCTTCAACTCATTCGACATTTCCGGTTCAGCATGCAATGCTGATGTAGGAGGAGAAAAATTAAGTACCTCATCAAGCTGCACTTGGAGCTCCGTCACTTCAGCCTCAACAGCGTCAATCTCTGCACGCAAAGCAGCATTGTCAACAGCGCCTACATCTTGAGCAGCAGGGAGCTTCTTGGCACGTTTCGCTCCATCTTCTATCGCGCGTACAGTATCCAGTTTCTTTATCTTTAGGGCGTTGAGTTCTTCTTGTAAAGCTTGCGATTCTGCCCTCGCTTTACTTGTAGACTCTCGTGTCGATACAAGCGACTGTTCTAATTCACCCAGCACTTTTTTGGATTCGAAGAGAGACACCTGTTTAGCAGATATCGCGGCCTTCAAATCTTCGCTTTCACGCACGAGTGCGCGCTCTTCAGCGCGAACAGCGGCCGTATCGCCAGCGACTTCTTTGATCTGCGCATCCAACATCCGGGATGTGTCCTTGAGCTCAGCCACTTCAGCCACAAGAGCGGGTGAAAGAAGATCTGGAGCGACGGTGCTCCTAGCAGCAACGCCTGGAGATTCGAAAGCTTTGCTAAGTTCACTTACACTTCCACGCGATTCTGACGTTGCCACAAGTGCTGGGCTTACTGGTGATGCCGCGGAGTGTAGTGGAAGCTCTGGAGCTACAGAATTGGCCGCAGGAGATGCGTTTTCAATCACAGACGATGAAGATATTTCCTCATTCACACCATCATGACCACTACAGGATGATTCATCCACAAACTGTTGCTCCTGTTCTTGTCCTGCAGGCGGGGATGTCGCTTCAAAAGCTGCATTGTCGCTCGCGTTGAAAGTATTCTTCAACGGTTGTTCCTGTTCCTGTTCTGCAGGCGGGGATGTCGCTTCAAATGCTGCATTGTCGCTCGCGTTGAAAGTATTCTTCAACGGTTGTTCCTGTTCCTGTTCTGCAGGCGGGAATGTCGCTTCAAAGGCTGCATTGTCGCTCGCGTTGAAAGTAAAATCACCACCAAATCCATCATCTTCCTCAATAACGTCAGCATGAGGTTTATTTTGGTCATCTATGTCTTCGTCGAAAACGGCGTTCCCGTACATGATCGGTTGCGACGAAGATGCAGCACCTTCATTCGAACTTGTCGCAGGACTTAAAGCTCCATCTCCTCCATCAAATCCCGTGCTAAAAGCAGGTGCGTCACATCCAAACGACGAGGATGATTCGTTTCCGAAAGCAGGTGCATCGCCAAAATCAGCAAAAGTTGCAGGAAATGACGAATCAGTAGTAGCTCCAGCAGCTCCAGTTGGAAAAGTGTTTGACCGCACATCAGAAGAGAACTGATCGAGAGTAGCACTATTATCAGCGACTTCTTCTTCATAGATTTCTTCGGGTGGAAGCATGGTTGCATCATCTGTTTGGGGATGACGATTTGGGGGTGAAAGAGAAGCAGGAAAAGAAGCAACAGCTTCAGGCTGCTGTTCCTCTTGTTGCTGTTCACGCTCCTGTCGTTGCTGCTCATCATCTGTGGGCAATGTATCGTCCTCGTTATCTCCGCGCAGCCCATGCGCATCTCTTTGCTGATCGTTGTCTTCTTCTATCTCGTCGTCATCATCCGTATTATTCTCATCGCTCGCGGATTGCTGAGCTTTCGAAGCGTTGGCCTTGGTGTCCAATAGCACTGCCAGCTTGGCCCGCAACGCCGCATACACAAGATGCATTGCAGCTGAGAAGGCAAAGAGATCCAAACCGACGACCACATTACTACCAGTCATTGTGCCCACATTAGGCTCAGTGGAACTGCTTGTGCAGCAGTGATTAAAAATACTATCGATTGCCTCCACAGGTATCTTAGCGCGACCAAACAGCACCCTCGCTTCCTCAATCCCCACAGTACCAGCATCTGATTTATCTGCCCTCACAAAGTGCGCTTTGTACTTTGCTCTGTCCTTGGATGATATGCTAGCATACACATCGGCAACACTGCCGTATTCAGCAGGGTTCCAAGAGCCCAACGGTGATGACTCTGGTTTTGTGTTGTTGTGTTTGTTGTTCTTCTTGTTGTTGTTCTTCTTCTTCTTCTTTTGATTCTGCCGCTTGCTGCTCTTGTCGTGGTTAGTGTTGCTGTTGTTGACGTGATGTCCATTTGCATCACCATCATCGTCGTTTTGCTTCTTCTTCGTTGCAGCAGCAAGATCGTTTTTGTTTTTGTTGTCGTTGTCGTTGTCGTTGTCGTTGTCGTTGCAGTCGCTTCCATTATTATTATGTTGTCTGTTCAAGAGTGCCTGTGCAACACCTTGACACGCCAGCGCAAAATCGTCAACGGTGTCAATGTACCCCCTTCTCTTACTCGCTTCAAGCCACACGCTGCTCAATGTTTGATTCGGCAATCCTGATGGTTTGAAAAACAAGATTGCGTCCGCACCACCTACGAGACCATCGCCATCGGCGTCAGCTTGTGTATACAACGCGGAAAGTACAGCATCTTCCGTTTGTTTAGCAGCAAGGGCGTGGAGAGTTGCACCGTGCCAAATCTCTCCCCCCGCCTCTGCCCTCATACCTCTACAAAGCCAATGCAAGACAACTCCTCCTTATAATTTACAAAACAACAACACGATATCTTCCTTTCTCTGTTTCCTTAAGATATCTATCTTTCTATCTTTCTATCTTTCTATCTATCTATCTATCTATCTATACGTATGTATGTATGTATGTATGTATGTACGTATGGTGTACTACTGTACTACTGGTACGAGGGCACGTGTTGTGGTGTATATATATATATATATATTTTAGGTTTACTCTTCGACTCACGAGTTTGGTGCGTGCGTTGAAATTCATTGACTTATTATATTAGGAAAAAAAGAAAGGTTCGCTGTATATATATATATATATATATGCTGTGCAAGAAATTATCGGTCACATCAAAACCGGTATTGTCCGGTAGTTAGTAGTAGTATCACTATTCACTAGTATGATTTGCAATATCTGTAGTAACGCTGTAGGTAGTGTTTGTAGGGGAGGAGAGACTAAGGAGGCAATCTAGGTGTGCGCTGTGCATACACTCTTTGCAATCGGCATGGCGCATTTCGGAAACATCACATCGTTCGTGCGCTTTTGCCATTGATCGAGTATGTTCGCCATCTCTGTTTCAACATTCTCGTACGTGGCATTGCCAGCGACATTTTTGGTGCAGAAGGGATCGTTGATCAAGTCACATAATTCGACCAAGTCGCGATTCTCATAATCTTCCATGGAGTACAACCATCCAGTTGGTTTCCCAGCTGCAATTTTATCGACGATTTCTCTCCACATCGGCGTGCTTTGGACATCGCCGAGGATTGGATAGGCACCCCCAGCGAAATAATTTATCGTGTATCTGAATGACGAGCTAGTGACGGCTCGACTTGGCCAAGGTTCAGTCAAGCCATGAAAGTTGTGCGAGTGAAAGACATAGTTGAGATCACGATTGCTGCTGCTGCTGCTGCTGCTGCTGTCCCGCGTTTTCGTTGAATCTTCTTCAACAAGGGATGCTCGACGAGGAGATGAATTGCTGCCAACAACATATTGCAAGCTATTCTCCCGAGCACCACCACTTCTCTGCAACAGACTATTGCCTGTCAAAACGGCAGCAACGCCACCAGCTGTAGCGTTTGATGGGTATTGAATGCCAGCGTAATCAAGCACAGTTGGCACAATATCCAACGTCGATGTCACATGAGCATCGACTGTATTAGCTTTCAAATTGCCCTTTCCTTTCTCTGTAGCTGATGCCGGCACTTTAACCACAAAAGGCTCACGAACTCCTTGCGTAAACTTTAAGTTAGTTTTGGCACTAGGATATGGACTGCCATTATCGCCAACTAAGATGACCAATGTGTCATCTGTTGCGCCAGCTTTTTCTATTTCGTCAATAACAGCGCCCGCCGCTTGATCTAAGCGATTCAGCGCCGTGTAGTACGCACACAAATCGTCCCGTACAAGGGATGTGTCTGGCAACCACGGCGGAACAGTGACCTGGTCGCGAGTATATGTTTGAGGCTTCCATCGCTCATCCGTGCCATAAGCACCACCTGTGCCGTACTTTTCACAAAACAGACCATTGGGATCCACGACTGGCGTCTTGGACGTTGGATCATCTCCACATCGATGAGAGTCACCAAATGCTACCAACAGAAACAGAGGTTGGTCAGCTTTCGCTGCTTCCTCAAATGCCATGGATGTGTGCTCACCAATAGCAGTCACATTTCGCGACAACGAATTGTACCCAACTTTTCTCGCGCATTCAGAGTAGAACATTTCAAACGGCAATCCACCAGCCCAGCAATCTGAAAGGCCTTTCTTTCCTAAGCCAAGGTCGAAGTCGAAAGGAGCCACAGGATTCAGATGATACTTGCCTATCGCCGCAGTCATGTAACCACCACTCTCACGGAGCAAATTTGGCAGAGAATGAATGTCATCGTACGCTCTGAAATTAATACCTGTCTGCGCCAAGCCCCACAAGCCATTCTGGTGCGGTGGTAGGCCAGTCAAGATCGCACCTCGACTAGGGGAACAGCTCGACACGGTCGTGTACCCCTGCGTGAAGGTGACACCATGTTTTCGGAGGTCTTGCGCTATGCGAGGCGCTAATGCATCTCCAAGTCCAGACTCACCTGCAAGCTCCAAACCGGTATCGTCGCCAACGAGCAGCACAACATGTTTATGACGTCCTCGTTTACTGTCTTGTCGCTGCTCATACGAGACGGCTGCTATGCGCGGCAACGACGTGGCGATGAGGAGTGGTATTATACAAAACAACCCAATGCTGAAGGCAAACACGCGTGACGGTGGAGCCCGTGGCAGGAGCAAACGCGTCAATGATAACGACGTCATATGCATGTGTATAATATATATACACGCAAAACGATTGATTGCTCTTTTGATATTCACTGACGCACACGATGGGTTGGACTGCGCAACTGTTGTATATGCTGACAGAGGAAAAGAAAAAAAAAAAAAACTTTGTCGTCTCCTTGGAACTGTGTTTGTTGCTTTGTATGCCGCCTGCAACAGTGACGCAACATCCCAAAAGGTATTATTAATATATTATATTATTGTACGCGCCTAATTGCTAAGATAATTGGCGACCCTTGCCTGTTGGTGATAGAAATTTCGACTGCGTGAAACATCTTTGCAGGCAGATCTTTTATGAGCTCTCTCAATGCGTCGTACTCTCGCGCACCTTCACTTCTTCTTACGTAGCACGTGAAGATTGCAATGCCGCGTACGCGCAAGTACCTCAATCCAACCTCAGCGGCCTTGACTGTAGTGGAAGCTTGAGTAGTTTGGCTACGGTCAATCGTAGGTCTAGCCGTATTGCTACCAAGAGAAGGCAACCAGCCTAGGTTTGCGACCACTGCGTCAAGACATGGCTGCGCAACATTGCTGCCTATCATATCATCGCGCAACACACCAACATCGTCAACAACCACGTCAGTACCTTGGCGTCCGCCAAAGACTGACGGAAGGAATTCTTCAAGCCGAGAATGGCACGCTTGCTGCACAACTATATGTCTATGTAAACTTTCTCGAGAGACCTTAAGCTCGCGTTCAAGTCGCATCTGCGTCGCTTCGACAGCCGAGGCTTGCACGTCAATAGCAAGCACCCTCCCCTCAACAACAACTCCTTCGTTGTTGTTGCTGTCATTGTCGTTGTTGCCTTCTTCCTCGTCGTCAGCTTTGACGAGACGACAGCACAGCTTTGCCAGCATCAAAGTATCATTACCATTTCCTGCCGTCAAATCAACTGCGTAGCACCCTGGTCTTAACACATCTCTCAACAGCGCGTGCACAGTATCAGTCAAACGAGGCGAGAACAAGCCTTCAACAAATGATGACGTTGACGTTGACGTTGACGTTGACGTTGAATGTGAAGCCTGCGCTGCTCTTCCTGTTCTTTTTCTTCTTATGTTGAATACCGACTTTCCATTGTCATTTGAACTTCTCTTTTTCCTCCTTCTGCGTTCTGCTGTATTGGTGGAAGAATCACAAAAACAATAATAATGCGTCGATGTCGAGGTACGAATCATCGTCATTCCATCCCAACACAATCGCTTTTGCCTTTAGCGTGTGTCATTTATCATGGTATGCCACCTGTTTGTTCAACAAGGCCATTTGCGTGGTTAGGCCAGAGGGTGACGCTTTGTCGTCTTTGTATCGCCACAACTCAATTTTTTTGAGTGGATTGAGACGTGGCGATGACGATAATCCGCAGCAATCGCGTGGAAAGAAAGCGACGACCGGCGAAGATGGTAGTGAGCAAGTTTTTGGTGATGGTTATGGTGTTGGTGATGGTTATGGTGGTGAATGCACGGGTGGTGAGGCTCATCGACGAACGTGAGAAGACGTCTGCTCCTGCCGCTGGTGATGGTGCTGCAGCTGCTGCTCTTATGAAGCGCAATGAGCTAGGCTTGTTGCTGCCTCTGTACAATCGCGACTACTCGGGTGATTGGAAACGCGTGGAGAAGCAGGCTTCGCAAGTTCCAATGATTGCTGTATCAAACGTTGCAAATCCTAAAGGATCGCCTCCTTCTCAAGCGTTCATAGACGCGGTGAAGAGTTTGAAAGCATCAGGAGTCAAAGAGGTTTTGTACTACGTGCACACGCGCAACGCTAGCATGCCTTGCTGTCATTGCTGCGAGCCTGATTCCGTGGTCTTTGATCTTATCGACGGAGCGTTGGAATACGATGAATGGATTGATGGAATTTTCTTCGACAACATCATGGGAGCTGATGATGGAGGAGAATCAGACATACCTCGTCATTTACAGCACTATGCAGCGGTAGTGGCGTACTTGAAGAAAAACAAACCAGAAGCCAAAGTCATGTTCAATGGGCCAGGCAAACACGTTGCTGTCAATCACACGTTGGCGCAACAGTACATGGATCTCTGCGATTACTCAGTGTGGTTCGAGTCGTGGGAAGATAACTGGCAGAAAGATCCATGGGCACAGCACTACAACGCTTCATACTTGTACGAATATCCGTGGGGCAGATTTGCAGGAATCGCCCACGAGCACAACGCTTCAGTGGTGAACATGCCAAAGGACGTGGATTTAGCGTTCGAGAGAAACATTGCGTGGTTTCTGCAGACGGACAACCCCTATCAGCAACTACCTACATACTTCGAACACGAAGTTGAATACATTGCGAAGAAGAATAAGGAATACAGGAATGCCCTTCACCACAACTGACGCTTCTGCGCTGCGTTCGGCGTATCCAATAACAAACTTGCGTATAATGAAAAGTGATTTTTACAAAACTCCCTGATTGTTCTACATATTTTCTACTTCGCTCCTATCGAGCAACGGGCAGTCAATTACCTTTCCACGCCTTTCGTGTGGACCGCATCGCTCAAATACGTTAAGCTCAATGCAGCGTTATCATCTGCCGCTTTCTTCCCAACAGTTCGCAAGTAGTCGAATGACAAGATGTGTTCTTGTTTCTCAAGGCCACAGTCTTCAACGAGCTGAGCGAATCCATCCGCCTTTGCCGATTCCACAATGTCAATGGCCTCTGCTCTCCCTTGTTCATTCGTTAATTTAGCCGTTGCCTCGGCAACACGAAGTTGATATTCCGCTTGCAGCTTCACTTTGTTCACCAAGACATCTGTCTCCGATCGCTCGAGCGTTGCGGCTTTTTTATTAATTTCTTCGCTGTTACGCTCCAGCTGCACTTTGACATCCAATTGTTTTTGAGCGACGCTGTCTGGAATTTGCACTCTTCCGAGGATCAAGAGATCCAAGTTGGCGTGCAGAGAAGGCTCATCCGTTAACCTCAAGCTGACTCTTTCAGCCATCCTACTCTCGAGCTTATCTCTATCCTGAAAGAAATCATTGAACGGAACTGTTGCAGCCACGTTCTTAATTGCTGCTCTCGCCCTTGATTCAACAACCTTCTTGTACCCTTGCGCCCACTCTTCGTGCAACTTGCCAATTTCATCGGCAATCAACGTGTATGTGAACGTGATATCAACCTTGAACTCCAACCCAACCGAATCATTGGACGGATCTGACGAAAACACACTCAATTCCTTCAAGTCTACACGATGCGTATCGCCATCATACTTCTTGAACGTACTATCAGGGCCATGCATGTATCTACCTGGCCCATACACCTCGGAAGTGTCAACTGTCCCCGTTGAACGCCTCATAAGAAGGCCAACTTCATGATATTCCAAGTAGCTCAAACTCGTTAGCAACAATATCAGGCACAAGGCTAAGCTCAGACCTCCCAACGTGAGGATAACCTGGGTATGCTTCCTGTAGAAAGTTTTCATTTGCTCCCAAACAGCCTGCACTTGCATCGTAGGTGACACTTGTTCCGATTGACGCTCAACGTCGTATTGTTGCGATGCTGTCGACGACATGTCTATGCTCGTTGGCGTAAGCACGACTCTCGCAGCGTTGTTGTTATGTGTGCTGCTGACGCTGACGCCTCCTCCTCGTTCCTCGTTGGCAACAATCGTAGCTCTTGATGTTCTGTCGACGAGGACACGCCTGTGTAGCAATTTTAGCTTTACTTTGCTTTGCTTACGTTGTTTGTACGTCCCTCCGCACGTTTGTATGATTTTGTTGTGGCACGAAGAACGCACAGGAGGACAGTCAGTCAGTCACTAGGTATAGGTATATATATGTGTGTCATCGCAGGCAGCAGGCAGGCAGGCAGGCAGGCATCATTCGTATTTCTTAACAAAAGCATTTTGCTCAATGCGCATGTTCATGCAATGCAATGCAATGCAATGCCTTGTCGCAATGCATGCATGGCATGGCATGCATGCATGCTCGGTTTCCCACCTCAATCAAAAGCTTGGCGCTTCCACCTTGAAGAAAAAAGCGCGGGAAACACACAGGACATTCATCATTTTCAACAAGTATTTTAAAAATATTTTAAAATGATTTTAAAATGATTTTTTTGTTTTTGTTTTTGTGTGTGTGTACAATTTTTGTTTTAAAAAAACATGTATGAAATTGTATTAAATTTTTCATTTTTCATTTTTCATTTTTTCATTTTTCATTTTTTATTTTTAAAAAAGTAGAACTTTTTGCAACAAATCGAAACTCATCAAGTAAGTCAGTCGTCAATGCAACGCAATCAACAATCTCTCCTCCATAGTCAACAATAAAGCAATACAGTGGCATTGTATGTACGTATTGTCGCCGCAATAGCGACACGAGGCGAGGCAATCAATCAATCAATCAATTAATCGTGACGACAGTGGAAAGAAAGGATTAAAAAGTCATTATTACTCGTGGTGTTGGTTGGTAGGTTTGTTTGTTTTATTTGTGGTTGCTAGTTGTGGCTGTAGGGTGGGTACTTGGTTGTGCCACAGCAATACCTATAGATAGTACCGTACTAAGAGTATGATTGCTCCTCATCATCGCAAGTATTTCAAGTTCTTTGGCGTTGTCGTGGTTGTGTCTTGCTTCCTCATTGGTTTCTCGCTGAGGAAACTCGATTCAACAGAGTATGGTCTGCAGTACGACAAAAACGCCAAAGTCTTGTCAACAAACGTCAAGGAAGGAGGGTTGCACGCTGGACCACCTGGTTTTGAGTTTGTGAAATTCCCTTCGACGTACATTACTACTCGAATTCCGCAGGACATTGCAGATAACCCAGACGAGTACGAGCGTTTGGGCATGTGTGTTTCTCGAGATGGTCTGCGCGTGAAAATCAACGTTGAATTTCAGTACCAAATGGCAGCAGAGTCTGTTGCACCTGCAACAAAGAGATTCCGTTCTCTTGATAGATGGAGCAAAATCGTTGAGACAATGGCAGTATCGGCGGTTCAGAGAGGATGCTCGCAGTTCGACACGAGCTCGTTTCAAAACGAACGTGGCACCATACAATCTGTCATCTTTAATTCAACTAAATTTATGCTCGATAAAGTGTATGCCAGAGCAGTTGGCTTGCAATTAGCCTTCGTTGAACTGCCGCAGGAGTACTCAACAGCTGTTGCAGCCAAGCAGTCGGCGAATGAGGACATTGAGCTCGCCATCAATGAGCGAAAGCAATCCGTTGTGCAAGCGGAGACTCTCTTGCAAACAGCTATGGAGACTGCTAAGCAAATCAACGACACAGCACTCAACAACAAAAATTTGCTGATTGCTGAAGCGAAGTTGGAAGCTCAATCCATTGCGGTGCAGTACGCGGCCGAAGCAAAAGTGTGTGCCAAGGCCAAAGATGCCCTTGCCCTCACCTCGGAAGGATTGTTGTCCTACATGGGCAATCGAGCACTTCAAAGTGCCCAAGGAGATGTGCAAATTGCGCTCACCGAGTTTGCTGGATCCACCTACAGAGATGAATTGTAGTTATCATCCTTCGCCCCTCCCCTCACGAGTAGTTCACGTACAGATGTGCGTGCTGGTAGTAGTAAATTCATGTAACAGTATTATCAATAAAATCAACATCAAACAAACACGTCATCACACGCATGTACGAGATACTTGATACTACAGTACAAGTGTACTACCATTTAATATTATTAACCGAGCTCGTCTTCGTTGGTGTTGAAGATTTTGAAGACGGCACTTTATAGCACATCATACAGTACTGTAGCACGTGCAAGAGTCAGCAAGGCCGCAAAACATCCATCCGTTCCGCATTCACACACACTTGGAGGCAATTTGTTGCTCAGGACTGAGGAGCACTCCAGCAAGCAAGCAAGCAAGCAAGCGGGCACTTCTCCATGGAATCCAATGTGGCGCCACAACACCCCCCAACACACAAAACGTTGAAACAAACAAACAAACAAACAAACAAAAACGCTTCTTTCATTATGGCTGGAGATGGTGACAAAAGGTCG
>Ga0099797_100392_pt1 | contig 28528 bp, 18 predicted proteins | sample Uncmet_Sort48C_1_FD_89871 | JGI IMG/M metagenome (GOLD analysis project Ga0099797, IMG submission 89871) | Marine eukaryotic communities from CALCOFI LINE 67, Pacific Ocean - C012_Sort48C_1 | ecosystem: Environmental > Aquatic > Marine > Oceanic | place: Pacific Ocean: Monterey Bay | collected... | reverse complement strand
TGTTATACAGGTATTTTGTTGACTACTGCACTAGAGTATACCTGTACTCAGGCACTTGATCAAGACCTCCAAAAAGAATGCCCCAACTCATTAGCATCTCCTCCTGAAACAGGCCTGGACTCGCTACCTGGATTTAATTTGGCCACCAGCTGCTCCCGCTGCTGGGATCTTGTGCTAGCCAACTGAGTGAGAGCATTCCGGTCGCAGGTGTAGTGATATATCGCTTTCACAACTGGTTTATGCATGTTGCCGCGCCACATCTTGGGTCCGAGCGCGGCCGTGCGGTAAATACAATAAGCAGAACCAATCATGTCTAAACTAAACCAATGAGGAAGAGACCGAGGGAGAGGCCCTGTGAAACCAGGGACTGGGTCAAATGGTCGGTCAGGGTGGCAGTATTCATGGAACACGTGCATTGGTAATAATTTTTGAGCTCCTCCTATTTGTATTAGCCAGATATTATTAAGTTCCGTCCATTTTGAAGCTTTAAACAATTTGCTATAATTCTCTAGGTAATATTCATATGCATCTAATAGGCTTTGCCAGTTTGCTTGTACTCCGTGTTGTTCTACCCAGGGGCCTGTGGTAAAGCCTTGGGCTTGGGATTGGGCAGCTTCTTCAGGTAAGTATTTCTGAATCATGCTCCACATGTGCCAGTCTAGAGCCCATACTGCATATTGAAAGCCTGTTATATGATTGAATGTTCTATCGGCATGGTCTGTTACTGTTCCCGATGCTAGGGCTAGATGTCGGTTTTTCTTGAGCATTTCTTCAACTTGGCGTTGTTCTCCTTTTACTACGTGGGTGAGGAATTCAGCTACCTCAGGATCAAGAAAGCTTTTGTTACGGTCCGTAAAAGATGATGCCATCGTTTTGTTTTGATATTGTTTGAATGTTGCGTACAATAGAACTCCCGCCGCAGCCCCGCCGCTGCGGCAACTGTGGTGGAGCCGGTCTTCCCTGACGTGCTCATACCGGCGAACTAAAATAGATATGCGGGGGCGCGCGTAACAGAAGAGAGTGAGGGAGGGGTGCGAGGTGCGAACCATGGACATAAGGCAGAAGCGCGATATGATTATTATCGGGGAGGGACCACGTGACGGACGCCCTCCTTATTACTTATTTACTGTACAGATGTACATGGCAACGGGTCCTTGTTTAGTTTTCAAAGACGATGATGGATCACTGTCGCTCGATCGAACGATGGACGTGTCATGGGTTTGAGTACGGTAGTTCGTATTGAATGTCTCCCTCCTACCTATGTGGTACTGTAACCAGTTCGAACAGAACACGCGAGCATGCAGGATGCAGGATGCGGATGCATGTTGTTACAGGATGGATGACACTTTTGACGGTTACTGAGAGGGGGGGCTCTTGGACGTGCGCGCGCTTTAGTTTGCTGCGCGCTTCTTGACACTGGTGTGGTGGAGGAGACTGAGGCTTTGGCGTCGTCTTGCTGTCAGAATGTTGCCTGTCCGCACGGCTGCCCGTGCGCTGGCCCGTGCCCCCCGAATACCCCGCCCGGTGCTCACCGTGGGCGCCGTGCGCGGGCGGGACGAGGTGCGGCCCATCCGTGGGCAGCACTGCTTCTCCCCGGTTGTCCGCTTTTTTGCTGGCCCTTCACGAATAGACGGCAGGGTTAGGGCGCCCATTTGCGAAAAATGCAACGTGCAGATGAAGTTCGTCTCCATAGGTGATTTTTCAGATGGGGGCGGGCCCAGCCGACCTATTTTTACATGCAGCCAGTGCGGCTCCCACTTGATTCAAAAGGCCACAAAAAAGAGTCCCCAAAACAAAATCGACCGGAGCGATGCGGTGTACAAACAACGCTTTCGGGAACACATGCACCACACCCAAAAACCAGCTGCCGCTATTTCCGCGCGTATGCGACGCGACACGCCGGCAACTACGGAAACGTACACTTCCCGGCGTTACCCCAACGAACAGAAACGTGGTCAAGTCGAGTGGGAGCATTTCAACAGTGGTGGCGGCGGTCGGCCAGGCAGGGGCGAGGCAGAGCGAGAAGAACTGCGGGCTAAAACCATGAATCCGTTGGAAATATGTAAGGTTTTGGACAGTTATGTCATCGGTCAAGATCGGGTCAAAAAAATTCTGAGTGTGTCCCTCTACAATCATTTCAAACGCTTAGACCATAATTTGAAGCGCAAAGACGACGATTCGAAGGCGAGGTATATCGCGAGCATGGGCGCGGCCACGAATTCATGGCAGCCCTGTAGATGGGATGACCAAGCGGAAGACATGCGATCAAATGGCATCGGCGGCAACTATGGTCCCGCCGGCAGCATCTCCCTAGAGCGGCTGGCCCCGTCGCAAAAGAATCGTCGGTCGCTAGACGACGACCGGTCCATGGAAGGTATGGGCCGTCGTCATCCTGTCGGCACTGTGGATGAGTTGAGCGCCACAATGCATGCCGAACAAGCTGAGGTCCTTGGTCGCATTCAACGAGGAGAAGTCATAGTGGAACAGCCGGAATATCCTGTGGCGACAAGCGGTGGTTGTGGAGCGGAACAGTTCCAGGGGTCTGGTGCGGTGCGCCCGAGCTGCCTCTCTGAGAGCGTTGAAATGGACAAGCCGAACGTCTTGATCTGTGGGCCCACGGGGACAGGGAAAACGCTCATGGCCAAAACATTAGCGAAGTTGGCTAATGTGCCGCTGGTTATCGCAGATGCCACGTCACTAACGCAGGCAGGGTATGTTGGAGAGGATGTGGAGTCGATCCTGTTGAGATTGTACCAGGAAGCCGATGGGGACGTTCGCGTGGCCGAAAGCGGTATTGTGTACATTGACGAGATCGACAAGATAGGGAAACGAGGGGCGGGCCCAAATTTAAGTCGTGATGTGTCGGGTGAAGGCGTCCAGCAGGCATTGTTAAAGCTGTTGGAGGGCTCGGTGGTAAATGTTCCCACCAAGCGTAAGAATCCGAACAGTGAAATGATCCAAATTGATACAAAAAACATTCTGTTTATCTGCGGGGGTGCATTTTCAGGCCTGGACAAGATTGTTTCGAAAAGAACGGAGGAAAAGCAGGGCATAGGTTTCAAGATGGATCCCACCACGGAGCCGACATCTGAAAGTAGTGAGGCCACGGATGCTGTGGAGAAAGAAAACAGCCTGATGGAGCTGGCTGACCACACTGACCTACAAAAGTTCGGTCTTATTTCTGAGTTTATTGGCCGATTTTCTTTGATCGTTAGCACAAAGCAGCTCAGCGAGGACCAATTTCTCCAAATTTTGACGGAACCCAAGAACGCACTCGTGAAACAGTATCGAGAGTTATTTGCGATGGAGGGTGTTGAATTTCATGCCACTGACTGTGCGTTGCGTGCCTGTGCAAAGCAAGCTATCAAAAAAGGGACAGGTGCGCGTGGGCTTCGCACGATCTTCGAAAATGCTCTGGTGGATGCTATGTTTTTGGTGCCCAGCACAGAAAACGTCAACGCTGTGTGCGTAGACGAGAAGGCCATTCATGGCGAGGGTCCTGCTCATTTGCTGACAGGAGAGGTGACATTGGAGGCGCACCTTGCGAAATTCAAAGAGAGCAGGGTGGACGAGATCGTGATCGAAGAAGACGAGCAACTTGATGAGGCTGCAGTCGTCGGTTGAGCGTGGTCTGTGTCTCGGTATGATCTTTTTCGAACGGAATGTATGTGTCTTACTAAAGCTCGGAAGTATATATTACGTACTACTTCGTAGTTAGTATATAAAGAAGAGAAGTTACTACGTATGATATTATTTCACACCATTCTCTAAATTACTATGTATATGTAAATATGCATTACGCACCTTCTTACTACTTCTTTTTCTCATTATCTCCTCCGTTCGTGTGCGATTGTTATTGTTGACTTTGTATACCCACGCACCCGGAGGCACACACTGTTCATGGCCACATTCGACCTATCCAGAGATGAGAATCATCCAACTGATGACCAGATAAAACAAGATAACGGGATAGACCGCCAAGACTTTTCTCTTGGTGTCAATCATTTGGGAAATAAAAACGACTGAGGCACGGCAAGACCAGTACATGCATACGGACGTCACGACGACCCGCCACAGCCAGTTAGTCCATAGGTAGCACAACACGCTGCCGATGTTCAGCGGGAACATACAATACCCCAAGACGCACACGCTTTGGAAAAATGATATTTTGCCCCCCAAAAGTTGGGCGTTTAATGTGACGACCGCACTGCCGACCCAGTAGATAAAAAACACGCTTGAAAACAGTAGCATTTCTTGTCCTACCGGTGCGCCAATACTGAGCATGACTGAAAGCAAGAGGCACAAGAGCAATGGGCCCCACAAGTCCCACTGCCGCAACTCACGCAACGTTTCTTCTTGATTACTCTGCGGCCTGAGGACCACCCGTAATTTCACGTAAATTTTATTCCAATCACGAAGAATCGTCTCCGACACAGGCTCATCCAAACTGCCCACCGAGCCCCCTAGGGAGGCACCACGACCGGTCGTCCCGGAGTCCATAGCACCGCTGAGTCCGGCCATCTTTAGTGCACAATGCGAAGAGAGAGCAAGTAACCACCACCGCTAAAGAGACGCTCGCACACAGAGACACACACGCCCACACAACAGCAAACTAACAGATAGACACTCTCGCACGCTCACCAGCACACCGATGGGGTAAGTCAACGACGCCCCCTGCCTTCCTTCCTCCCCCCGCCCGTTTCGTCACTCATCACCTCACTGCCTCACTCTCATTCTCCACGTCACAACGTCTGTCTCCCTCCACACACTCACATCACACACTCCACCGGTCCTATCTAAAACCCCCACCTTTGCATACCTACTCACGCATGAGACTATGGCCACTTCTGATGAGTTCCTGTGAAAACGCGACGTTCGTCTATCTCTCAGAGACATTACAAGTACACACCGTCTATGAAACACCCTTCATCCTCCACGCCACCACCGAAACCACCACATCCATCCCTTGTTGTCCCTCTTGTGTCGCCCCTTCGCTCTCCTTCCCCGTCATCGACCGTCACGCCTCGTTCAAGTATTCATGCACCCTATCTATCTACCCAATACTATACTCTCCGTGGTGTTTCAAAATTCGAATTTAAGTACCCCATGTGCATTATTGTGACCCCAATCAGATAGGTCAAATATTCTGTATTGTGTCTATGTATGTTCGGTGCAGGCATCTCTCTCGTGAACAGACGATTGATTCATCATTGATTCGTTCGTCGTCATTGATGGTCGGATTGTTGTCAGCGTACGAATGCACTTCGACACATAGACACAGTATAAATTATAAATAGAGGCTGACATTTGCACATTTATTTGCACCGGATTTCAACAGTCGTCACGTGTTTCGATGATGCGTTGATTTGGAGGGTTGAGGCGTACACTGACTACTGCTTGCGACTGTACTTGTATGGAGAGGGAGGGAGTGGAGGGAGGTTGGTGGGGTGTGGGGTGTCTGTCGTATTCCGTTGGACGATCACACTCGATCACTCGACCACCGCATCCTTCCTTGACGATACCAAGTACTTGACGGGAGGGAGGGGCTGCAACACTCTTGTTTTTCTGACCCGACGCGAGGTGTCGTTGACGGGGGCTCTTCCTCCTTTCCATCTCTTTGTGGGAAGAGTTCGGGCCACCTGCATTAACACCGGCGACATGTCTGCGCGCGTGTCCGTCGATATGGGCGGGTCGCGGGGGGCGTCCAGCGACGGGAAATACCGAACCGAGTCGTTCGGGCAAGCAATAGTCGCGGCGGAAAAACAAAGGAACAAAAGGAACAGTGTGAATGTGGGCGATGGCTTTGACGACTTCGAGAACGGAACTGAGCAAGACACTGGCGTGTTCTTATCCTCGTTCGTGTCGCCATGGTTGTCTTACTGCGTCAGGACAAGCCCCTCAGACAAAAATTTCACACGAATCATGGACGACACCTTTCAAAAGTTCTTGCATACACGATTTAAAGGGGTGTCGTCCTTTCTGTACATGGTGTATGGAATTCTGGTGCTGGTCTACCTCGTCTACAATGCAATGGTTGGCTGGTGCACCACGGTGGAGAAAAACATCAACCCCGCGTGCGCTGCAAACAACATTGCTGTCGGTGTCGCCGTGTTGGTTTCCAGTATCGTGAGCTTCGGGATAACGCAGACCCAACAGTATTTGCACGCCACAAAAATGGCACGCCTCGTGATACACGGCAGCTATTTTGTGCAAGGATTTTTGCTGGTATTGTTAGAGGTGATATCGCCGTATCCGAAGTATTTTCGAATCAACCTACACTTCGCCTTTGGGTACAGCTTTTATCCCCTGGTACCCGCCTACATGTTTGGTATGAATGTTTTCCTTGTCGTGTTCTATTTTATCGGGTGCTTCGTCAACAGATGGGACCCAGGGATTTCCACGGGGCGTTTGCTGATGAACTGCTTCGTCCTAAGCTCGCTGCTCATTTTGCAAGCTGCCGCGCAGTACCGGCGCCAATTCAATATGATGACCAGCGAGCTGGATTATGCCAAAAGTAAGTTCCAGCAGAAGAAATTGAAGGTCGAAGAGCAGAAATGTGCCGATTTGCTCGGGAGCATGCTGCCGAAGCACATCATTCATATGCTCGGCTCTGGGGAGCATGTGGAGCCAGAATTATTCGAATCAGTCACGGTCATGTTCGCGCAAGTCTGTGATTTCTCGCGCGTCACCAGCCATCTGAGCGCAACAGAGTTGGTGTCCCTGCTCAACGAGGTATGGAGTCGCTTTGACATGTTCATTGACGTCTGGGGGATGTACAAAATTGAGACGGTCGGGGAGATCTACTTGGCCGTAGCCGGGTGCCCCCTCCGGGACGAAAACCATGCCGCTACGGCGGCAAACATGGCGCTGGATATGAAGGGTGCCATGGAAATGCTCGAAGGCGTCGTGAAGGCGCGCCCAGAATTTCAAGAGAAGTTGAAAGACGTGCGGTTACAAGTGCGCATCGGGCTCAACTCTGGCACCGTGCGGGCGGGCGTCGTGGGCTTGCAAAACCCGCGTTACAAACTCTTCGGCGATACAGTCAACACTTCGTCGCGGATGGAAAGCACGTGCCCATTTGGTGCTATCCAAGTCAGCGAAAGCACGTTTAATCTTCTCAAGGAGTGCAGTGAGGACCACTTCGTGCCATGGACGTACACATTGGAAGATCGAGGGACCATCCAAGTCAAAGGTAAGGGGGACATGCACACGCACTTGTTGGTCGGGAAGGAAGAGTCGAAAGGCAACATAACGACCAACAACTACCATGTTCTACTCCAGAAAAGAACTTCTCAGGCGACCGAAACGTCCGGTGCCAACGCGCTGGCGGTATTTGGACAGCTGCAAAAATCCCAGAAAGGGGACCAGCTGGTGGCGAGAAAAAAATTGTTCAAGAAGCGACGAAGTTTCGCCGCGTATATGAGCCGACGGAAAGAGTTGAACGAGGCCGAAGAGACGCGTCGGCATGCGAGGGGTGAGATTGATCCGGAAAGCTTGGATGTATTGCATACTCACTTGCGTAACAATCAAAATCAGCTCATGCGATTCTTGTCGACATTGAACCAATGTTATTTTCGCTTCCAACAAGCGGTTCTGATGATCAGCAAAGATGACGACACGTTCACGCCCACGGTTTTGGCGAAATTGAGGGAAGGCAAGCGGGCATTCATGCAGGCACGATGGTCACAAAATGTCCGAATGCTGCGCATTGCCGCATCTGGAAGCATAGTTATTTCAGGGGTGATCGCATGGAATCAGTATGCAAAGCGTCAGCAAGGACAAGAGGTCGTTGAGATTGAAACTCCCCTGTGGTTTGGTATTACTACACCGATACTTGGCTTGTATATTTTTCTGACTCAGTTTCGGGGTTGTTTCGAACACTATGGCATCCTCCTCACGTGGGGGGTTCTCTTGGTTATCTTTGCTGTGTTTACCTACCAATGTGTCTACGTCTTGAAGGACGGTGTTCTCCTGCTCGTCCTATTATTGGTAATGCTGAATGTGCAAATTATACCTTTTCGATCCCGCTCCTTATGTGCATTCTTGGGCTTGCTTCCGTATCCATTGCTGGCGACGTACATCCCCCCCGCGACGATGGGGGATGAGGCCAAGATGTACCAGAGCCTTTGGGGCGATTTCTATTCATATGCCATGATTTTGATATTGCAGATGTTTCCGTTGTACGCTACGGAATTCTATGAAATAAGCAGTGAGTTTCAGCGAAACGAGGTCGAAGACAACACCAAAACCTTGCAAGATCAGCAAGAGGGCAAATGGAATTTGCTGTCCTCCTTGCTGCCCATCACTATTGCGAAACAAATCATGGCAGACGATAGCATTTTAATCGCAAAATCATTCGACGACGTTACCGTTCTCTTCACGGACATCAAAGGCTTTACTGTGTTCTCGCAAAGTGTTACTCCAGCTGAGCTTGTTTCATTTTTAAATAATATGTACAGTGCCTTTGATGAAATTCTGATGGAGTGGGGCGCCTACAAGGTTGAGATCCTGGGCGATGCCTACTTCGTCGTGTGTGGTGCGCCGGAGGAGTCGCCTGGTGATGACAATGCAGCGCGGGCCACTGAGGTGGCGCTCATCTTGCAGTCGTTGATGCCAGATCTGACCGAAGGTCACCCCGAAATCAAAATGCGCTGTGGACTGCACAGCGGGGAGGTTGTGGCGGGCGTCGTAGGGAAAAAGGACCCGCGGTACCATTTGTTTGGCCACACCGTGAATTTTGCAAACAAAATGGAGAGCCACGGGGAACCGGGGCTTGTCCACATCAGCCATACCACGCACGAACGGCTGAAGCACTTGGTTGAAGACGGGCGTATGTCCGTTAAATCGCGGGGACAAATTCAAGTAGCGGGGGAAGAAGGAACGTATCAAACTTATTTTGTTCAAAAAAGTTCGTGGGGGAAAGAGCGACGGCGCTCAATGATAAGGTATGGAAGGCGACGGGGCCGGTCATTTATTACCGGGGCAATCACGGACAAAGCGAGTAGCTCCATGAACACTGCCGAGCAACGCAATGGCATGGATAACATCAGTGAAGACAAGGTGCCGGATATGGACTAAAAATACGTGCGTTGGGCCATAATCACGCATGGGAACATGTAAAAAAACTACTATGATGTATCATGTATCATATAAATAGTATATTGGCTATTATTTCATGTATCATATCATAAAACTAATAATATAATGGTGGTACGAAATAAATTTATCTCTGAAACACATAATGCGTCTCTTGTACGTACTGTACTTTCAACCCATCGTCTGCTTTAATGACCAGGGCCGCTTGTGATAGGGCGCACATCTGGCCGTAGCATCAAGTCACGAGGAACCTTTTGGAACCGTGCTGCTTCGGGATTAAATTCAGGTGTCTCAATGAATCTTAAAAACATGTTGCTCAAACGCGTGCGAAGACCTTCTAAACTTTTTTCTGTGCGTCCTCGGTTGAGCAGATCAGCCTCGCGATCGATCAACTCAACAATGTTGCGCGTTAAATTGCAGTCAAACTCCTTCACAGTCCACTTCACGTGCAACAAAACGTCCAATCTCTCGTCGATGCTCAACATTGGCAAATTTAAGCCTTGGTACAATTCCATCAATTCTTTGGCGCGCGTAGTGAACGGGGTGTGGACTTCGGCGACATCACCGTCGCTCATCTGCCATTGCTTTGGTGCTGACATCAAATCCAACATCTTTTTGATGCGCGCGCCCCGATTGTTTTTGTTCGCACCTATTTTCAAACGATCGATCGTTTGCAAAAGCTTCGTCTCTTTGTGTAACAATTTCGCCAATTCTGCCAAACGCTCTTTTTCTTGACCAGCAAAAGTTTCGTTGATCCTGCGAGTTTCGTGCTGACGCCAATTCTCCAGCTCGTTGTACAAGACTTCAAAGTCTTCCGTCGTCCGCGGGTTCATTCTTCGCTCAACTTCGCGCTCGTGTTTCCTCCGCGCTGCCTCCCGCTGCCGCTCTTCCTCGTCTTCGATGGCCCTGCGGCGGTCCTCTTGGCGCTTACGCAACGCGTAAGCACGGCATCGGGCCACATACCCCCGCCAATAGCACTGCATGACAATCGTCGTTTTCACTTTGAGCTCATTCCACTCGGTCGACGAAAAATACGCTTTCGGGGCCACTTCACGGTCGTTCTTACTGTCCAAATAAAGGTCCTTTCGGTCCATCTGCGTCCCGTTCTCCCGCTTCGTTTGAATCGACCGCGACACTTCGATCGCAGTTTGGGATTCCCGGGTGAACTTTTCTGGGCCCGTCTCTGGTTCAATGACCTGCGCGGTTTGCGTAGATCCGTGGTGGTAGACGATGCCCGTCTTCCGACTGCGGTACCCGCCTAAATACAGTTTCCGTCGGTTTTCCCTTTCAATTTTTACCAACAACGTCACCGGGGACCCGTGGCGCGGATCGTCGGGGTCGTCAAAGTTAACCGTGACTTCTATTTCATCGTCTCCATACTTTTGCTCGAAGTTGGCAATATCTTCGCCCCCACCCATTTCATTGATTGGGGCACCTCCCTCGGGCAAAACTATTTCGAGCATCGCGTCTGTTTGCCCGGGTTGAATGTTCAGAGCAGCCAAGGTCGTGCCGCTCGGCACTTCCTTTCCTTCGTACAGAACTCTCATCCCACTCGGGTCCAACGACAAGTCATTTCCAACGTCTTCGGCTACGTTTTCTACTGTGTGCGTGACAGGCACACTAATACCATGCCGAAAACCATCCGGCTGCAACACAATCGTAATGTCTGCCGTTTCCCCCACACCTTCTTGCTTCCCTTCCCCAAACTTCCCTTCCTCAGCCATGATTTTCTTTCGTTGCGAAAAAAGACTAGCAGACGCCTACAAATACCCGCTTGCGCACGCACTAGGAATGACAACGTAAGAGAGCCTTCTTCGCGCCTGGAGTCTTTCGTCAGTGCACAGTCACCCGTTTATCCCACGCAGACACGCCAGTGGTAACAGACCCAATGGAAAGAGAGAGTGCAAACGTCCACGGCACGCATCATGCAAGGCTAGGTCGGTGTGGTTGGTTCGACACAAATGATGTTTTCGTTATGTTTGTGTCACCGAGTCGTAGAAACGACAAACGAACACAACTCATCCTTTGAAGTAAGGAACTTTGTGATCCACCTCTGGGAGTCTTTATACTCAAAAGTACGATTTTCACAATCATGGGTCTCTTGCGTCATGATATCCTTGGGTATCTACTCGTTTCTTACCGGACAACGGAACATGCTACAGGGACAGATCATAGACCTCTACATGACGGTGTGTTGGTTGTATTCCCAGAAGTAGGTGCTGTGTTCCTGTACACTCCTCATTCTACCCGTCATGAACGTTTCGCCCCGTGAGGTCGGATGTGGTGGTTGCTGTGTAGTGTTCTTTGTCACGTAACGGCAATAAATCATTGCGATTGATCGGGAAGGAAGGAAGGAAGGAACTTGGTTGGAATCTCATCCTTTTGCATCACCCACCCACCCCTACCACCGAAGTACGACCCAAGTACGTACGACCGGATGGGATCTTCTTTAGACTACATCAACAGACAGGAGAACGCTTTACTTGGAGCGAGACACTGTGTTTGTTTGCTAACTGCTCACTGCTAACGTCGTCCATGCATCTTGTATAGGAGGTTGTCTGTAGTCTTTCGTTTCCATCGGGTGTTCATAGGGTTCATACCGAGTACTGTACGACGTACGACGAGGTCATGTTGGTGTGGTACTCAACTGTAGTTTAATGAGCACAGTCTCTATAGACTCTCCTGTTGGTCTCGAAATGGGAAGAAAAAAGAAAACGGTTACTTCCATCCAGTCGATGAAGATGTCGTTGTTGGGCAGTGCGTGGGGAAGGGGGAGTGGCTTTGCTTCCTTCTGAATAATCTCTCTGAATCATTTTGTGGTCTCTGTATGGCTGGCACAGACGAGAGGAAGGGACGGTGTGCTTGAACGCGAGAAAATGCCGCACGGTGCCCCACCCGCGGGGACAAACCGGTTTGGGAACTCCCCGAACAGGAAACGGCGTGTGAACTTTAACAGCACGGACCAACCAAAGGCGGTAGAAGATGGGATGACGACATCCAAGGCCTTTTGGAAATTATTTCGGAAAACCATGGGGTTTGAACCCGCTGCCAAGGGTGGGAAGGCTCTCAGTGATGACGGGGGTTATGCTAAACACCAGGCGATGCTAACCATGTTTCGTCGCAAGTATGGCATCCGCTTGAACGAGGAGGAGGACGGAGAAAAACTGGCGGGCGATCGGGAAGACCCATCGCGAGAATCTTCAGATGCGCGCATGATGATGGCTGCATTTGATAAAAAACTATCCGAGATGGACGATGAATATGAATATGTTCCTGAAGCGGACGACACGTTTGACTGGTCGGACGAAGCGCGGGTGTTGGCCAACTTGATTTCCAGTGACTTACGGCTGGAGGATCGCCGTCGTCCAGAGCTCACGACCCGGGACTTTGCACTGAGCTACTTCAAGTCATTGCGGATGAAAGACATGAACATTGTGCGTATTGATGAAGGACTAAAGGACTTCTCGTCCCTTACAGAGCTCAGCTTGAGTGGGAACCCGCTCGGGATGTTACGCCGCTTGCCCGAGACGCTGGTCATTTTGAACGTCTACAATTGCAACATACGAGAAATAGGCGACATGGTCCTTCCTAATTTGGTACACTTAGGAATCGGTTACAACGAAATTAACGACGAAGTCTTGACGAAGTTCCCAGAACACTTTCCTAACATCCTTTCGTTGGATATTGGCTATAATCATCTGACTAATTTTCGAGAAACTACCGACAGCTTAGGCCGCGTGCCCAAATTGATGCAGTTGATGCTTTTTGGCAACCCTTGCTGCTTGATTAGAGGGTACACCTGCTTGGCGCTGCAAGCATTGCAAAAGCTGACCCGTTTCGACGATGTTCCTGTAGGGGCAGACGACCGAGAGCACTATGACGAAGTATTGCGAAGGCTTGTGGAGGAAGAAAAGGCGGCGCAACCATCATCCGAGGTGGAAGAGGTCGTGGCTGCTGTGAGTGGTGAGGATGGCGGTGAGGAAGAAAATAAAGATGCTGAGAAAGTAGAAGAGGTTGCCCAGGCGGAGGAAACACAAGATCCTCCAACTGTTCTGCAGATATCTGTGAGTACCGTCATGAATGCCCCTACCCCAACCATGCCCAAGCCACCGCCAAAAGATGAAGTGTCAGATGAGTCCAGTATGCAATCTTTGAAAGGGGATAGCAAGGGTAAAAAGAAAGGGGGAAAGAAAACCCCCAGCCCGCCTAGTCGTCCAGCGACTCCCGAGGAAATGACAGTGGAAGACTGGAAATCTCTTGCTCAAGAGCAAGACTTGCGATACTTTGTGAGAGTTATTCCGCCCTCAAAAGCTGGTGAGCATATCGCGTACACCACACGTGCGATCGAATGGGACCCTGAAATTGTATTTGGGGATACAGAACGATTGGAAATTCCTCGGACAGCAGAGTTGACGGAATGTATGCAATTCGATGGTTTGCACTTAGAACTGTGGCAATCCTATCCTGGAATCAAGACCCCCGTGGTGGCAGACACAGAGGATGAAGGCAAAAACGGGGTATCTCCGGAACCATCTGGCGAAGCTGGAGACGAAGCAGGATTAGGAGAAACTGAAGTGCCGAGAAGGGATGTTTTGATGGCTGAGGCAGACGTTGGGTTGAGCACTTTGTTAAATATTAAATCAAACGGTATCGGCGAAGCAGATTCAATGGTACAATGGAAGGCACTGCTCACATCGAATGGCTTCAAACTTGGCGAAGATACCACCGTTTCCGTGAAAGTGCAACTTAATGCTGTTCCAGAAAAAGCACCGCCAACAGAAGAATAGGAATATTCGATATAAATAGTGTTTGCGTGCACTATGTAAAAGTGTGATATGATATCATATTATGTTATCTTTAAGTAAATAACAGCCAATATACTTCGTATTTATATCATATGATATACGTACGTATATAACTTAACTTTTATATATAATGACTGTAATTAATTAGCAATAGAAATGTATTACGAATATTGTTTTATGGTTACGAAGATAACCAAAATTACGGCCATTATATTTAGCGTCAACTGGACTAAATACGCAACATGTGCATGTGTGCCAATCTCTTCGTGCTCTCCAACTATCGTACACATGTACACTATGTTACTCCTTTTTCTCATCATCCCCTTCCTTTTCCAGAACGTACTCCCACTTGGAGTTGCTCTCCTTTGCTGTGGGGGAAAGAGTCGGGTCAAAGTCATACCTTCGCAACGCTTGCGACACAACGATAATCACACCTATCATTGCACAAAATATCGTAGAAGCGATCAGCTTTCCGTCATTTCTTCCCGGCAAGTCGTTCATCAACGTCTCGGGCCCAATCACTCCGTACATTTTGAAACTCGACGACAGTGCTTTGTTCGTGTGTGTCTTATAAAGTGCTGTAAAGTTTGCTTCAAGCAAGTTTGTATCGTCGCGAATCTTCACTAGTGCCTTTCTTATTTCTTTGGCCGCCCCTGGCGTTTTGACAAATATTTTGAAGCCGATATCGAATGAATTACCAGGGCCACCCTTCAAACCTTCAGGGTCATGCTCACTGAAGTATGTCAACTCGATTACTTCGTGCGGACTTCCTTCGAAACTAGGCGTGCATACACCGGCAACGGACTCTTCAAAAATTTCTTGCTCTTTTAAGGAGTCGGAAAAGTCTGAATACGGGTGGTTAAAGAATCTAATCACCATTCGGATATAAATAGGATATTCAGGTGACCCTACCAACGAGCTTTCCAGGGTCATAAACTTGTATGCATTTGCTGTGAGAAGGAAAGTAACAAGTGAAAAACAGACCGCCTGCATAGCTGTCGGCACGGACGCCGGTCCGCGCATGACTCGTGCGACACAATTGGTGGAGAACACGAGTTAAAGAAGCTATGATCCGAATGGTAGCGTAGAGCGTGGGATCGGCTTCAAGTGCCGACGATGAACTCCCGATAAAGTACCTCTCCCCACTACGCAGCGAAGCAAGGCAAGGTGTGATTACGTGATTACACCACCCTCCCCACTTCTTCACTTGGTAACGCCAAGACGCAAATACAAACATTGCTACATTGCTACGATGTGGAGCTCTGCGCGGACTCGCGGACTCCTAGCAGTTTGTTTGTAGTCGTCTGTACTCTTCGTTTCTCCCACCTGTAATTATAATGATATATTGAATAGTACCTATTATTACATATTATAATATTACACAACTACGACTGTACCTGTACCCTGTACCCCCACTCACTTTTTTTCTATGGCCTGAATGTGCTTGAAAGCCTTTGCAAAGAACGACCACCTTTCCGAGTATTCGAACTCGTAAAGCGGACGGTTGTGAGTATCACCATTTGTCATTCTCATTTTGAGGACATTTAAGGATTGCGTATCGATCGAATCGTCTTCACTCAGTGCGTAGTATAAAATCGATTCACGGCATAACATCGTGTCCTGAGGAATGTACTCCACCCACTTAAACCCCTCGACCAACTTCCAATTTCGCACACTGTCGTAGTCCCAAAATAGAAAAGACACTGCCCAGGCCGCGTACTTCCCAAACTTCGGTCCAATCACACCGCGTGCTGCTGCAGAAAATGTTGAAAAAGACCGTGCGTTACACACGTTGAGTTTGGGACGGAACGAAGCGACCTCAGTACCGATGGCCCCACCCAAACTTCGAGTTTTGAAAAAGATGCGATGCTCCGGTGCCTTCAATACATACAATGCGAATTGAACAGCCGCATCTGCGTCGAGGAGTAGGCCCGTACGACTCGCCCATCCACCTAGACCACTTTTTCCAACGCCACGATAGTTCATTAAAATGACGTGAAATCCTCTTTGCCCGTATCGCAATGCATCCGAATGCTCCTTATAAAGCCCGTCGTGCTCAAAAAATTCACCATTCGCGTTCAATACTATCATGACCATCGGTGGCTGGCTAGGGCTGAAGACGGAAGCATCGGCGTGCTTAACCTGTTTTGATGGGGCAACATACATTGCATGAAGAACTGTTCCGTCCACGGCTGTAAGGGCCAGCTCTTTCGCTCCAAGTTGCTCCAAATTTGCGAGCCCTTTGGCGCACACTGCAGCGCATTGTTTCCCTTGACTTTCGATAGCAGGTGCGTACCTGTTCACGACTTTGATTAACTGTCTCTCAAAAAACGTTTGCGACGATGTTCGTCTCGGGTCAAACAGGCTCATCAAGGACGAAGGCACCAAGGGCATCCCACCGATCCAATGCGCAATACGGTACAAACTAATGCTACATGAAAGAAACAAAAGCCAACCCCAACCACTTTCACCTCTCACAAAGTAATTTACGGACCCGACACAGCTTCCATAACCAACCCACTTCAACAGCGCCCCCGTGTACACTGTCAAACGGACGGAAAAGTGGGGGTACTCGGTCGCTTCGTAACGCAATAAAGAGGTCATTGGTGGTGGATACGCTCAATGCACGATGACGCCACAATCTATCTGCTCCGAATGCGTACGACGGCAAACCTTGGTCAACGCATGCACACGAGGAGGCCTTCACGTATACCGGCCACGCACCACCGCGTGTATTGTATGGCGGTGATGGACGAGGAATCAAATCATCATTTCAATCGACTACCTACCGTACTTCGTGGGGTCATGTGTCATGTGCTCTTACTACATAGACTACAAGTACTACAAGACAACAAGTACAGTACGAATACTAAAACTGGGTGACAGAACGACAGAACACTCAGTCCGGAACTCAGATGCCGGGCTCCATATTGAAGGGATCGTATCCGTCACACGGCAGATCAGTTTGAAGTCTGAGGACGTTAGGGAAATCATCTGGCTGAACAATATCGATCTGAAAGGTTAGAGACCGGCGACCCCTGTCGCCGCGCGTTTCGGAACAACAAAATACAAACCCTGTGAAACCAGTTTCCTCTCGTGGGTACTTGGTTGAATCTCACCTTCTTCACACCAAGGGTCGACCCTGACATACTTCGATTCCTTGACTTCTTCTCCATTCACGGCGATGGTATATGATACTTTAGAACATGTCATCACAGGCAACTGAAAAAATTGACCTGGTCGGTCGATTCCACCGATTTCTTTCAAACCAAACTGGTATGTTCCATAAAAGTAGTCGTGAGCTAAATATTGGGGAGGGGGGTCTTGGGCAATGCCCCCTGGGCCGACACTGAGACCTTCAATTATGGCAGGTGGGAATATTTTATCCGATGGTTCGATTTTTGATAGTTCTGGAAGCCAGTAGTTTTCAAAGAACATCATCGCAGGAAAACTCTTGTCGACGTATGTAAAATTCGTTTCGAAATCATGAGGGGGGCGTTTTCCCTTGAGACGGGGGTCGGAGATCGACTGATCGTATTCCAAGCATTCAGGGTCTGTATATATACCTATGGACCAGCTGTGAGGGACGCAAAGTTCATACCGACGAATACAGTTCCACGTCTTCTCCTCGTTTTCTTTGCATGCAAAATAGGCCCCATACGTTCCTCCGCATGCCAAAAATCCATCCCCAGTCGAATCAGCTCCAGGCACCACCACTAGTTTCTCGATCACACTGCAGCCACTCATATTCGAAAAGTACGCAAAAACACCCACCAAAGAACCCAGCCATACGGTTACTTGGCAGAACAGCTTCAGATAACCCTTCCCATGCTCGGCCATCTCTTCTTTACATTTTATGTATCGTCTTGAAATCTTCTTTGCTATGCTGGGCCTCCTCTTTTTCTTTGCTACAACGCCGCCACGCCTTTGTTTCGAAGACTTGAACAATACCTTCATATCAGTCCCTTGCCTTTTTACAGGGGGGGGGGGCGGCGGCCTTTCCAGCGTCGCTCTTCGCTTTTACAGGAGGGCTCGGAGCGATTTTTGTACTGTTTACTTGTGGACTCTCGGCAGTCTCTTTCGCAGCCGTTTTTTTTAGCTTGGTCAGCAGTTTATTCTTCTTTACTGCAACGGACGGCGCGTCGGAAACTATTGCGTCGTCCATGGCGGTGCCCTTCAGCATTTTTGCCTTCAACATGGCAACGCTCGAAGTCAAACCAAGTTAGGGGGTCGTTTCGACGGTATACGATTGGTATCGTTTAGTAAACGACCGAGGCGAGAGGTGCACAAAAGTTCGGTGCAACATTAAAGCAAGCATAGCTGGTTTGAGCCGTTCCGTGCATGAAAATCATAGAAAAAACGAAACTGCTAGAAATGGTGCCTTCGCCGTCGGTGGCCAGCTATGTTGTCCTTGCCTAGCTAGCGTCTGTACTCTCCGGATAGTTTCCGGATCTGTTTTTTATTAGTTAATAAGGAACCTATAACGTCTATCAATAAGCGATAGATACGACAAATCATACTACAGAAACCCATCCTATTACCTATCGGACAGTAGGAGCCGATGGAGCCATGGAGCCCCCGGGAATAGTGATAGGAAGATACTCTATACTCATCATACTGATATAGATACTGACTGGTGACCTTGTGACCTGGTGATGTGTTCCTGTTTATGGACGAGTTAGGGGTTGTATGAGGGTTAGGTCGGCCGTTCTGGGAAATACACACCGGACTCAACCCAAATGGAACGAACAATAACACAGGTACAGTATTAAAATTGAACTTTACGTTCCAAATGAACGACGATAATACTGTACGCATCATTCATTCACCACTCACCCACCACACACACACACACACACATGGACCACGCAACACCGAATACAACAACACACTGTACACGGTTGGAACACTGTACCGCACATGCATACGCATCACTCACGCTCTTCTCGCCGCCTGCGACACTGCACCGTCGCTTTCTCAACAAACTGCCTTCTATTGCCTTACCATTTCCGCTGTTATATCAAAACTCCGCCATGGAATCAACAAAAAATGATGTGCTCGCCAACCGCAGACAATTTGTCGGCTTCGCGGCTGTCTTTCAAATCGTCCTCATCGGCTTGTTCGGCATGGTGACTAAATATGGGGACAGCGCCAATGCAAAAACTGCAGGGACTGTCATCAACAAGAATGGGACTCTCGTCCAAACTGGGTCTGTCCAAAGTGAGGTGGACCACTACTACCCCTTCTATCAAGACGTACACGTTATGATCTTCATTGGATTTGGCTTCTTGATGACCTTCTTGAAAAAATACACCTTCAGTTCTGTGGGTTTAAACTTCTTGATTGCCGCCTTTGCTATCCAATGGTCAATGATCGTCAACGGCGTGATTCACAACATATATGCCGGGCACATGTCGGAAAAAATTCCGTTGGGAATTGAAAACTTAATCACGTCGGACTTTGCCGCTGGCGCCGTGCTCATTACCTTCGGTGCAGTTCTCGGAAAAACGACGCCCACGCAGATGCTGGTCGTTGTCATCTTCGAGCTGATCGTTTACGCGATTAACGAATTGATCGGCGCTGTTATGTTGGGAGCTGTCGATATGGGAGGCTCCATCTTTGTTCACACTTTTGGCGCCTACTTCGGTCTTGCTTTGAGCCGAACTATCTCGAAGTCGAGATTCGATGACAACGGATCAGTAAAAGGCCACCCCAAGAACGGTTCCAACTACACCTCGGACACTTTTGCCATGGTAGGGACCATCTTTCTCTGGATGTACTGGCCGTCATTTAACGGCGCTCTTGCGCAAGAATCGCAGCAGCACCGTGTAGTCATCAATACTGTCCTAGCACTCTCTGCGTGCTGTGTATCCGCCTTTTTGGCCGACGCGCTGCTGCGTCCGGGCAACAAATTTGACATGGTCAGTATTCAAAACGCCACACTTGCCGGTGGTGTTGCAGTAGGGTCCTCCAGCGACTTGGTCATTGAGCCCTTTGGAGCAGTATTCATTGGTGCCGGTGCTGGAATTCTTTCTGTTCTTGGTTACGTTTACGTACAACCGTGGTTGGAGAAGAAAATTGGTCTTGATGATACTTGTGGGGTACACAACTTGCATGGCATGCCCGGTATCATGGGTGCATTGATCGGTGGGATCTCGGCCGGGCAAGCCTCGGATCAATTGTATGGCCAGAGCATTGGTTCTGTCTTTCCTCGACGGGCACCAAAGGAGCCTACGGCAGCAGAGCTTGCTGTAGGCATAACGGCCGGCGACGGTTTGTCGGCTGCGGATCAAGCGGGGGTCCAATATGCTGCCTTAGTCATCACGCTTTGCTTCGCCATCGTTGGGGGTATTTTAACCGGCTTCATCATCAAGCACCCTATATTTCTGCCCCCCACAGGTAAGAAACCATCCTGCTGCACCTTCGGTGAATCTACCGACCGCGGATACTGGTACGACGATGAGCACTTTTGGGAGGTTCCTGAAGAGGAGGAAGACGAGGAAAACGATGAAGAGGCTCGCGCACTCGAACTGGGCTTGTTGACTGCCGATATTGAAAGAGCGACGGCCCGAAAGCGTCAACTCGAGAACGCTGCTGCCGCCGCGACCGACGTAGCCCCTGAAGTCGACTCTGGGGGAAATGCAGCAGAATAAATACGATATGATATTTTCTGAAAACGAAGTTGCAGAGATTGCATACATATGCATTGTGTGCGTCTGTGGTCAATATGAAGCGAAAATATGCATTCCTTCTAACTATACCTCTGATTCAGTTAAAAGTGTATCATATGTAAGATATGTTTTTCGAAAGAGCAAAGTATGATAACGTACGTTTATGCATATTTACGCTATAATTACGTAATAAAAGCTATGATATAACTTACGTATCTTATCATACGTCGTAGTGGGTAACATTTTCGTACGTCATGTGTGTGTATCGTAAAAATAAAGAAGATGTCCTATCGTATTGTGCAAAAAACATAGTCTTCAAAGTGTCTACATATCAACATGAACGATCTACCCGCGTATACATTCGCTTCGCGGCATCAGCAAATAACCACGATCTCTCCTCCGTGGAGTAAGATGCAGTCATACTTTCAAACGCTGCCAGTACGCGTGAAGCTGGCCACGCATCGTTGGCATCAACCGGGGCATTCGACGCAAAAGCCACGCGGTTGTAACCAAAGAGCTTGATGATCTCATCCACAGCGTGGCCGACCACGGGGTTTTTGTCCCATTCTTTTGGGTCGATCCTGCAGAGCATAGATATTTTGATGCTCACATGTTCGCACTTTGCCAACTGTGCGAGGCCGTCCCAATAAATTCGTTTTTTCTTTTCATCGGTCAGATCCTCCAAGGTTGGAGCACCCGCATGGTTTATAATCACCGGTACATTCGGCGTCTCCTGAATCAATTGAAAAGCTGTCTCAAATTGAGATGGATTTAATTGCATATCAAACGCAAGCCCGAACTCCCCTAACATTTTGTACCCCTTCCTCCACTCCTCGTTTGCCAGCAGTTCTCCAAGTCGGTCGTTCCGGGGCCAACTTGGCTTGTAGTTGATTATTTGACGGATACCACACACTTCTGGGATCTTGGAGAGCATGGTAAGCCATTCTTTGCTGTTTGGCGCTTCTAATGCTGCACACGCTTGGTACATATACGATTTGGACTCGTCGTGCTTGCCCAACACGTGCAAAGTCCAGTTCAACTCCTTTTGGTACTTTGCCAACAATTCTTCCCCCGCCGTGTCAACAAAACAGACACTATTTGCTTCAATGTACACCCCTCCTTCGTGTACGACGTTCTCTGACGCACCGATCTCCGCTTCGTATTCGACTTTTCCGTACAATGGGGAACCGTTAGGCGAAAACAAGATGTTTTCATCGTGCCCGCTCAGCGTTCCGCCTTCCCCCGAGGGGGTCATGTCCCAGACATGGAAATGGGGATCAAAAAAACGCAACTTCGACGCCATGCTAGAGGCTTGTATTTGTCTTAGTGGATACCCGCTTCCAAAGTGTCTGCGCGTATGCCTCCCTCCCTCTCTCTCTCTCTCTGTCTGGCGTGGCTCTACGATCCAGACATCTTGTGTCTATTGGCTGCTCCTCCTCCCATACCCACTCTTGAGGACTCCTTTCGCAACCAAATCTTCAGATACTAATTCAGATTTGTTTCAGCAGTTCGATCCATGTCAACCTCGTCTACGTCAGGCGTCAGGCATCTACCCCGCCTCGTCCCTACGACCTACGAATAGTCTTGTTTTTGACTTGCACGTGTCCTGTGACCTATCAGTGGAGGGAGCTCATCCGATATATCCAGACAGCAGGGGCGCATGCACCATCATCTCCCATCTCGTACCTATCATAATCATTTCTCCATGCTCAGTCGTCTATCTCGACATCCATCTCAGTGAGCATCTCACATCTCCTACCATCTCACGTCTCATCACATACGAATCTATAATACCACCTGGTGGTAGGCAAGGACTGTATCTGACATTCACATCATAGGCACAGTATTGTTTTCAAAATAACGGTCTCGTCTATCCATCGACAACGAGGGAAGAATTCAATCAGATCTACCGCTCGTCCTCCGACCTCCCCGTTGAGATCGTAGAGGCACATTTACAGCTCCTTCTTCGGACACCGTCCGCTCTGTTGGTTCTTTCATCTAGGCGTGCATTTGTTCTTCTTTCGAACTTCTCGCTTCGTGCGTGGTCAGAAGGTGCTGGGTTCTCGCCTCGCTTGGGTGTTGCATTGTTTTGCTTTTTTCCTAGTACACCAAAGTTTTCTCATGGGGGATTCCAACGTTTGCGTCGCGGTCCGTTGCCGGCCATTCAACAAGCGCGAGCTTGAGCTCAAAAGTCCAGGGTGCGTTGTCATCAAGGATGATAAGAATATTTGCCTTGAGACTCCCGATGGCGCGAAAACTTTCGGGTATGACTATGTGTACGGGGAAAATGCGGAGCAAGGGAAAGTCTTCGAAGATATTGGGGTGCCTATTTTGGAAAAGGCCTTTGGGGGGTACAATGGGACCATCTTTGCGTATGGACAGACTGGGAGTGGAAAAACCTGGTCAATGACTGGTGGTGATACACCAGAGCTTGAGGGAATCATTCCGCGGCTAAACAAGCGGTTATTTGACCGCATCAAAGAGGACACTGCCAAAGGTGCTGTCCAGTACATGGTGGAGGCGTCGTACTTTGAAATTTACAATGAAATTATTTATGATTTGCTCGACCCCACTCGCAAAGCAGGAGAAAAGAACACCAAGGACAGCTTGCAGATCAAAGAGAGTAAAGCGCTCGGTATCTACGTCCAAGGGCTGCAGCAAGTTTTGGTGGAATCTATGGACCAAGTCCAGGCGCTCATGGACCAAGGGAACAAAATGAGGACCGCGGCAGCCACGAGCATGAACGCTCGCAGTTCCCGTAGTCACAGTATTTTTATTTTAAAGATTCAGCAGAAAGATGTCAACAATCCGAATCGAGTCATTTTTGCTGCCATCAATTTAGTGGACCTTGCCGGCTCGGAACGTGCGTCCAAGACAGAAGCGACCGGTGCGCGGTTGAAAGAAGGCTCCAACATCAACAAAAGTTTGATGTCTTTAGGAAATGTCATCAGTTCTCTGGCCGAAAGTGCCAATGGAAAGAAGAAGTTCATTCCGTACCGCGACAGCAAATTGACGCGTGTTCTTCAAAATTCTTTGGGGGGCAACTCTTTGTGTAGTATGCTTGCTACTTGCTCGCCAGCTTTGGACAATATCGATGAGACCATGTCGACTCTCAAGTATGCCAACCGTGCGAAAATGATTAAAGTGAAAGCGTCCAAGAACGAAGAAATGACCAAAATCGACGCTCTAAAGGACGAAGTCGGGGCGTTGAAGCGGCAACTCGCAGAGCTAGCAGTCAGTGCGTCTGGGGGCGGCGGGGGTCTAGGAGATGAGGAAAAAATGAAGTTGAAGGCTGAGTACGAGGCACAGATGGAAGAATTGAAAAAAAATATGATTACAAACTGGGACAATAAAGCAGAATTGTCAAAAAAGCATGAAAAGGAACGGCAGCTGCTCTTGGCCAAAAACAGAGAGGAGCAGAAGCAATTACAGCGGCAGTTTGAACTCGAGAAACAGAAGCGTTGGGATCTGCTTGAGGAAAAGGGGGACATTGAAGGACTACTGCGCGAGCTCCAAAGACGGGTTCAAAAAGCTGGGGAAGAACATACAGGAGGGTTGACCATGGCAGAGCTCGATGTTTGGTGCTCCATGATCGTCGAGGCAAAGAAAGCAGAAGTATCTGCCAAGGAGCAAAAAACAGTGCTCTTAGTGTACAAGAATGCATTCGAGGCTGACTTGAATGCACTGCATGGACCAGGGCCGTCCGTTCCAGGAGCTTCCCCTGGGGGATCTCCCCCACCCTCTCGGGTAAAAGCTATCATCGATCAAGCGCATGCGAAGTTGCTGACTCTAGGAAGCGAAACGGAAACGTGGGAAAACTTGAGCGAAAACACCCTTGCTACAGCGAAACGAGTATCTACAGCAATGGCGACAAAGTTAGGCCCACCTCCTCGCAGCCCTGTGAAAGGTGAAGGTGGGAATGCAACTCCACTAAGCCCATCTGCCTCGTATGTGGAACCCCCGTTTGGTGCCATTGATGAAGAAGTTCAGGTGACGAAGGAAGCATTAAAAGGGATCGTCCCGGGTCCAAAGCCTCCTTTGAGCACCAAACTGTTGACCCGACCTCCCTTCCGGTACTTGCAAGACCTTGTCAACGCGGTCACACAGAGTACTGGGTTCGGAAACGGATTGTTCGAAGGTTTGAAAGCCGACGGTGATTCCAAAACAACGACACGAGAGTACAAGATAGATTATGTCAACCGCTTGATGGACTGCATTGGTTTGGGCTTGGGACGAAGCTTACACTTTTGTTCCGCATCGATGGTCGTGGCAGGGAGCGAGTGTGAAAAAACAAATCGCATGCTCCAAAATTTGAGTCAAGTTGCCACGAACGACTCCTTGAATTTCGATGACTTAGTGAAGCGTGTATTGAGTGGCGAAAAGCCACAGACAAAAGCACCCCTGAGTACGAACCAAGATGATGGTGGAGAAAGTGGTACTGGCTTGCGAAAGGAGTACGCAGGTGTCATCCAAAGAGCACTCAATATGATTCGAAAGATATGGCTCTCGTCGGAGTCCCTCCTGCGAACCGAAGATGAGAAACAAAAAATGCATCATTTTGGACAGTCTGTGGGACATCTGTCGAACGTTTTAAAAGCAGAAAGTTCGTACTGGGAAGAAGCGGATAGTGAGTTGTCGACTTCATTGCGATCAAGTGCGACAAATGTTGCACCGCAGGGGCCGCACCCTCCAGGGGAAGCACCAACTGACGCGGCGGAGCTCTACAAACATATGCTGGGGGCGTTTAACGTGCTCCAGGGCTCTCTGACGCTACGAATCAAGCGAGAATCTGATGCGTCCAAAGAATCTTTAGCGTCCAGTGAAGCGCGCCTTCTCGAGTTGGAGAGCGCGTTCCAATCTCTCACTCGAGATGCGCAATCGAAAGACGACCAGATTAAGGAGCTTGAGACTGCGTTGGCAACAGCTGCCGAGGAGAAAAACCGTGCTGTTGAGGCTGAACAAGAGTGGAGGGAGAAGGGAGAGACGGCCGAGCGAGAGAAGGGAACCATAGAAAAAGAATGCGATAAATTCAGAGATATCCTCTCCAAAAAAGACACCCAAGTGGATGAATTGAAGGCCTCGTTTTCCGATGCAGAAACAAAGCTAAAAGAAAGTGGGAAAGAAATTTCCTCCCTGCGGGAGCAGGTAACCGAGCTCGAATCAATGACGGCATCCTTGAAGTCACAACTACAAGCCTCTGGGGATGACCAACAAGCAATGGAGAAAATGCAAAGTGATCTTGCAGCAACACGTGGTAAACTTGTCGCAGCAAATCTGGAAGCTGAACGACACGAGGAAGAACTCCAGAAGCTTGAGAATCAGCGTGACCGGTACGAGTCAGACCTGGGAAAATCCGCAGTCGCTTTATCTACGGCGAATTCACTGTGCCAGGAATGGGAACAAAAAGCATTGGGATGGGAGCAGAACCACAAAAGATTAATGGATGAACACCAAGCATTCAAGGCAGAACACGAAAAGACGCTGGAGTCCATCGAAGCTATGAAAAGCAAAGTGGAAGAATCGGCCCAAGCACGGGCTGCTGCTGATGCTGCACGGGCGAAGGCCATGGGAGAGGTTCTGACTTTAAAGAGTCAAATCAGTGAGATGGAGCATGCGTCGAGCAACAAAGTGGTGGAGCAAGAAGCATCGTTGGAATTGCAGACGCAAGTTCTTTCGTTAACTGCGAAGAACGAGTTGCTTGCCGGCCGGTGCAACAAGCTGGAAGAAGAACTGAAGGTGTCTGCTCAAGGAGCAGGGAAATTGTTGACATTGTCGGGTGAAATGGAGAAACTTAAGCAAGACATGGCGGATATGGAAGAAGAGCATGACGAGGCCATCAGCGTCTTGACGGAAGAGCGTGACGGTGCTCGACGGAAAGAGGAAGAGTATTACCACACGTTGCAAATGAAATTGCAAGATCTGGAAGATACACAGGCAGGATACGTTGATTTGAGCGACCGGTTAAATGATCGGGTCGACCAGATCTTTGATTTGGAAGAGAAATCAGCAGCATACAAGCAGCAGGTGGAAGATTTGCTAGGAGAGAAGATGAAGTTGCAAACGGAATTGATGATGGCTCGAAAAAACGGCGGAGGGGAAGGGGAATTGCCTTCGTCTGCAGGGACTAGCGATGCCGACACGACAGCACTCACCGAAACCCTCGAACATCTGAAATCTGAGTTGCACTCAGCAGAGAAACGGGCAAATATTGCGGAAGAGGCGGTGCAAGAAAAATCAAATATCGAAAAATCCTTGCAAGAAAAAGTAGCCTCGATGGAGAAGATTATCGAGGATAAGAATGCCTCCTATGCAGAACAAGCCAAACGGTTGGACGAGGCCGAAACTGCAGCCATGTCACACATGGACACTCTGGCGGAGCACATGAAACGGTCGGACGAGGCCATCGAGAGTTTGGAGGCTAAGCTTGCCAAGGTGGTCACGGAAAGTGAGCGCTGGGAAAACCGCGCGGTCGAGGCAGAGTCAGAGCTGATGGAGATTGAAGAACGAAAGTTGGACGAGAAAATGAAACAGGAGGAGCTCAAGGAACGGAGGGCGAAAAAAGCAGAATTCTCTGGGATTGATGAGATTTCTGAAGATCCTGAAGTTGCAGTGTCTGGCTCTGGCATATCTGCGGTTCGACATCTTGCATACAGCAGTCACCAAAAGAACGATGATGCAATTGCAGAAGAGGACGATGATTATGGCGATGACGATTTCGATCAAGATGACGATGGAGGAGACGAGGAGTATGGGGACGATTTCGACGCATAAACGGGAGGCATGATATGTTGCAGAACTCCCAGCGTCCATGATTTGCCGAGATCTCTTAGACTGTGGAATGTGGAGTGCGCTAGATCCGTGCGAAAAGATATATCCAAATAAATGAAGTGTGTCGATGACTAACTATGATACTAAACAATTATAATGGTGTCGATGACTAACTATGTAGTAGTAGTACGAATATTCCGGTGTAGATTAACTTGTTTATAAAATAATAATGGCTGTACTTTTAATTAAATTAAGAAATGTTTTGTCACAGCATATAACTCAATTTACAATCCTTGCTTCCCCTGCAGTATCCCTCGTAAACTGTCTTCGTCTGTGACAATAATTTTTATATTCCAGCCGCTGCACGTACCGTATTTGATCTGAGTACTGTACATATAACAACAAATCTATAACTCTGTTCTCTTTCAACAAACCACAGTTGTGTACTCGATATGTTTGTCCTTTTGTGAAAAGAATCGGATCCTATCCTGTGGTTGTTATCTTGGCACCAGGTCTGAGTAATCTAGAAAATTCCGTGGACTTCTCCCCCGTTGTCACCTTCCAACGTGAAATCTAAGATAATACGCAGAGTTTTCTGAATGTCAGTGATGTTGTACTTCATTTGCATACGTTTCAAGTATGCCAAATGCCCGGGGCTTAAACTGAGACTGATTGATGTCTTTACCTTCTTGCGACCACACCCTCTGGCAATGGTGAAGACACTATTTTCATCCTCTTCTCTTTCTTTTACGAAATCCAAGACCTTTTCGACCACTGCCGTGATCGTTCCGTTTCCAAACTTTTCGAGCTTCTCATTAATCCACTTTTTATTAACCACATCCACAATAAAGTCTGATGCCGGTTCGTTCAATGGCGTACCTTGTCTCTTGTTTAACACGACTTTTGACGCATTCAGAATAAAAAGCGTGTGTGCTAGTTGCTCAAATATTTCAGGTAAAATCTGCCGGATGCTTTTCGGACTTCCGGGAAGATTGACAATTAAACATTGTCCGCGAGTCCCGACTACTTGACGTGATAGTATAGCTGTTGGCACATACGCACTTGATATCTGTCTCATTCGCTCGCCAAACCCGGGAAATACGCGGTCGCATACAGCCATGGTAGCGTCTGGGGTAACATCACGAAGACTAGGGCCTGTGCCACCAGTTGTGATCACAAGGTTGCAAT
>Ga0099797_100391_pt1 | contig 28537 bp, 26 predicted proteins | sample Uncmet_Sort48C_1_FD_89871 | JGI IMG/M metagenome (GOLD analysis project Ga0099797, IMG submission 89871) | Marine eukaryotic communities from CALCOFI LINE 67, Pacific Ocean - C012_Sort48C_1 | ecosystem: Environmental > Aquatic > Marine > Oceanic | place: Pacific Ocean: Monterey Bay | collected... | reverse complement strand
GCAACTGTGAGGAAGAGTAATAAGGTCCACAATCAAAATTCGATCCGTGGGGCTCAATATTTTGGGTCTGGGAAGATGTTTGACCAAATCGCCGCTATTTACGACGTAACGAATCGAGCTATGTCTCTTGGTCTGGACCAGAAATGGCGAGGCTACATGATCGATAAACTGTGGAGGCAGTTAGTAGGGAATTTCAATCCTGCTTCTGATGATACACTGACTGTTTTAGACCTCGCTACAGGCACTGCTGATGTCGGAATCGGCATTATCCAACACAGCAAATTGAATGGAGGTATTTCCACCAAGGTCATCGGCGTTGACCCAAGCAGAGAGATGTTACGTTACGGACAAAAAAAGATAGATGAACTTAAACTAGAAGATAGTTTCAAATTAAATTCTGAAAGTCCTCCTGAGAAGTCGTCGGATTCCCCTATTATTTCCCTCCGCGTTGGCGACGCCCAAAACCTCAAAGACACCGCAAACAGCATTCCCGACAGTTCAATTCACGCCGTCACCATGTCTTTTGGAATAAGAAACGTACCCAACAGATACAAAGCTCTCGCCGAAATGTACCGCGTTCTGCAACCCAACAGGGAGATCAACATCCTGGAATTCAATCTACCGGATGATACTGCGTCTTTTTCTCCGTTTCTTTCTAGACTGTTTTCGAAGTTGGCCAGAATTTTTATCACGCACGTGATTCCGGGGATTGGGTTGGTCACAACGCTGGGCCGGGGGAGCGCGGAATACGACTACTTTCAGGACAGTATAGCGGATTTTCCGCATTGGAAGGACTTTTCTCGATTGTTGACGGTGAGTGGATTTGAAGTGCAGGAGGTAGTACACTTTGCGTTTGGAGCAGTACAGTATTATAGGGCGAAGAAGATATAACGAATTAATATCAGAATCTGATTAATATAGATTTTGACCTGAATTTTATTACATCTTCAGACGACACTGTTACGGCTGTTAGAAATTACATTTAGAATCAGTCTGGACTCTACTCTGCAGAGAGTTTTAGCGTGTCGAAATCATGATCAGAAATTTTATCTTCGGAAATATGATTGTCCTGAATCTGTTGTGACTGTGCCGAAACCCTTGAAAAATTTCAATCGTGAATTTATGTCCAAAACTCAAGTTTATGACCCTTGGTACATTTAATTTTGAAAAAAAAAACTTTCCAGGCTACGGTACCATCCTTGTTTATAGATTATGCTTGTAACTTGCGATGTAGCTAACCGTATCACCATGTAGTTACTACTCAAACTTTGTAACCAAAATTTTGTGATATTCAAGCAATCTGAAAATTGAATTTTGTAGAGTCCCTGTATAGATTAAACAGTAGTAGTCAAATACATTCAATTTCAAAACAGATATTAACAGTTACAGTAAATTATACGTTGACACACAATCTAAACAGTTACTACTAATACAATGGCCAACACCACTCAATCTCATGCCACCATCACGCACGGTCGCCACGATCCTCAAAGACTCCTCTCCAACATCATTATCCCCAAAATCAGAGAGGATATGTTCTGGAAGGAGCACCTTTTCGCCTGTTCTGCTGCTGATATGTGCGAAGTGGTCGTGGAACACGTGCGGTCTGTGGGCGCAACGTATGGAGGACGTCGGCGACCGAGTAAATTTTTGTGCTGTTTGCTGAAGTTATTACAGCTGGCGCCGAGCGAGAAGATAATAAGAGCTTATATGGAACAAGATGAATTCAAGTATAAATTTATAGTTGGTTTTTGATAATATCAATGTTGGGGTTTGGTTGATGAAAATGTTTTGGAAATTTGTTGTATAGTGGTATTTCAATGTTTTATGTACATGATTTTAAAGTTAATCTGATTTATATTCGTAATAATAACTTTTTTCCCCAGGTATCTCCGTTGTCTCGGTGCCTGTTATTTCCGTCTCACCCATGACTCCAAGCCCAACGAGATTTACGAGGCTCTCGAGCCCTATCTGACCGACAATCGTCGGATCCTCAAGCGAGAGGTCGTTTCTGGCGTGTTAGAGTCCGATTATTTCGTGGACACCTTCGTGTGGGAACTGTTGTTTACCCCCGATTTTTTGAGTGATATAAGATTTCCCTTTTTGGCGACGAGAACTAGTTTGGAGGAGCAGGGATTATTATCATCATATGAATCACCGTTAGAGGATGAGTTAGAACAGTTAGAGATGGCGGAAAACATAAAGAAAGATAAAGAAAAAGAGAAGGAAATGGAAGAAAAAGAAAGAGTGGAATTGGAGAAAAGAAGAATAGAAAGAGAAAATAGAAGAAAAGAAAGAGGTAGTAAGAAAATGGGACCAATGAAAGAGAATGAAATCGATTATAATATGGGAGATAGGATGCTAATGGGACCAGAAAAGTTGGATTCAGCAGCTAATTTAGACAAGAAAGACAAAGAATCAGGTAGGAAAGATGGTAAATATAAAGATCATGATGAGAAAAACGATAAGAATAAGACAGGAAAGTCTTCGACGAAAAAATCTGGGGATCATTCAAATTCATCCTCAGATTCTTCTTCTTCTGACGAAGATGATGACGATTTCTTCGGAGCTGTGAAGACCCGCGAAGAAGAAGTGAAAAAAGCCGCCGAGAAAGAAGAGAAACGGAAGAAAAAAGAGGCGGAACGGGCAGCGCGAAAGCTACGCGAATTAGAAAAACACGAGAAAGAAATGAGAGAGAAAAAAGAGAGGGAAAGACAAGAAATGAATTTAAGAAGATATGATCATAGACGGGATCATAGAAGAGGAGATAGTAGACGTAGAGTTCGGGATGATAGTAGAGAAAGTCTTGATGTGAATCAGAATCGGCGAAGAAGAGAGGATAGCAGGGATACAGAAGGTCGTCGTGGTAATTATAATAGACACGGTCCGGGACCGGGTATTAATAACAACTACTACAGAAACTATAATAATGATCATGATCATCGACGTAACTTAGACGGTCATGGTCATAAACGGAGGGAAGACAGTCGAAGAAGGCGCAGAGATGACCATGACATCAATGATGACGTTGACACTGAGCAACAAGTTGATCGGTGGGCAGAAGAAGACAGACGTGAAGCTGAAGAGTCTCTTCTTAAAGCTAAACAACAAGCAGACTTAAAACTTGAGAAGGAGAAAGAAAAAAAAGTTTCTCGATGGGATCAAAAAACAAAAACCGTCAATAGTAGTGACGCTAGTAGACCTAAGAATCCTGATCTACCTTCTGATGACGACGAGGCCCAGTTTGGTAAAGTGTCTAGGAAAAAACGAGATCATGCTGGCAGTGGTACACTAAATTCTGACTCGGACTCCGATGAAGCTAGAAAGAAAAAAAAGCGGAAAAAAGAGTCTCGAAGACAGCGAGAACATGATACTACTAGTAATCAGTCTAGGAATCAGATAAATCCAGAAAACACTATGCTTTTCGGTAACAACTCACGTAATGGTCACAGTAATAATGCTAATAGTAGTAGTTCAAGTTCTAGTCATCATAACACTGGCAATATGGTGACAGGTCCCTCTGGAAAGCAGTACTCAGCTGAAGAGGCTGAAGAAATTCGATTGGACAACGAGAAGCGAAGAAAGCTAGGGATCAAAGAACTGAAATGGTGAAACTATTTCCTAATGTTACTACTAGTACTACTATCTTTCAACTTGTATAGTAATTTTAAAGAAATAAATTTGGAGTTAGTCCACAGTGAATCTAAATTTACTGACAATGAAAGAATAATTTACTTGTGTTCAAAAAAACTTATCTTAGACTGTTGGTAGAGGTATTGGAGTCGTTAGTCAGAGTCTCTGAGAAAAACTTTGGGAATAGTATTTTGTATTGTAGTTTCACGAATCATTCGATGGTAATAGTTTAAATTCAATAAAAAACTGATTCAAGGGAATAATTTTCCGTAAAAATGTAGCAAAGAAGGAAATTTCAATTTCGCAGCCTACATAACCGAAAATTGACATACTAGCGCACTCTGATTCTCGCTGTTTGCGACATATTCAAAAAGATTTTTTGAACTTGACTGAACTAATACATTGACTCTACATTAAACCCTATATCTCAGGAATCAATAACTTAAAAAATGCTTTCTACCCTACGTCGCAGTATCCAAACTAATATCAGAACTACTTCGAGACTTCAACTTAGTTACAGTAATTGTAGTTCAAAGTTAAGCGCTAATAATTTCTCTACCATGCCCATCTTTTCCCACCTCGAACTAGCCCCCCCAGATCCAATCCTGAACACCGCCGCCATGTACAAGGCCGACAAAGACCCCAAAAAAGTCAATCTCGGTATCGGCGCCTACCGCACCAATCTCGGTGATCCCGAAGTGCTCCCTGTTGTGAAGAAAACCGAGCAATTGATTCTCGACGACATCAACGCAAACAAACAGAACAAGGAGTATTTGCCGATTGACGGGTTGGATAGTTTGAAAACTGCGACCCAGAATCTGATATTTGGGGAAGATAAAGTGAGTGGGGGGGTTGGAGTTCGAACAGCTAGTGTCCAAACTTTATCTGGAACGGGGTCATTGAGAGTAGCGGGGGAGTTCTGCCGCAAACATCTGAAGGTATCGGACAACACGATTTTTTATTCTGACCCGACGTGGGGAAACCACCCCGCCATCTTCCAAGCCAGTGGGATAGAAACGAAACCCTACCCCTATTGGGACGGAGCCACTAAATCCATCAAATTCGACCAGATGTTGGACCACTTCAAGAACAGCAAAGATGGGAGTTTTTATCTGATCCACCCCTGTGCGCATAATCCCACCGGTATGGACCCCTCCAAAGAGCAGTGGAAGCAAATCATCAAAACCTGCGTGGAGAAGAAACACATCTGTTTGTTGGACAGCGCTTATCAGGGGTATGCCTCCGGCAGTCTGGAGACCGACAGGGAGGTGATCCGCATGTTTCTGGATGAGGTGAAGGAAGATAACAGTGGATTACCGTGTTTGTTCATGGCTCAATCCTTCGCCAAGAATCTGGGGTTGTACGGAGAAAGGATCGGAATGTTGCACGTTGTTTGCTCCTCAAAAGCGGAACAGGAGAAGGTGTTGAGTCAATTGAAGTTGGTGATTAGACCGATGTATTCATCCCCTCCAGTGCATGGAGCGTTGTTGGTAAGTAGGATTTTAAACGACAAAGCGTTATATGAACAATGGACCGTAGAGTTAAAACAAATGGCGGATCGGATCAACGGGGTGAGAACCGGAATTCGGGATCTATTGGTGCAGAAGGGAACTCCCGGGAACTGGGATCATATTACGAATCAGATCGGGATGTTTTCGTTTACGGGGTTGTCGCCGAGCCAGTGCGAGAAACTGATCCAGGAACACCATATTTATCTGTTGAAGAGCGGGCGGATTAGTTTGGCGGGGCTGAATACGGGCAATTTGGATTATGTAGCGAGTGCTATGGACTCTGTGGTGAAAGCAGATGCGAAACTATGAGGGGTATAATACTGATTATAGGAATAATTTTGTTTTGGTCTAATAAATTTTAATTATTAATAATGGAATCCGAATTATAGTAGTGTGATTATGCGATAATTGATTTTTGTTTTTTAATAATAGATTTATATTCAACCACATATGGTATACTGACTTAGAACGTGGAAAACAGTATATCAAGGTCTTGTAATTCTTGGCCGTGTAGTTAGTTTTTTAGACTACGATTAATACTATTTATTAGACATTTAACAATGAATCTGGCACGTTACGCCATCTATAATTGCGCCATATGGATTCTAATTTCAATGCCTTTGGGAAATTTATCACTGCTACAGAGTACAACAAAATTTGTTGGCTGTAAAATGGCGAAGCAAATTCGAGTTTACGCTTGTTTAACCGAGTAGACTAGTAACTTGAGAGGTCATTGACATGGAGTTAGAGAAGCGAAGTCAGAGAAGTTAGTAAAATACAACTGGAATGTACTTATGAAATTTTAGATAGAAAATTATTTTAAATCGCCGTTGTTAAATTTGAATCTGTAATAAGTACTTTTTTTTTTGCTGCTGTGAATTATTTTGCTCCTTGCGAACTTTTTGTTCAAATTATAGACACAACAATGTCACCAGTGGTACTACCCCTCACCATCCCAAATTCCATGAACGACCTTGTAACCGCGACTTTTGCCACCCTCGTGAAAACCGCAGCGTGGCCGTTATCGCTAGATCATCATGATGAAAAAGTCGCGCCCGGTAGTCCAGGTTCTCCTCATAGAATGTTGCAGCAATCCTCGATGAGTTCCTCTACAGGAGGCAGTACAGTTGGTAGTACTTCTAGTATTTCTAGTACAGGCTCAGTACCTCAGGTCCATACTGCAACAAGTGTAACTTCTACTACTCAGACTACTCAAACCCAATTATATAATTCTCAATCTTATTCTGGTCTCCTTATGTCTGACTACGTCGGTTTTTCCTTCCATCTCATGCGCGGTTTCCATCTCGCCTCTGCGGCCTTCTTCGTCTTTAACGCGTTCCTGGCGCCGAACGCGTGGTTTGATACTCTTGCTGTCTGCGGCATCGTGTCTGCGATCAGTTGACATCACTACCATTATGCTTGTGACGTTTATGATAAAGAACATTAGGTTCCGATAGTTTATCGGTATATGGATTGAACGTTAACAGTACCATTATAATGTTCGTTGTTCTATTTGGTACTGAAATCAACGACGTTGCCGAAGGTTACTATGGAGAAATAGAACACAAACGCTAAAGGGAGTAATTCACTCTAAGGAAGTTTGAGTAATCTGTAATCGTAAAACAATAAATATGCGTTGTTCATCATGAATTTGCGGTTGATAGTGATTCCGATTTTGATGTTGACTTTTGGGTATTTATCGTAATCTAGGTTGATGTAACCAATGGTTGGTGAGGGGATGGGACTTTTGCTGTATTGTGGGGGTTTATTGTATCCATTGTGGTACGGTGAAGTTTGGCGTAATTATGAAACAGTCCGTGCAGATGATGAAAAGATAGAGAAAAGAAAAATTTTGAATGAGAATCTGAAACTAACAAAGTAGTCGACGTCGAAAACATCTAAGTGAACTGAGACTCGGGAGCAGACAGCGAAGAAGACAGTTGAAAATAATATAGTAAACTGAGACTCGGGAGCGGATACTGAAAGCAACACATCTAGTGCCGCAAGTGATGAGGGAGAAACAGGTGCTGTCGCTTTCGGAGGCGCAACCACCCAACAATAATAATTTAAATTTCAGCCTGGTGTAACAGCTAAGGCTGTCGCTTTCGGAGGCGCAACCACCCAAGCCATTTCCCCCATCAAGTCTAACCATCTTTTAAATAGTAGTAGTAATTTCTACGACGTAAATGCTTTCAACAACACAACAACTCCCATGTAAACTCCGGAAGAGCACACCAACGCGCTAACCGACCTTCAGTCTTAATCCTCCGAGCGTCTTGACGAGGAGTTTGTTGCCGCAAAATCGCCCCCGTTTTATACCGCGTTCGTGTGAATGCGCCTAGTTATCACGGTTGTGTGACCAATTTACCCTTTAATGACGGTAATTCGCACTTTTGAAATGAATTCGGACCCTTTTGCCGTGGATATATCTGATGAGTCCCGTAATGCAGCTAACTCCGAGTAGCAGACTTAGTAGTAATAGATTTCTTCGACAAATAATAATTCAGATGGATCCAATGGCAATGGGTCCACTAAAAATAATTTAAATAATTATGATAGAACTGATTTAGACGGTGATATCAATTTCATTTACAATCTCTTAGACTTGATATCGAAGATATGTTTTTCTGGTATTGTATGTTGGACAGCATTTACAAAATAAGAATAGGAAAAGGAGATAGTTTTATTAAGTTTTACACCGTCCGTGGATTTGTTGTTGACTAGAAAGGGTGGAGCGCTGGATCAAGTGGCGAAAGCGTTACAGGAGAAATTGGCGTATGCTGATAACGATCGGAGTGGGGTACCAAGGTCCAGGAAGTCTAAAGGAGAATATCAGGATGATTCAGGCAATAATAATAACGGTGGTGGTAAATTTAATGGTGGTAGTTAATATTATTATGGTGGGGGTGGTGGTCCTTGGAACAGAGGTAGTATTCAAAGTTCTGTTTACACCACGTCTTCTAGCGAAAAGTATGCGAATACCGTCCCGAGTTTACCACGTGTTAGTGGTATGTCAGACGCAACGAATTTCACGGTTATTACAAATACAAATTCTTCTCAATCTAGAGTTAGCAGTTCCAGTGGAGTCAGTAGCTTGAACTCTGTTCAGAGTTTTATACAGTAGGCTAGACATCAAATGATGAGTAAAGGTGGGGGATAGTATTAGGGAAAGGGTCAAAAGAGTCACGGTCATAAAAATAATACTAGTAGTACTAGTAATAGTATTGTTGGACAACTCGGGCTAACTCAGACTGGCACTGCAGCAGGCTCAGCTGCTGGTTCCGGACCCGGGTCATTGGGGTCAGCCACCAGCAGCGTAGCGGGTCCGACTCCATATACTAATATGCCAGGTTATTTAGAAACCGTGATGGAGGCTCCGAATAATCTTGAAAGCGAAAAAAGTTTAAGTCCTGATGTGACATAGTACTAACATGTCAAAGGGAAAGAGTAAATTGAAGTAAATTCAAAAGGCAATGCGAGAAATAGTACTACTAGTCGTATTTCAATGACAAATACTACTACATTGCTTCAAAATGCCGTAAGTGGTCCTAGTACTACTGCAGCAAAGTCCAGTTCTGCAGCTATGCCCCAACCCGTTCCGTTAGAACGTAACTACCAGTACGTGCCTGTCGGGCCGGGTTCGCGTGGCCTCGGACAACTTGGACAATCTAGTAATTTAAATACTGATCATCATCCAAGAACATCGCAACAACTCTCTAGTACTAATACCAATTATGCTATTAATAGTCTAAGTACTATGTCAACAAAACCTACAGGGATTTTGAAGGGAGGAACAGGTCCAGGTCCTGTAGTAAATGCACCTTCAAGTGGCAGTGCTGCTGGTAATAATAATTATGTAGATCCAGGACTTGAGTCGAGTCCAGGAACCCCAGAAAAACCGACATATGCATTCGACTATAATTAATTATTAGTTAATTTACTCTGAGTTCTAATAGTAGTAATAGTATCTATTAGCAGTAACTTGTTCTGAATCTTATAGGAATTATGTCTTGATCAGAGGAAAATTAAATTCAATTTTGTCATACTAGTACAGACTACAGTCTACAAATTATAATTAAAGAAAAAAGTTTTCTTAAAAGTTAAAACTAGAGCATCGTTTTTGTTATATCACTTCTGTGTACTTATGTTTTTAGGCTGAATACTGAACTTTTTCGAACCATTTTTGCCACTATAATAATATTTTTGTCAAACTTTAGACCCATTTTTGCTTTACTGATGAGCCTTTGAAGAATGTTAAACTCTGAACAATATTTCAATCTGTCATTACTACAGGGGTGTTGTTAACTAAATTACCTGAAATATAGCAAGTCTAATAAGTGGACTTAGGAGTCTAGCAATTATACCAATGAAATTTTGAATCAAGTACTTAAATAAGTGTCTCTCACTGAGACGTTTTAAAATTGAATAAAATCCAAAGGGAGACTCTGAGCCAATCCTCAATTTCTGATGATAATTTCCCCATAATATTGAACTAAATAACTACTACTACTAGGCCTCTAAGTCCAAATTTGAGTCTCCTCCTCAAATCATATTAATCATGTCGACAAAATTTAAAGATCCCCCCTACTATCCTCCTTTGCTCACTCGACTGAGTGTGGATTTCCGTCGACCGTTCCCCATTGATTTAGACTCGGTAGAACGGGCTTATGAAGAGACGAATAGTCGGATTAGTCTTATCCAGAATTCTGGATCAGAAATTCTCGGTAACATCGGTAGTACTAGTGGGGCCCCGACTCGGTTTGGTATTAACTGTAACAGTAACTCTTCTGAATTGAATTTGACTAGTATGGACCAGAATGAAATTCTCGGTGTAACTATCGGTAGTGGGCCGAGGTTTGGTAATACTACTAGTTACAGTACGAGTAGTACCGACGTCCCTGAAATGAATGTTGAGAATTTCTTTTTGCGAAAAAAGTTGTCCAGTTTGTCAAAACAATTTAATGATAAGCCAACATTGACTCAAAAAACAATGGTAACTACACAGCCGGTTGAGGCAGATGAATTACATTTGCTCGATGAAATGGAAAAAAAGAATTTTCTTAGTCGAGGAGCGGGACCCGGAATGACGGAATCTAATATAGTTCCATTACGTGAGAAGATAATGGACTACACCGATTTTGGATACAGTATGTCAATGCGGGTCAAAGTCGATAAGAGGAAATTCAGACCCAGTAAAGTCACCAATCATAAAAGGAAATTTAGTAGTTACAAAAGCATTACTCAAAGTTCCGCTGGTAACATCCTTCGTATCCGTGTGCCGCTGAATGCAAGGTTGATAAGGTGTCACCGGGTTGATAATCAATGTCATAGTGTGAATCAGATTCATACTAGTGTGAATAAATCAGAAGAACAATCACATAATTGTGACGATCCCGATAATAATTCGGATGACATTGATCATGATGTTCTCGATTCCGACGTAGAATCGGACCCAGAAAATGAAGACTGGAAGCATGTGAATCAGAATCATAATGACATTGTCAACAGGAATAAATTACCCAATTTAAATGAAAAATATAACAACAGTTGTAACTTAAGGTTTGAAGAGTTTCTTCCCAACGCTGAGGAGATGTATGACTTCAGGTTATGTCATTTGCTTTGGAAAAGCATGCACAATTACTCATGGGAAACACGAGAGTATATCATACATTTAGAAGAAGAAAATTCTGGTTCTGGTTCACACAAGTTAGAGTCCGACCGTGCCGATTCAAAGTCTAAAATGAATACTAATAATTACGCCACTCTCCGTCTCGTTCTGCATTACCAAGACCAGGGCTTAGCAGGACAAATACATCCCGCGGACTTGAATATAACTAAACCAACAACTACAGGCAGTAAATTGTCAAGTAAGTGTTTTTCCTACTTCTTACACTCCTACAACTTGCCGACGTTGGAGTACTTTTCGACAGAGGCGATGCGACAACGGACAATTTTGAAGGTGGTTTGTCCAAAAGGATGGACAGTGGTAGGAACAGGACAGAGACTAGAGAGAGTAAATTCTCGGAAGAAAGTTAATAATTATATTAAACCCAGTGATATTATTAATCAAAATAATAATATTCAAACCCTTTTCTTCCGCCATTTTCTGGGGAATGGTTGTTTGTTTCAGCAGCAGGCGATCAACTAGAGCCTGCTAGGCTCACCTTTGACATCACAGAATACTAATAATTTGGATCAGAATGTGCAAAATATGATGTTGATGGTGTCTCCTGCGGGGAATATAGAGGAAAAAAGGGTGGACGTAGATCTGTCGTCGGGTACTAGTGGGGAAACAACCCTAAACAAGTCTAACCCAGAAGATATTCTTTCCCTCCGAGTCCGTTATTTCTACCCGAAGTGTTTGGTGGGGCATCCGCAGCTGAGTTTTCCAAGGATTGATCATTTTGTGACGCATTTGAGACGTGATTTATTGAAGGTGAGGAGTAGTACTCAGACTCAGGTAGTATTAAATTCCGGTTCAGAAGAATTCAAAGATGATTCAACAACCCCAGTCAATACTGGCAATACCTACCGTTATCCCTTCCAAACTCTCAACAGTGAGTCTATTGAAAACATCTCACTGGACGTGCGTTATCAAAACAACGAGTTGAATCTTATTTTTTTCCCTCACCCCAATTTTAAGCCTCCTGTTTACGACGCAGATCTGGTGAATGCCGAAGCGGACGACGTGTTTCCGCATCTATTCGGATGCAACTGCTTCTTTTTGGACCTGAGCTTTTTGGGGGATATGTTGCAGCCGAATAGATGCGGAAACACGTCAAGTTATGACTCTGAGGAGGAAATTTTACAATCAGAGAGTCTCCAACGAACATATTTCCTAGCTAGTCTGGTTGCCGCGAGTTTTTTGATTCAATATAGGATTATGGAAGGCTGGTTGTTACACGGTTTGGTTTTGTATTTAGCGGATTATCTGGAATTCTTAGCACTATATAGTAGTAATACAGGCTCTGAGATAAATTCCAATCATGGCCATGAAAATATTAATCTTTCCACCCTCCTCAATCCTCGATCACCCCCTCTTTCTGTACAGGAACGTCTCTTAAACCGTTTCAACAAGTATTTTCGTGATTCCGGTCAGATGCCCATAGAAATGTCTCTGAACAATATGACATTAGTATTAGGAACTTCTTCTGTTGAAACTAGTACTAGTACTAGTAATTTTCAAGTAACTACTACTAGGCAGAAAGCAGCGTTGATAGTGCATGAGATGTTTCGAGTCTACAATAATGGTTTATTGGAGTTACCTGAATTATTTTCCGAGTTGTCTTCACGCTGTTATGAGGGATTCGATTGGGATTATTGGGACGAAGTTACAAAACAGAAGAACTTGAAGTCTAGAAAGAGAGAATTTAAGAGGAAGTCTGACGCTACTAGTGATAGTAAATTGAGATGTCAAGATAATTCAGAGTCTAAACAGTTAATAAACTTATCGTCGAAGTCTACTGTAACTACTAGTGTAGCGGTTACAAATTTGGATTCAGATGATCATGATGATAATGATAATGATATTAATGATGGTAGTCCCTCAAGTAGTGTAGTAAGCAGCAGTGTCAGTAATATTGACGAAAAATCAAAATCTAACATAAATTCAGGTCCAGCAGCTACCACAGTTGCAGTCAGTTATAATGCTTACAATAGAATTCAGTTTTGTGGTCCGGTGTTGAATAACACCAGTTTACACGAATTTCTGAAGAAGAAAATTGCTAGAGTAGGTGTAATTGACAGTGTTGATAATTCAGATTCTGAATTGACAGATGACGTAAATTTACTAGACGACGACGATAATATACAGGGTCACGGTAATCATGATTACACTCCGCCTGAGTTGTTTTTTCGGATGTGGATTCACGGTCAGAGTTGTCCTTTTGTAGAGGTGGTGTGGGAAGTAAATAAAATAGACAACAATTCCACATTGAAATCTCCTCGTAAAGACAACAATGTCAACAACACTCAGGGTAAGAAAGAATCTCTCCTAAATGATCGTGTCGACAAGGATTCAGATGATGACCAAGTTGACAGTACTAATAATTTAAACCATCAGACTCTAATAGTGAAGGATGACATCACTCATACCTTCATCGTCCGACAATCTCCCGCCTTTCGCGTGAAATCCAAAGATATGATAAAAGCCTCCATGTCCCGCGAGGGAAAACTGTTCGCTCAAATGGACTTTGTGGAGAATCCCGAAAAACATAGTGCGTTGGGTAGTAGTCACAGTAGTAGTTCAACTTCTAATCAATTGTCAAAATACGCCGCTGCAGCTGGGTGGAAGCCGACGGACCCGAACCGATGGCTGTACTGGGCTGGGGTGGTGACTATTGAGGTGTGTAATAAATACGGTGAACCCTTGACGGAAATACGGTTTGATTTCAACGGAGAACAAACCAGCGTGGATCGGATAGAGAAGAGTATTACGGCGAATAGTAAGACGGGGTTGTCGAATATTGCAAATTTATCTGATAGTACAAATAATGAATTCAATCGTGATAAGAGCAGTAATACTAATATTAAAGATGTTGATCGTCACCAACCCTCGTTTATCGTCCTTAAAGACTGCTGGTTACCCGCTAAAATAGCTGTTTATCAAAACATAGTGCAGTGGAAGCGCAACATCCAGTATGCTCCGGACCTGAGAAACCAAATTCTGGGCTGTAGATTTCTTGGCGGTTCAACGTCGCATAAATTCAAAGAAGCGATGAGGGACATTTTATTGATGGGTAGTGGTGGTGGTGGCAGTGGCAGTGGTGGTGGTGGTGGTTCGGGGGGTAGAATTATTCCCAGAGCGACTTTGTTGGAGTGTATTCGGCAGCTGGGGGCGGTAGGGAGGGAGTATTTGTGCGATTATGTCGAGGACTATCTGAAGAAATATGAATTGAAAAGGTCACAGAAATTGGAGTCTCATCCTGGCGGGTCACAATTTGAATTAGATTCACAAAGTCAGGCTCCTGCTTTTTCGGACAATTTTCTAGCGTTTTATGCTCTCCGTACGTTGTTAAGAGCTGAGAAAAAACAAAGTGGTGAACTGTTACGCAACAAAAACACGCTAGAACGGAAACTAAAGGAAAAAGAGGTTGAGAATTTCGGACATAGTAGCAAAAAATCCAAGTCTAAGAATCTTAAATTCACACCCGAAAACGAACCTGAAGTTCGCAAGGTTCTTCGTCTCTTAACCACTCTCAAATCCCTCGCCACCCAGGGCCTAATTCACGAAGTCGTGCTAGCCGCGATTTTTCCCTATCTTTGCGTCCTCCAATCGGTGTGCAATCGCGGATCTGTAGTCGAGAATGAACACCTTAGATTAGACATCCAGTATGAGAGCTCGGCAGAGTGGAAAAAATGGCTGAGCTGGATCAGTGCATTCTCGGATGACAGTCGTGTTGACAATGACATCAATCATAATGTCAGTGACCACGTCGGTGGGAATACTACTAGTAGTATATGTAACAGTATAACTCCTTATTCGGATTCTCGACGACAAACCATCCAAATACTTGGGGTACAAGCACAATATAGACCCGTTGGGAAACTGGAGGATATTTTGACATTGGAGATTTCGGAGAGTGTGCCACTTTATGAGAGGAAACATCGGGATTTGGTTGAAAAAGTGATGAAAGGGAATAGCCTTGAAATAAACTCTTCGGAATCAGAAGAAACGATGGAATTTAAAGTTGAACCATTGGAAAAACTAATATCTTTGAAAAGAAGAGGTAATACTAATTCACTATCAGACATTGAGACTCCCAGTCCAAAAAGAAGAAAAATTCTTCAAGCTCAAGACCAACAGCAAGCACATTACCTGGTCGGTTTCCGGCACTCCAAATTATTACGTCTCTTTACTATGTCATTATTACGGGAGTCTCACAAAAAAGAACCTTATTTTCTCCCGGCCAACGAAAATCAGCTCATCCAAAACGCTACTTTGGCCACTCTCGAGCACACAAACGACGTAAATAAAGCGAAAATGGAACTTAATAAAGCAGCAGCAGCAGCTGCTGCTTCTCAAGCAGCGGCTGGTGGCACTGGTGGCACTGGTAATTCTTCTGATGTAGTTCCTGCACACGCCAAGCTGCTCACCAGTTTGATGTTGAAGAACAGTTCGAGACGGATATGGAGTGCGCTTTACGACACACCACAAAAAACAGTTCGGGCTTTGGACTTCGTGTCGTTCCGGAAACATTTGATGTTGGGATCTGGATCTTCTGACAATGGAGGTCTATTGAGAACGGCGATTAACAGGTTTGGCACTCCACCCTTTGTTAGTCAAATGGGATATAGATTGGAGAACGGGTTTTATCTGGCTGAACCGGAAAAGAGTTTGTCATCTAATACTAGTAAATTTAATGATGATTATTTCAGGAGTTATTATTCACCGATCGAGAAGAACTCCTCTCTAGCGCCATTAGATCTTTCCGTGATAAAACCTTTGATATGTACCGAGGCCACCGAACGTTCTGCGCACATTATTCGAACTTACACTAGTACTAACAGTAGTGGCAGTAGCACTCACACTCATGTATCTGCTTCGAGTTCAAGTAATTCTTTGGGTTTATTCCACCCGTTTCTGGGCCGTAGCTACGTTTTTTTCTCGCCGGTGTTGGAACAACTAAGGAAGAAAACCTTCCCGAGTTTTGGCAGACAGGCAGTGCGTGCCATAACGTGCGGGATAGCGCGTCCGCCGCCGCTGGGCAGAGATGGCGCGGGAAGTTTAACGACAAATGATTTGACATTGGGATTGGGAACAAGCTCGGACCAAAGTAATATTGGTAATCCAGCATTAAATAATAATGTAGCTACAGGTCCAATTGACATTCATTTCTTGAATCTGCATTGGAACTGGAAAGACAATGGGTTGAAAATGCTTAAACTCCTGAAGAAAACCTTTAATAACAATGGCAATTTTAAGTGGCTAGAAACACCCATCAAAGTCTTTTTCTTCGCCAGCATCAACGACAAGTCTAATTTGTCAAGTAGTAATAACACCCAAGCCGCGCAGGCCAAGCTCGAATTTGACCACTATCTCAACGACCTGAAGGTTCAAAATCAACTGCCCATACTGATGGACCTCTCCACCGTCAAAAAAAAACTACAGAATTCCACCGTTAATTCCACTGTTGGTGCAGGCAGTGGCACACATCCCACTACTACTACTAATCCAGTTGTAGACTTAATTGGTTTCTCTTCTCTCAAAGAATTCGAGGACACAGTTTGGCAAATCCTCTCCAATTTTGAACACCGACCACCCATAACCAGGGAGAAATATAAAGAATATAAAAAATACAAAGAAGATATTAATAATAATAATAAATCAGATTTATTAAAAGGTTCATTGGGCTCGGAATCTAGTACAGTATTTAATGAATTACCGGACGTGTCGAAGATCCAAAGTTTTTGGAAGTTGGAGTGGGGCCGACTACAGAGGGAAGCCATGGTGGATTTAAAGGCGAGGGAGTTAGACGCGGGAAAGGGAAATATAGGCAGTACGTCGGTGAATGTAAGGAGATTCGGACTTGTTGAGAAGAGCAAGGATGAGAGAGAGGATTGAAATTTGAATATTACTGTAGTGTTAATATGTCATTGTTGGGAACATTTTTGTATTATTGTAGTAATATTATACAGTATGATAGTACTGTGAGAATAATTCTGAGTAGTTTGAAGAAGACGTATTATCAAATTACTCAGAGAGAAACTTAGTGATTTTGCTTGTGTGTTTTTGACCATATTAATTGCGTTTCAATGTCATACTGAGTCGGAGTTATTGGAGTCGTATTGCGAAAATGGTCTTGAATTAATATACTAATTTGGATCTCACTTGGCTTTATTACGGCTCTCACACTGATTTTATTGCTTGACTGATTTAAACGTAGTCTTGAGTTCAGTCATGTACTTGAATTTAAGCTACGTAAGTAGAATTCCGATAACGAAGAGCGTTTGAGTGTCTTGTAAATTATTCCTATAAGTTATTTCTGTTGTCACGTGACTCAAATTTCAAGAAGAGAATCATGTTTAGTTCTCGTTTTCTAGTGCCCTTAGTGTTACACCACTTAATAATAGCAACTCTGACATTTGCTTTGGATTTTCGTTCACAGCACACTAGAGCCTCACCTCAACCTTCGAAGAATGTTCAGGTAAAGCAGAAGGTCACTGCGCTCTCCAAAAAAACGAATTCAACCGCCTTGAACTCATCGAAGTCTAGTTACAAGACAGTCGACAAATTAAAATTTGACAAGTCTATAATAAGTACCAATGGCAATATTAATGCAACCATTACTAAGCTTAACAGTGGTACTGTAACTAGCACTGAGACTTCTGACAGTGATGTCAGACTCGTACATTCTCAGTCTGTGTCAACTAAAACTCACCCACCAGTTCAAGTTCTTTCTTCCCTCAACCAAACCCTAAACCAACAACAAACCAAACGAAGTTCCACCTATCCCCGCGCCACTTGTCCCAAAGACAAGCTCCCCTGGCGCCAGGACGACCAAAAACGTCTCGACAATCTCGCCCATCTAGATAAGGGTTCCCACTACGTGTTGTGTCAGGGGGAATTTGGTCGCGGCTCCACCACCGAAGACCTAGATAACGGCGCTATCTCCCTTACTCCCATCGGGAAGATGGAATGCTCGCTCCCCATGTCTCTCCGAGGGTTGTGTTGTTTCGATTTCGACCGACTGGGACTTGGGGGCAGACTGCAGACGGATTATTCGGAGGATGAAGGGAAGAGTATTATGCCTATGACTGCCACTTTGATTTTACCGTTGGAACATGACACAACAATGCTGAACCGGGAAGGGGACGCTGAACTGGACAGTAGTTATAAGGAGAAAGTAAAAGAAACGGGTATTATTTTATGTAGATCAACTTATCACGAGTCAGCGAATGGGGAAGTGAGAACAACGGTGGGGAGTGCTGCAGTGGATTTACCGGCTAATCCTAATGAAGCTTATCCGATGGAATGCATGAAGCATTTGTTCTTACCAAGGGAGGGAGGAAAATATAGACCGGAGGCTAAATATAAATACGGTCATGGATATTATACCGGTAACGGTGATCAATACCCTACAGCTGCTGATGGGAGCTCATATAACTACAATACTATCCCAGTAAACAACTACAAGGACACGTGGGATGCTCCTAATGACGAGGACAACCAAATCCTGTTGCTGCAAGCACTAGCTTTCTCCCAGAACGCGGCGAACACCACTGATGGCAAGCCTGGCTGGCTTCATGATGCAGAAAGTATCGGAACCGCCAGGGATGCTACCGATAACGATGCATTGTGGACAGCGAATGACTTCGGATGGACCGATCAGGAATCTTTGCGGCAAACGTGTAAAGAAGGAACAGATGATGGCACAGCAGCAGAGGCTTTTATCAATGATGCAAGCGCTACCGATCCATTGCATATATTGAATGAAGCGTCGGGGTTTTCAAAAACAGATAGTCCGGTTGAATTCATGCATGGGTGGTTGAAAATTGATTCGACGGAAATGGGGACTAATCTTGCAGCTGCTGCTGGTGGTGGTAGATAAGACTGAGAGAAATGATTAATATTATAGAAATTGTTTAAAATTATGTTTTTGTAGGAATAAGTCTAAATTGATTCTGAATTTGGTATTACTAATAATACGTTGTGGAATAGGAGAAATTTAATGATTCAGTCTACTTCATTCTGCATTGTGAACGCTAAGAATATCATTTTTGTCGATGTTTTTTTCATGGGGTATAATTGGAACGAAAATAAGATACCCTAAACTCAATGTGCAATCAAAAAAAACTTAAAAGCTACGTAAGTGACGTTCGTTTTAACGTAGATCGCTTCGATCAAAAGAAATTTCCCTAAATCAATGAGGAACATCATATGAACATCACGTTTCCGTTCGATCGTAAATGAATTTGGTCTTTGTTGTTGAAAGTTGAATGAATACATAATGGTGTCACTTGCTAAATTATCCGAAAATTTTGCCGACATGAATCCTGAAATTTGATAATTTATTCATTGTGATAATTTGGCTTAAAATTTATTGAATTGAAAATTAATAATATTCTTTTAAATTAAGTTTTAATAACTGTGCTACTACTAAGAAGCTCTGTTACAGTTTAAGAACTTAGATTTACACCGGCGTGAATGATGGTCTGAAGTTGTCAAACCCTAGTAGACTAATTTAATAGTCAGACTCAACTGTAAATGACTTAATAGGTCATAGTTGACGTGACCAACGAGGATGTCATCGACGAGTCGTAGGTCAATGAATGACCAGAAGACTATAATTGATGACTTGAGGGGGATCGTGGTAGATGAGGACATTGTAATTCCCGACGATTTGGGACTTTTGGAACAAGATGGGGAAGAGGGAGAGGGAGAAGACTTTCAAGAAGAAGAAGAAGACTTAGAGAAGAACTAAAGTAATATACCAGTGGTTGCGATAGATTTATTGACGGCTGATACACCTACTAAGACTCAGTGTCCCACTCAAAGTACTACTACTCAGTCTCCCATATTAATATAATAATCGAATTTACTAGCGTCGGATGATGGACCAACTCAGATGAATTCAGCACGGTAGTAACAGTTGCTAGAGAAATTTAAAACTATTACGCCACCCGGTCCCTTCCCCATTGATATCGACGATTCCAAGGGTAAGAATGAGCCCCGAAGAACAGGTACAACTAAAACCAATCTTACCAATAAGATTAAAAGTACGCCACACACTGATACTATTTCTACATTCTCCTCCTAAAACTTGAATCTCGATCCCGAGAATCTTCTCAGTTTACCTGGGTTTACAGAGTGGGACAACCAGATTTTGGAGGAGAGTTTTTCATCGGCAACATCGGCGACGGCGAAAGCAATAATAGCGGCGGCAGAAGTGGCTACGAGCTCGACGGGCATCAATTTTGTAAAAAATCGGGAGTTGTTGAGTCGGGCGGCGTAGAATAATAAGGTTTAACTTTAAAATTAGGGAAATGTAGTGGTAGGGGGGAAGACTGACAGTGATTAATCTTAACATATTAATAATTAGACTTAGCAAAATTTCAGCCCTAGTACTAAATCTCAGAGTCGGACACAACAACACGCAAGTTAGGCTAGTAATCTTCACGACAACGTGGACATTGACCAGCTGATTGGGAATCTGGATAAAGCTAGAGAACAGGAACTCCGTCGTGAAAAATAAGAAAACCAACAGTTTTAATTGAAATAATTAGATTCTGAGTCTCGTCGAGTTCAAGATCCTAATATTAATTCCGAAGATGGTTATGAATCTGAAGGTTAATAAAGCGCAGGACCTCACGGTTCTAGTAGAACAGGCTCCTCTCTACCCTCCCGGCGGTAATCTTCAGACGAGGAAGACGAAGAAGATTCAATCGCTAAGATTCAGAACTCCGGAAGAAATAATATTAATCCCTTAGGAAATTTAACATCTGATCCAATGTTAGGATCCTTTGATTTCCGCACTAAGAGTATTTAGGATTTAGCTGGAACTATGACTTCTGCGTTGTCTTTGACGTCTGTGGCTTCTGTGGGAAAAGTCGGTGGTGGTGCCAACTTGGCTGCTGCTAGCTCAAATACAGTGTCTGGACTTGGGGCTCCAACAACGTCTCCAGGTGCGACGGTGGATGAAATAAATACTCTTGATAAATCTCAGGAATAAAGTTTGTAACAAAAAAGTCTCAAGAATTAGAGTTCTAATAAGCCCATCCCCTGTAACTACGGTATTGATGACAAAGAATAGAGATTACGGCGAGCACGAGAATTGGCGGATCAACTACCAATCAGTAGTAGTGCTGTAACAAGTACTGCCACTGGGTTCACTAAAAATCAGACCCTAGCCCGAGGAATGCAGGGAAGAACCAGGAAACCGGGCCCGAGAAAGTCGTCAAGATCGAGATCTCGGAGTGGATCGGCGTCGCGAACAGTTGTAAAACAGACTCATCCCTCTGCCAAAAGAGTCGACAGTACGAAAAGAGTCGATAGTACGGAGGATTTTGGGGAGGTTTCGGAGGAATTTGTTGGTGCTTCAGAAACTTCATAGGATAATAATATCATGGATATTCTAGCCAGATCTGCGAGTTCGGATAATATTGGTCCAGTTGGCATTGCAACTAATTATATGCCTGGAAACAGTTTGACAGCAACGTTGTCAGTGAGTAGTTCAGATAGTTAAACTTAAGGCCAGTAATAGAATATTATGCCAGTTACAGCAGTTCAAACTGAACCTCTAGACCCCTCAGAATTCGGTGACATTTCCAACATTGGCCCGGCGGGCAGCACCAGTGGAGCCGTCTCAAACTACGCCGGTACTGTGAATACTTTCGACGACCTGGTGATCGCGTCGCCGGAATTCACTACTAGTGCTGTTAATACTAATAACAATACTGTTAATGATCCCCAGACTGCAGTAGTAGTTGGTGATCCAGTGGTGCCTTTTTTGGAGGAAGATTTTATTAATAACCATGGTACTTCTAGTGGTAACGATGTACTAAATTTATCGGTAAGGTCGGATTCAAAAAGTTTGGTAACGGTGGGAAAAGAAATCTAAAATGAAAGTATGATTATCAGTCAAAATAATCCTGTTATGAATTTATTAGGAAATGAAACTAAGTCTACAGTGGGTAAAGAAGGTTTAGAAGAAGAAATAGAGGATCTAAGTCTTCTACAATCTGCTAGCAAAGAGAGTGTTATCGGTGAAGTAATAGATCTTAGTCCAGTAAACGACCGTAGTAAAGCAGGCTAAGAAAAAAGTATTAGTAAAGATTCTTCTTCTTCGTCGTCTTCTAGTTCTTCTTCGAGCAGTACGAGCAGCAGCAGCAGTTCAGGGTCGTCCGAGTCTGTAAAAACAAATCGCTAAGATAAAGATTCAAAAGCACTACCACCTGTTGACGCAAGCATGTCAATGATCTCCAACGCCAGCAGTAATCAATTTGTCCGCATAGTACCGGCAAATTTGAGTGAAGTGGATCCCGATTCAAGAAAAGTCTCGCAGGAGAAAAGTTCCAGTTCTCAGAGTGGTGCTGGTAGTGCAGTTGGTACAGTTAATGCAAATGTGACACAAAATCAAACTTTGACCGGTGACAATGTCATCGCAGGCAATTTGGTGGAAGCGAGTGTAGTAAACGCATTAAGCTCGTCCAATTTAAATGCAGGCTCCAATGACAATGTAAATAATTCCACAACAAATAATTTGTCAAATTTGACAGTGCTGTCAACAGATGACAACGACACGTCCATGGATTTGACATTGACTCATATTAACGCGGAAGGAAAGGTATCGAAATCGAGGACAATGGTCTCAGATAGTTTGTTTGGGGGATCGGGGAGTGTTGTGGTGGAGGAGGAGCCTGTCTAGTAGTAGGATTTAAAATTGGGTGTTAATAAAGGGGATGATCAGAGTAATACTAAATTAGTAGTTACAAAGCCTGCCAGTGCATTGGTATCATCAGAGTCTAATACTGCAACGGGAACAGCTGTATTAACTTAATAAGGACAACAAGAAGTTTTAGAAGATCCTAAGAATGCAGATCCTCAGGGTAAAAAAAAAAAGTCGGAGGAGGGTTCCACAGCAGAAGTCTAAGATCCTAATGTCGACAGTAGTACGATTAATTCCCCCAAGACTCCTGCGCCGACGCTGTGGAATAGACTTTTTGGCAGCAGTAGTACAGCAAGTGCTAGCGGCACTACAACCGCTACTAGTCCAACCGTGACGACGAATGTCAAGGATAGTACAAGTTAATAGGATACTACAACTGTTACTACAAGTCGTAAAACTCCACCAGCAACACCGACAGGTAAGGAATCTGGGGATGGAAAAATGTCAAGCACATCTTCTGCTTCAGACATGCCCCGGTAGGAATCCATAGGCGAGGAGTTAGTGCCGGCTAGTGGCGAAGGCGGAAAAAGACCTGCAAGTTAAACCGCAGCGTATCAGGGAGTTGGCGGGTTTTTTACTTCGATATTCAGTTCGGCAGGAGCAGGTACAGTTACTGGTGGGACAGGTAGTGCTAGTGGTGAAGGGAATGCGAGGACAGTACGACCACTTTCAGAAAGTGGTTCAGCTGCTGCTGAGTCTCAGTCTGAGGAGAAAAGGGATGGAGATTCTTCAGATATAATTAAATCCGAAGGTCAAGCATTGTAAATTTCAGAAGAGGAGAAAAAAGATAGTACAGGAACCAGTGGTGGAGTCTGAGAAAAAGAAAAGGGACCTGAAGAGGAAACTTAGACTACTTCTCCTTCCAAAGGAGAGGGTGAATTATCTGGAGGAAAAAAATCTGAGCCAAGTTCCGAAGTAACAGTTCCTAAGACTTCCACCACTAGTACCGCCACAGTTGGGGGTGCTATTGCCGACTGGTGGAGCGGTTTATTCCGATCCAGCGGGGATTCGTCTGGCAAGAGCGGGGATGGAGATTAAAAAGAAGGTAATTATGGTGGAAAGAAGTCAGACAGCCCAGAGGGGAGTGGTGGAAAGATATCATAATCGGATAATGCTTCAGATCCATTTAATCTCTAAGATGGGAGTTCATCGAAAGACACTCTTGCTGCAGAAAAAGACGCTCTTTCACATCATCCCAGTTTGAAATTGCATCTTCTGTGTCAAAAACCGCCGTTCGAGACCCGGATTTTGGATCCAGACGTGTTAATCGATGTTCCGATGATGTCACCAACAATGAGTCCCAGTACTAATACTATTCAGATCCCCCATCCCCGCGAAATGGCTCGCGAACCCCGACGGATAAGGATTCTTAAGTCGGGGATTCTGTACAAGAAGCGACTGAAGAAGTCGGAGTCTCACCGTCTTTTCCACGTGTTTCACCGGATTGGGGGCGCGGCGACAGCGTAGGCGGCGGATCAGGCTTTGCAGTTCATGGGGGATTAGCTGTGGACGGGAGAAGGGATGTGGGGGAGGATATAAAGTATAATAATTGTTATTTGGTTTGATAATAGATATTGTTTGGTTGATTCTGAAGTAATTTGTCATTTTTGATTGGTCACGGGCTTTTTAGATTGACAACTCTTGTGGGACTTTGTACCCTGTGGATTTGATCATGACCACTAACGTCAGCATGCGAGAGCCCGGTTTACTGATCCGGACTACACCTTTTTTCTTTAATGTTATTTCTTTCCCATGTATCTTCGTCAGCAAATCAGCCTTTGTGATCTTGCTGTAAATCCCCGTCCTTTCTAGCAATTTCTTCCTGATTTCTTGGACACCCGGGGCCAGTGAGTGTGTAAGTGCGCTGTGGGTGCTTGTTGCACAGTGAGGCTAGTCGTTGAACGTCAAACCCACCATTTTGTGAGCTTTAATTGTCTGTCTTTCAATCACCTGTTTAATAGGTGCAAACAAGAGATGTGATCCCAGTTTGTATAAAATTTCTTTTCCAACTTCGGTCTTTGCGAATTTCAGATAGCAGAATCCATTGTCGTTTTGTTGTTTGTACCACATCGTTACTGAGGGCTTTAAACCCTAAACTTCGTACAATCTTCATGATATATATAAGGAAATAAACTAGACATCCGGATCGGAAATAGGTCTGAGTTTTGCCCTTTAGTTTTCCCAAAATTTCATTCTTACATATTCCTAGCAACTTCGTGGGTGAAGTACGTAATTCTCTTTCGGGCTTCCAGGACTTCGTACGACGATAGGTAGTTCTGAGAGAAAAGCCACAAAAGTTGAATTTCCTATCCCCGACTGCAAAAAAAAAAAACGCTTGTAGGCCTCCGGGGGAACTGTGCGTTGGTGAATTCGCACCTGCTAACCATTTATCTCGCATCCGGTAGAAATCAAATATCCTATCGGCACGGACTCTTCGTGTGATGCCCATTTTTGTGGTATAAAGATTAACCCCACACAGTTGTTTGAAATTGTAGCTGTATAACACCTTTTGCTTCACCACCGTACAGAGGCTAACCTTTCGTTTTATCATGGAGTATCCGATAAAAGCGCATTGTTGCCTCCTTTGGATTGTCGAGATTTTTCCACTTCGACAAAAAATTCCAGTTTTTATATTCGTAAATTTTTTGGAATTTATCGTAAACATTTGCGCCCAAAACGGCATAACCTCTAAGAAAGAAGGTTGTTCCAATAGGGGATGTTCAATTGTGCCTTTCTTTATTCAACTTCATTGTTATAACGGCTTGATCGAATTCTTGATTTGAGCTCTGTAGGAGTTCAGGCAGTTTCGAGACCTGATTAAGAATATCTAAATCACGACTAGAAATTTCATATAAAGGAATGCTGTTCTCGTCGTCGCGAATTGTAAAATGGCCCTCAGACATTTTTATCATTTTTATGCCAAGCGTTTTCGTCATGGTCCTTGAACTTTTGTCGGACCGTGCCAGACGTCCCGACTTCATACTGCAGCTGCCTCTGAAGCATATAGTAATCCGTTGTAAAAATCCAGTGCTTCATCCAGTACACTGTTACGAGTTCTTCCGCCTCCTTATACTCCTCAATGTTGCCTGTCACACTCTTGAAATTTTATGAGAGCGTGCTGATAAAAATTTTTCACTGGAACCTGAGCAAATCGGTTGCCTTCCTTCTCTATGAGAACTCTGTAAAGTTTTGCCAGTTGTTTTCAACTATTTTGGCACTAGTATACAGATAAGATTTCAAAAAGTACAAATTGGGTACCTCCTCGAGTAGTACGCGTTTGTTTTGGTGGACATATTCGAATTTGCCTGCTAAACCTTCGATGATGCCAGGGTAAGACTTTCGATACAGTTCATTAAGACTCTGGTACACCGGCTGAATTGCTTTCTGGCGTGCCGTTCGATATTTTTTACCATGGTGCTCCTCTTCCGAATCCGACGTATCTTCTTCGGATTGGTAGGCCTCATCCGTGAAGCCTTCATTGGGTCGGAAATAGTCGGACACCCGAGGGTGCCATTGAAGTTTATGTGCTGCATTCGTAGGCGTAACACATAGACATTCTATTATTTCTCCAAATCTTTTCTTACACATGGTGAATTTTGTGTAATTTTTGCTTTTTTCCCCATAAGCATCAATATAATAATTTCTATTAACTTCAAAAATTTCATCTTCATTCCTTTGCAGATTTTCTGCTAACTTTGTTAGCTCGTTATCAGAGGGTCTGATGTATTTCCGAGCTGCTAGGTCCATTGCTTTTTCAAATCCTTCATTGGTTAAAGCTCCTACCCAAGGGAAGGAGAAATCTTTTTTGCCCCCATTAACATCATAGTAGTAGCGGCGAAGACTACTTGGGTCTAGCGCCACTCCTAATGTTTCTTTTCCGGATTTGTTCTTGGGTTTGTGCTGGACAACCATAACGAACTTCTCTTTTTCTTCCCCGAAGTTGTGCAGATCTCCTGTGGGTTTCCCTATGGGGCTCTCTACAGAAAATCCTAGCGACTTTTTGCGGCCCTTAGGGCAGGTGTAACTTTCGTACCGGTATATATCGGCTTCGTGCTTTGATCGAATGGAGAAACTATCCTAAGCTTAGATGGATTGAAGTAGATGAAAAGGACGGGATTTGAAAAATGAAGAAAATCAAGAGTTAGCGAATTAGAGTCGTTTTGTATCGTTAAGAAGAGGTTTTCGAGTCGTTGGTGAATTGGATGGAATCATATAGAGCGTTCACTGGAGCGTGGGCCGTCGCCACACATCCCAACATTTAAATATATGTATTTATTTTGGGAGGGATGGTTTTAGCTCTGACTGATCTACCATGCGCTGTTACCCTTGGGGTTAACCACCACTCACTACTCTGGTTCCGTCTGCGTCTACCATCACGTGGTTCGTCCCTCGTCAATTTAGGTCGTCGTTGGCCCTTTCCTTCCAGATTTAATCCAGACTTCGCAGTATTAGATAGTTCACTTGGCTCCTTTTCATCCATATTTAAACGCGTGGGTGTTACCAAATGTTTCGGAGTGGGAGCGGTCTTTGTTTTTTTTTCATCGATCGAGATACCTTACCCGAAAAAAATGGTCTCTTCGATGGATTTTCACCTGGTGTTTCGCCACACCACATTGGCTTTCGCTCGGTACGATCAGCAGCGACCAATGTGGAATGACTTCAGTTAGAGAGTCTACTTCTCGAAGAAAGCAATTTTGAGCCTCCTTTAATTTGGAATCGCCGGATTTAGGTTTTTCCTCTCATAATTTAAATGTACCTGAGACATAGCTCAGCCGAGTTCATTTTCCTCTAGCGATTCGCTTGTCGTATACCGTGCAGGGCCAAAGCACCCATCCGATACTGCAGCGGCGAAACAGATATCGAAAGGCCGCATTGTGGGGAATAAAGTAATGCAAAGGAGAGTCCATAATGAGGTCACACAATCACCTCTGATTTCGTCCCTGGCTTCCCTGGTGCTGATACATCCGTGCCCATACTGTCCATGCCTTTTGTCCATCCCCATTGCATGCCTAAGCACGGTGCTGATCGTGCTGAAAGTGCCTCCTCTAAGTCTAGCCTTTCGTCTTCTCCTTCCTCTTCATCTATTTGTTGAAGTAAAGGTAACGTTATCTCTCTTGGTTCTCCCTCCTCGTTCACGGACATTTTCCTCGGTACGAAAGCCGCAGCTTCCGGGTTGAGTTGAGCTTGCCTTATTGTATAGCACTGGGACGGTACTTCACACGTCATCAGCAGCATATCTGCTCCTTTAAATTTGAATACATTTGTAGGCTATATCATTGGCATTATATATGCCCCGACTGCACAAAACTCATATCACCCTTCTTGTATTTTTTCACATTCATTTACTATAGAGATACATGGGTGCCGCTGTGTACAGAGAGACATGCGTCTCTGAGTAATATTTTAAATTTTTTCCGCGGCATTCTGATGACTGAAAAAAAACTTTTTCCATCTCGTTTCGGAAGTACCGTGACTCGGCCGACAGATCCACCGTATATATATTTCGGAAGCCCTCGTGGCATATTAATGGATATACCATATCTATCCAAAATAGTTCCTTGTAAAGCCGATATCGACTCTGGCACTTCCAGAGCCATCGACGTAACTCCGAATTCCATAAACTGCATACCGCCGTCTGAACTACTATGACACAGTTTTTTTGCCGCAAGCATTAATGTCTCCATACATGGATGTGAACTTTGATAAAATACTGATAGGTCTGAGTTTATTGAAACTCTTACCTTCATGCCTGATAATGACATCACTGCACTTATCCATATCCATAACGGCGGCTCTTCCATTTCGGAAGACCGCCACAGGTTGCAAACACATTCTAATGCCATTATAACATTATCCACGTCTCCATCCCATGTTTCCACCCTCGTATACCGAACTCTTAACCATCGGAAAAAGTCTGCTAGATGATATGCTACTTGCGCCTCATTATTCATTTACGTATTTTGCAGACTAATATTTCGATTTCAGATTTCAATTCCAATGAGCCGC
>Ga0099797_100390_pt1 | contig 28549 bp, 27 predicted proteins | sample Uncmet_Sort48C_1_FD_89871 | JGI IMG/M metagenome (GOLD analysis project Ga0099797, IMG submission 89871) | Marine eukaryotic communities from CALCOFI LINE 67, Pacific Ocean - C012_Sort48C_1 | ecosystem: Environmental > Aquatic > Marine > Oceanic | place: Pacific Ocean: Monterey Bay | collected... | reverse complement strand
TGGGACGGCATAATTATCGTAGTACACTCAATAGCGCGACCCCACGCGCAGACGTGCAGATTGGGGATGCACCTTAGACTGCAAAGGAAAGAGCTTGGGAGGATGAATCGCAGTAAGCTTCGTAACAGCATCCTAATCGCAGAGATGCAAGTTGGGATGGACCTTGGACTGCAAAGGGAAGAGTTTGGCGGGGCGGATCACAGTACGCTCAATAGCGCTACCCCATGTGATGACGTGCAAACTGCGAATAGACCTTGGACAGCAGAGGCGAGAGTTTGGAAGGGTGGATCGCAGTGAACTCAGTAACGCAAGCCCACGTGCTGACATGTAAGTCACGGGGAGAATGGCAGTCGGCGTGGACTCGCCTAAGCGCACTCCGCGCGCGTCAGAGGAGAGTTGGGCCTGTCCAGTGGATGGCAGTCCAGTCGACCACTTTCTGGGCGGGTCACTAGAAGTACAGGGCCCCAGTTTGTTAAGAAATCGATTGTTAAGAAATGTTGACCTTCAATTTTCAATTTCTTAAACTCGAAATGGAGACTCTCGATGCATAAATCAACAAATGTCCTTAACATTTGCGTACTGCGAATGTTTGTAAAATCTAATATGTCCAAAACCGTTATCATGCTTGTGATGTTTAATCTCTCCCTCGATAAAGCGCAAACACACATTAAATACAGTAATCGAATTAAGAAATCAATATCATGTTGTGAATCGATCTGCTTGGTGCTTCTCACACGACCAGTGCCGCCTGTCAAAATTAGAAATGTTCGACCCTCAGCTCCGAAATGCCTTAAGAAATTGAGGGTCTGGCCTGAAAGCAGAAATCTCTTAACAAACAGGCAGCCTGGATATCTTGCGGGGTCTTGTGGGAGCTGGACCATGCCTTCAGTGAAGCGGGAGTGGTGGTGGCGGTGTTCGAGAACACGCCAGCTTCGCCTGCCCTTTCAACCGGCACTCCGTCATACGTTACAAGCATTACTTGCATTACCTGCATTATATCGAATACATACGTTGCATCCATTGCGAAGTATCGTTCGCAATTAGCAAAGGTACGGCGTCCTCCGCACTGTGAAGGGAATGCCGAAGTGCAGAGCCGGTACTAAGCACGATTGCCATCATCGAGGCTGTAGACGTTTGCGCCGCTGCCATGAGCAGCATGTCATGCGCCGCGTCCAGATGACGCCGGATCGACAGGCTGGCCAGCCCTTCCATCTGGAACTCAAATGGCGCAGGGGAGCGGGAGGACGTCCAAATACGTTACATGTTGTTTGAACGAGCACCCGCAAGTGTCAACCCATCATCTGCAGATCGGGCACGACAAAATCTGGTTGACTCGCCGGCCCTCACTACACAGTGGGGCCAGAGAAGGCAATGCGAGCAAAGGGCCAGCGACTCCCTGGAAATACATAAGCTCGACAACTGATTCAATCCAGGCAACGCCGCTCGATGCGAGCACTGTTTGCGCTGGCTTCCAGACGTGTCCTTGAAGATACTCACGCGGCAGCAACAGCGGCACCGGGCGAGGTATGACCACACCACGCAGGAGAGCAAGATGCTAGGAACGCAAATGGAGCATGCGGACCATGAGAGCACTGGCTCAAGTCGCAGGTTGCCCTGCCCGGACAAACGCATTCAGTGCTGTGGCCAAAGTGTATACGCCCAGTGTATGTAGTCCCAGCTGCGCCAGAAAATGCACCAACTCCTGAAGCTCGCTTTTGCGTATCCGATCGGCATGACACCACTGCTCCAGCTGGCAGAGGGTGAGGCCTCCATGTCGCACTTGTACCACATGCACATCCTTGGCAACCATGTCCGCGGTGAGGTCGCCAAGACGACGAGTAGCTTCCACCCAAGAGACCACTGATGTGCGGCACACATCCACGCGAGAGACCTGAACTCCGTGCAGGAAAATGCAATCCGGATGCTCGAAGGACACGTCTTCAACTTGTCGGTGTGAATCATGATTATCAAACTCACGCCCAATGGCAAAGTGACCTGGAGCCCCGCACGATCCGTCCGTGCGTCTACGCTTATGAACAAGTGGAGTCCATTCAAAGCAGCAAATTACATATTCGCAATCAGGGAAGATACGCACATGGTGTGCTCTGTGCGTCGGGACCAGGGCCGCGGCCTACTCGGCCCTTTTGGTGGTTTGGACGATTCCTTGTGGAAGCCCTGCCAGGCAAACTTCCGTAAAATCCCTCATAGAAACCCAGGCTGAATCACAAAAACAATGATCAGCTGTGTATAAGTCAGAACTGGATGAAAAGATTTCTGAATAATAAATCCAGACCCTGGAAACATAAACATTCTGAATTTATTGGCATCAAATTTGAGAGTCTGACAAGATATTCGGACCAAAACACAAAATCGAAATACATTATCTTTCTACAACGTTCGCAATCAACTTGACTCACATGATGCCCGGCAACAACTCACTGGACCATCAAATCAACGCCCTGGAATCTGTCTGAAAATAGCTCGCTGGAACTTGACATGGGATCATACAACCGTCCCTTAGAAGAACATCCCGGTTAGACAGTCCTCTCTTCAGAAAATATTCCATTCGGAAAAACGTTACTTTAGAAGATCCTCGCTTTAGAGACTCATTCCTTTAGGAAATCATCCTGTTAGAAAATCCTCCCCGGACTGCTGAGGTCTTTACAAATTATAGAAATGATGGAGAAAATCAGATGCCTCAATCCAGAATTGAGCAAAGAAATTGAACATCCGACTAAATCTTCGAGTTGTTCTTAATCCTCCGGCCACCTGCACTTGAATTGAATAGCAACCGCGAGCGCAGAAGGGCTGCGCATTCCAGCCAATTGTGTGAATGCATAAACCATGACCAAGCTCCCACTATCACGATCTTTACGAATCAAATTGCGGTGCATAAGATCGCGGCACACACTCTGGAAGCGCACTGCATGTGCACGCTATCAAACGAGCTCGTGAGTTAGCCCCTTCATGCGAACGAAACATGCGAGAAAAACACATACAGTTCATGTAGGTTAGATCTATTGGGTAGACGCTTGAAGTGATCAACTGCAATCTCCCCCACGCCGCTATAGCGGAGGGTGTGGCAACCGTAAGCTGCCGTGGTCGAGGAGATGCCAAACAAGGAATGGATGCACTTCATTCGAGAGGGTGGGAGTCGTTTGATCACCACATCCATTTGATTCAGGCTCAAACTGGCATCACAGAATCTAGGGTGGCAGCCGTTTGGGGTGGATTGGGCATCACTAACTGTAGAAACCCTCTGGCGGTATTGCGCTGTCATGGCCAAAGAAATGAACATGTCATGATGTATGTAAACGTTCCCGACAAGCACCCAAAACAAGTAGGGGTCTACATATTCAGCACGACGTTTTCAAAAAGAATGCGAATCATTCCGATGATCAGCAATGATTAGCAATAAGCGATTATCCCAGTGGGATCCCAATAACGCGAAATTCGCACCTTTGAAAACAAGCCTCTCAAAGGGCCCCGCGCATGACAGAGGTACGGGTGCTGGCTGCTGAATGCTGAATACTGGGCGTTGGATGTTAGATGCGCTGGGCGCTGGGCGCTGGATTTGAATGCTGGGCACTGGATGCTGGATGCTGGGCAACAAAAATGCTGGGAACTGGAAGCTGGGTGATAAATGCTGAATGCCGGATGCTGAATCCTGAATGCTGAGCGCTGGATCCAGAAAATCGGGTCCTGCATGTTGGATGCTGGATGCTGGATGCTGGTGGGTACTCGTACGCTGAATGATGGATGCTGGATGCTGGAAACTGGCTGCTGGGGCCCATTTTGGCTCAAGCATGCAGCTGAGCTCAAGCATCCAGCATCAAGCAGCTGAGCTCGTCCGAGCCTCGTCCGAGCAATGGAATCTATGAGTGCAGCTGAGCTCGAGGATAAGAACATCCACCAGCTCCGTGCCGTGTGCAAATCTGTTGGGGTCACGCACTACTTTGATATGAAGAAGGACGCCATCATTGAGGCGATCTTGGCAAAGCAAAAGGAGGGTTCGCACATCAAGGCCGAACCCGGCTCCAAACAGACTGCCAAGCAGTCCTCTGTGCAGAAAGGGTTTCTCAAGAAAAACAAGGGTTCCAAGGGGAGCGTTTCTTCCAGTTCTTCTGCCGTGGATTTTGGGTACTTCGCTTTTGCAGGTTTCTCGAGGATGGCCGATGGCGCTGAAATCTGCTCCCTGGTCCAGCACTTCTGCACGAGCTCTCTAGGCGGCTTCAACTTAGAAGTTGTAGGGTTCACAGTCTGGGAAGCTACTGCGTCGGTGGGCGTCAAGTATCTGACCTCGGAGAGCGAGGATCTCGAGAAGGCGATCTTCGAGAAACGTGACTTGTGGCAGCACCGCGGCGACTATCTCGCGACAGTGCAAGCTGAGAACCCCGAGCTGTTCCGCTTGCCGGCATCAGTGGCGCCGACTCCAACGATTGCGATGCCAGCGGTACCGGGCTTGCCCCAGTTCAATGTCAGCTCGCCAGCTCGCCGGGTCTTCGACTCGGCGCCGAGCCTTTCACCTGAGATCCTCGCGGCGAAGAGGCGCGTAGCAGACCTCCGCTCCCAGATGGGCACTGATGCTTCCGAGACACAGGCGGAACCGTCGAACAGTGACATCATGCGGGCAATCAAAGGCATCAAGGAGACGATGGTTCTCAAAGATGACCTCCATGTGACGCAGCTGGAAACAGTCAAGGGGTTCCGCGCAGAGCTTGCACCGCTGAAGCAATACATTTCTGAAGTCGACGTCAAGGCCACCCAGGCGCTGACGGAGACCAAAGATCTTAACGACAGGCTTGTCAAGCGAGAGCAGGCCAGCGTCCAAGAGACAGACCGTGTTGGCCGCTTGGAAGGTACAATCAAGGATTTGCGGATGAAGATCGAGAATCTGGAGCTCAAGGCGAACAAAGGTGGAATCGATGACTCCTATAAGCAGATTGTATTTTTAGGTCTGCCGAAGATTGCCCTCGGAGAGCGGATCAAAGCCATGCGTGCTTTCATGGATGAGCATTTCGCTGACATCGGCTTCGCCAAGTGCTCCGTCAAGTACAAGGGCTCTTACAAGGACGGCGGCCGCACTGAGACCAACGTGGGGTACGTCGAGTTTGCAAGCGGCGATGTCCGAGACACGGTCCTCGATCAAATCCAGTCCAAGGACCTCGTCTGCCACATCGGCGGGAAGAAGGTGGACATCAAACGGGCTCGTACCCAGAACGCTTCGCAGCGCAACCGCAAGCTCCGTGATGCGGCCGACATGCTCAAGACACTTGTGGACAACGAAGGCGATGTGGAAATCCAGTGGGGTTTCGGCAGCGCTGACCGTGGCGTCACCGTGAGAGGCGTCTACGCTTACGACCAGCCCAGTGGCAAGATCTTGGGCACTTTCACCGGCGACTACGCGCATCTGGAGCTGCCTCCTTAGGGGGGTCGGGGTCGTGCGCCTCCTTCGTGTACTTCAGCCGCCCCTGGTTCCTATCGTGATTCTTGCGGAGTTTTTCCTTCAGGCGCGCGGCCCCAAGCTGAAACATCCCGACGACTACGTTGTGGACGTCTTAGGCGTCCTCCTCACCATCGTAGGCTCCCTGCATGTGAAACTCGTTTTTCGAGCGGAGACGCTGTGAGTTCTGACGATGGTCCGATGCATGAGGGTTTTCAATGTCTACACCGACGGTCTCACCGAGGGCGACGGTCCCAAGCTGCTCAGCAACGTCGGCGTTCCTTGCGCCACGCCCACGCAGCCCTTTCGGACATCGATTCAGAGGGATCACAAGGTGCACCTGGATGCTCTCTCAATGGAGGCTCTATTGGTGCTTCGTTTTTTCCACCTGCTGGAAGCGGCCAACCCGCACCTAACCCAGCAGAGGTTTCAGTCCTTGACGTTGAGAACTTCACCTTTTTCTTGCTGAACTTGCGCGGCTTCGTTTCGCACAGCGCTGAGCTCGAGCATGTCTTGGAATTTTTGGATTTTCCTACCTTTGTCTGCCTCAACGAGACTTTGTTACCTGGTGAGAAGGCCTTACGGGAGATCAACTTGTCTGGGTATTCGCTGATATCTAGGCGCGACCGGCCTGATTGCTCTGGTTGGGGAGGGATCGCATTGTTTTGTCGAAGAGGGTTTGAGGAGCACATCGTGCATGTGGGTGACAGCGCATGTGCCGAACGGTCGTGGCATATCCTTCATACTGACCGTGGGCCAGTGGCAGTAGCTCTTTGGTATCGCCCGCCACGCGCTTCTGAGATTGATACCATTCGCAGCTTGGAAGCGGAAATGGGCATGCATTGCAAGGATTGCGTTGGTCGTGTCATTTTGGGAGATTTAAACGTCCACGAGAAATCGTGGTTGAAACATTCTTCTGGAACGAGCGTCGAGGGTCGTGAGCTTCATGGTTTGTGTGCATCGCATGGTCTCGCGCAGTTCGTGGACAAGCCTACCCGCGAGCAGTATCTCCTGGATTTGGTTTTGTCTGATCTGGGGCCCTTGGTGAAAACGAAGGTCGTGCCAGGTATTGCTGACCATTCTGGTGTTTTCTGCACTTTGCGGTTCCCTGTCCCCGAGGCTTCGGTTGTTCATCGGAAAGTGTTTTTGTATTCTAAAGCGAATTGGTCGAAGTTGCGACGAGCCATTCGTGACACTGATTGGTGCAAGATATTGGTTCCCGGAGATGCCGATGGTAGCGCTGAACGATTCGAAGAACACTTGCTACGGATCATCCAGGAGCACATTCCCAGCAAGATTATCGCAGATGACAAGGCTTCGCACGCGTGGCTTGATGATGATTGTCGCCGCCTCATTCGTAGGAAAAGGGCCGCTGCCGGCACTGATGATTTTGCGGCAAAGCGTGATGAATGCACAGCTGGTCTTTTACATGCTTACGAGACATATCTGAAGCGCATCCGAGCGAAGCTGGCTGGTCTTGAGCCCTCGTCACGGGAATGGTGGAAAATATCAAGATCATTAATGTCTTTAGGCTCCTCTTCTGATGTCATCCCGCCCTTGCAGCGAGACGATGACACATGGGCGAAATCGGCTTCGGAAAAAGCGTCATTGTTAGCTGAAACCTTTGCAGGCAAGGCCGAGCTTGACGACGAGGAACGAAACGATTTCACGATGAAGATTATGCGCCGTCCTGTCTCTGACAAACAGTTTGTCCCCATTCGTCGTCGCTATGCGCGCTCCGTTTTGAAGAAGTTGGACGAGAACAGCGGCACTGGACCTGACGGCATTTCTGCTCGCGTCTTTCGACGCTGTTGTGATGACCTGGTTGCCCCTGTCACCGAGTTGGCGCGCATCGTCTTCAACCAAGGTCGTTGGCCTGATTCTTGGCGCCTCCATTGGATTCATCCGATCTATAAAAAGAAATCCCGCGCAGACCCTCGCAACTACAGGGGAGTGCACCTTACCGCGCAGATTTCTAAGATAGTGGAGCGCATTGTTGGCAAAGCATTCCTTCCGGAGGTCCATCGCAGCGTTTTATTCGGTGACCGGCAGTACGCATACAGTGCGAGGAGGAGCCACAAGGACGCTTTGGCAGCCAATGTGTGCAATTGGCTCCGGATGCTTGAAAATGGCGAGCTCGTCGGGCTTTATTGCTCAGACGTTTCAGGTGCGTTTGACCGAGTTCGGCGCACAAGGATGCTTCAGAAATTGGGATCTTGCGGTTTACCGCCACCAGTTGCGCGTTTCCTGGCGAGCTGGCTCGAAGACAGGCGTTCGTCTGTGGTAGTTGGTGGCGTCGCGAGCGAGGAGCGGGTGCTCAGCAATTCTGTCTTTCAAGGAACAGTCTTTGGTCCTCCCTTGTGGAATCTGTTCTACGGCGATTCCATTCTAGCTGTCCGGCCGCTGTCTTTCATTGAGGTTATCTTCGCTGATGATTTCAATTGCTGGAAGCCATTTGCAAGGGGCAGTGACGTTGGAAACATTCTCAATGAGTGCCGCGAATGCCAGACAGCTCTGCACCGCTGGGGGCGTGCCAACAGTGTGAAATTTGATGCTGGTAAGGAGTCATTCCACGTTCTGCACAGATCACAAGGTTTTGGCGACGATTTCCGACTTCTGGGGTTAGAATTTGATGTCTCTTTGCGGATGGTCGGTGCGTTGGCGATAATCGGACGGGAGGCGGGATGGCGCCTGCAAGCAGTGCTGCGGCCACGGCGTTTTTTCACAACACGTCAAACCATGAATCTTTATAAGAGTCAGGTGCTGTCATTCATCGAGTCTGGTACGCCTGGTTACTACCACGCAAGCCCGTCAGCTTTGGCGCCAGTGGACCGAGTACAGTCACGTCTTCTGAGGGAGCTAGGCATTACACAGGAAGCTGCCCTTCTCGAGTTCAGTTTGGCGCCCCTACGAAGTCGACGTGACATTGCTATGCTTGGCTTCTTGCATCAGATCGTCCTAGGAGATGTCTCCCGCCAAATAGCCGAGCTATTTCCATTCCAAGACCCGGCAGACCTTCACCAAATACCAACTAGGCTGCAAGTCCGACGGCATTCGCATCAATTTGTTGAACCACGGCTCCGCACGGATGTTCTGAAACGTAGCGCTTTCCATTTGACAGCGGTATACAATTGGTTGCCGCAATCGGTCGTTGATGCGAAGTCCACTAAAGTATTCCAACGAAAGTTGCAGTTCGCTTTGAAGCAAGCAGTCCTCCAAGGAGTCGTTGGTTGGGAATATTTTTTCTCGCCTTGGTCTCGTCCTGTTAACGCATTTCAGTTCCAAGCTTTTTTTAAATAATGTTTTTGTCATAGCCGTTGCTACGTTGTGTTCTCAGTTCTTGTTGTGTGGTCGTTGTAAAAAAAAATGCTGGACACTGGATGCTGAATGCTGGACGCTGGATGCTCAATGCTTGTTGCTGCGTGCTGAACGCTGGGCGACGGAGGCTTGATGCCAAATGCCGAATGTTTGGAAATGCTAATATTGAAATGTCATGTGTGCTATGTTAACAATTAGCTAAAATATGTGTCAGCGACGTCAATTTAGTTAATGTATGAGTGCGGAACCGAATGCCAAATGCTGGACATTGTGTAATGAATGGAAAATATACCGAACGTCATACGAAACACATATAAATTCATCGTCGGGCACTCCGAAAACACTCTGGATGTTTGAGCCTGATCACAGCCACAGCAAGATTGTGTGATAGCATATGCTTTGGGAATTGGACCTTGCGTTAATCTATGAATTGTGAAGGGCGTGGTTGAACACGAGAGAAATCCTGTCAGAGCCCAACCAATTAATGAATTCTAAGCTAGGACCCCATATTTGGCAAGCATCTGTTTGGGGCAAACGTCTACCTTCAGACATACTAGTAGAATTCACGGACAATGCCTATTGGGTGTCATAACTTCACTTCCAAAATGAGAATACCTCTCGTGGCCAGTAACCACAAATGTAGGACACCAGTTCCGAAACAATAGAAAACAATGGCTCACCCTCGACACGAAACCAGCCGTCCAACACACTAGACTTCACAGAAAAACAATTGTGCGCGTCTAACTTCACACTCACAAGACAACATCGAAAATGACGCTAGTACAGAGAATGATCCGAAACATGGATCAACATGAAAATTCATGATGTGAGATCGCACGTCCTTGGTGTTTGTAAGACAGAAATCCATGCGATCAAAGCAGCCAGCATTACACAAAAGAAAAAAGACTCAAATGTCCTAAGCCCTGCTTTGGGGAGGTTCTGAACATCGACACGGGTGATGGACAACAGCTGCGCAATCTGCTTGGACATTTGTCATTCCAATGCACGATGCTACTCTGCAAACCAAATGCCAGTGGCAGTCCCTGTGGCCCAACCTGTGGCTGTGGATAAACCTGGGCGCAGACGCCGTTCCCGCTCTGCGGTCCGCAAATTCAAGCATTCCTGCGAGAGCACATTCAACCACAAAGCCTTTGAGATTCGATCGCAAACAAGATGGTTCATTGTCCGCAAGAATCAGGGGCCGTGATGGCACAAAGCAAGCGCAGACGTTCGCAAGATGATACCGTGCCACCAACATGAGCACACAACCTGCATTCATGGCACGGAACAAATTCCTAAACCGCTTCCACCCGCCGCATAGTTTGCGCATGCAACCCTGCAACCCAAGCATGCGCATGCGTTCGCGCTACGGGCAGAGAAAACAGGACGCCACAGCAAGGCAGAAGAACAGCCCACACAGTGAGCCTTTGCGTTGCAGCCAACCAACAAACAAAACAACTGATTTGCCAACGATCTATCCCACCAATTGACAGACGGAGACTCAAACAGACAAATTAACAAACAAACGCACAAACAACGAATGATCAAATAAAACAAACAAGCAAACAAACAAGCAAACAAACAAACAAATGGCACAACACAACACAACAACAACACGACGGGATGGGATGGGACGGGACGGTGCGAGACAGTGATGGAACAGGACGCACGCACGGACAGAAACAGACCCAAAAGACCCACAGACCCACAGACACACTTACGCACAGGCACTCAGAACCACAAACACAGACACACAAGCACAGACACACAGACAACCAGACACAAAGAAACACGCAAGGGGCAGCGGAATCTACTCGTATCGCCGCTGGCTGGCGCGGCGCTAGGTAGCTCTCACACAGGCTGCCATGCAGGCCGCTGGCAGTGAAGACGACCCACGACAGAGGAAACGTAGCTGTGAGGCGTCTCTAGAATTACAACTGCATTCTTGACTGGCGAGACTGCGCAAGCATCGGTAAGCCGCAATACCGACATGACATTGCGTGGCGACATTTGGCACAGCTCAAGCAAGAAGAATCTTCAAGCGCGTTAGCTATCGTAGAGACCTGAGAACCCCGGAAGAACTGAACCGTCATCGAGAACAGCATCGAAAAACATATGAACGAGTCGGCGTCTCGCCAACTTGAGCACCGCAGTCAAATACAATTGGATGACAAAACAATAAATGGGTCGCTCCAGACTTGGTATAGGAACTTCCGAAACGGCTCCGAAACGGCTCCGAAACGGGTCCGGAAAATAGGTCGAAAATCAAAAAATCTTCCGCGAGTGCATGCCAGACGTTCCCGGGAAGGTCGGGGGGCGAAGCCCCCCGACTTTAAGGGGGCGGGGGAACCCCGAAACGCGGCACGAAAGGGTCCCGAAATTGGCCATAACAGCTCCAAACGGACCTCCGAATTTACCAGAACTGTCCTTAAAATCCTCCCCTAGCAACCCCTGGAGTCTAAAAATAAGTCGAAAAATCTAAAAACGGCTCCGAAGAATACGGCGAAAATCGAAAACATCTTCCGCAAGTGCATCCCAGACGTTCCCGGGAGGGTCGGGGGGGCGAAGCCCCCCGACGTTGAGGGGCCGGGGAACCCCAAACACAACCCGAAATGGTCCCAAATCTACCCGAAAATCACCAGAACGTCCCTAGAAAATCCTCCCCTATTAGCTCCTTTAAAGGCCCTTCAAAGGCCCTAAGCAGCGGGCAGCCCCCCCAACACGGTCGAAAACTGGGTCCCAGACGAGCTCCCGAGCTCTCGCAGAAAAAATCCGGAGCCCCGAAACCTGCCCGAGGCGGCCGACGAGGTCGAGGGGGCCCAGAATCAGCCATAACGGCTCCAAACGGACCTCCGAATTTACCAGAACTGTCCTTGAAATCCTCCCCTATTAGCCCCTTTAAAGGCCTATTAGCCGGGCCGCGGAGCCAAGGCGGTCCTGAGCGGAGGCCCCTGCGGAGGCGAAGCCGGCGATCGTTCGGATGACGCGGTGGCCAAGGGGCAGCTTGCAAGGAGCCAGTGCACCTTGGACCGTCCATGCCTCACCCACGCACGTTTGCAACCGTCCTCGGCCCCCCTACTAGAGCCCTTTAAAAGCTTTTAAAGGGGCTACAAGGGGAGGATTTTCTAGTGACGTTCTGGTAGTTTTCGGGTCGATTCGGGACCGTTTCGGGCCGTGTTCGGGGTTCCGCACCCCCTCGAAGTCGGGGGGCTTCGCCCCCCCGACCTTCCCGGGAGCGTCTGGGATGGGCTCGCGGAAGATTTTTTGTGATTTTCGACATATTTTTTTGTGATTTTGCAACCTACTAAGCCTTTAAAGGGGGTTAATAAGGGGAGGATTTCTAGGGCGTTTCTGGTAATTTTGGAGGTCCGTTTAGGGCGGTCGTGGCCCATTTCGGGACCGTTTCGAGCTATGTCTGGGGTTCCCCACGCCCTCAAAGTCGGGGGGCTTCGCCCCCCCGACCTTCCCGGGAGCGTCTGGCATGGGTTCGCGGAAGTTTTGTTTTTTCGATTTTCGACCTATTTTTCGGAGCCGTTTCGGAGCCGTTTCGGAACCACTGGGAAAAAATAGGGCAATCCAACGCTCAGAGCGACCTGACAATGGCAGCCTCTCTCTGGGCTGTGCAATTGTGCGGGAGACATGTTGACACACGGTGTTCGATTAATACGGCATACTTCCGAGACCACGCAATCAAAGCATGAGAGCTGGGACAAGCCGACAAGCTCAATTTCATGGAATGTCCTCTACACAAGCAGAATCTAGCCGCTCTTACACGGTATGTTCTCAGCAGCTGGTCCTGTGTACAGTGCCGTGTTGAATGCGATGCGAACATTTAGGCGAACATCAGGGCAAACCCGAGACAAATGCTAACCCCACAAAAGTGTTGACAACATAAAAAGGGCTCAATTGAAACACCTTACGCAGTCTCAGGGATGACAAAAACAGATTGCCAGTCGAACGACACGCAAAGCTACTGTAAATGAATCCTGGCATGCGCAATCAGGCTCTGTGGCCACCATACCATTGCACCAGATCACTAAACCCCAGTCAAGCCTCTTTGAACTACTCGATGTGCGCACACCTGCCTGACACTAATGGGAGAGAAACCTTACTAACGACAAGTTCTGGTGGAATTTGTAAAAAATGAGCAATTTCGGCGTCACAGACTATAACTCGGCTCTCATTTGAGCTACAGGACGTTCGTTCGGTGCAAATCAATCACCGCGATGAGATCTAGCTGACGAGGACGTCGAGAGCTCCAGTACGGGCGGAGGATCTCCCAGGGGGGTCGGAGGGCGGGAGCCCTCCGAGAGGCCCGCCGGGACTGCTTCGGGGGGGGGGGGGGGCGCTAGGCCGCCCCCTGACCTGCGGGGCCTTTCTCGGGAGTCTCCTGCCCTCCGTCCCCCTTGGGAGCCCCTCCGCCCGTACTGGAGCTCTCGATGTCCTTGTCAGCTCGATCTCATCGCGGTGATCGACTCGCACCGAACGAAAGCCCCGTAGCTCAAATCATTTGAAATGAGAACCGAGTCATGGCCTCGGGGGAGCGCGGAGCCCCTAGAGGAAGGCGGGGAGGTTCGGGGGGGGGGGGGCGCTAGGTCCCACCGAGGAGAGGTTGAGTAATGTTATACGAATTTCCTAGCAAACTTGAATTAAACCACCGCGCAGGCCATAACTGGGCTTGCATTTGAGATACAAACCTCTCGATCGGAAGATCTCTATCAGAATGATGAGGTTTGTGTTTTGTTTTTGTTTAAGCATCTGGTTGCTGGGGGGGTAAAAGGACACTCGGGCTTTCCCCGTTATTAAATGTTACTCCTCTTCGCTCCCAGGCGAGGGGTCGTTTATGAATTGGAGGGGTTGGGGGTACTCAATCTCCGTCACAAAGCGTCCTTTGCATCCCCGCTCGCAGTCGCTCGCGCGCCTGCATCTCTCGCCATAGCCTCGGCTAGGCAGATAAGAATGGAAACTCAATTTCTGAAAAACACGTGGAAAACCATAATGGTACTTAGTGGTTGGACAAAAATGCAAAATCGAAAAATCGGTTTCAGCGGAGGCGCCGGAGCTCGTGACATTTTTCCCTAAACAGCTTGTCTGAGGGTTCTTCATAAGTCTTCTAAGGCCGGAGTGTACGAGGCCGGGTTTCGAATCCGTAGTTTGGACTTGGTCTTTATGGTCCCCCATGACCTCCCTTCCCGGAGTGACGGTCCCCCATGACCTCGCTTCCCGGAGTGTACGGTTCCGAGTCTTAAATCCGTAGTTTGGCCGTGGTCCCCCAGAGTCTCCCGTAACCTGCCAGGCCGAAGCGTACGGTTCCGAGACTCAAATCCGTAGTTTGGCCGTGGTCCCCCATGGTCTCCCATGAACTCCCAGGCCAAAGCGTACGGTTACGAGTCTCAAACCCTTAGTTTGGCCGTGATCCTCCATGGTCCCCCATGACCTCCCAGGCCGAGGCGTACGGTTCCGAGTCTTAAATCCGTAGTTTGGCTGTGGTCCCCCAGGGTCTCCCATGACCTCCCAGGCCGAAGCGTACAGTTCCGAGTCTTAAATCCGTAGTTTGGCCGTGGTCCCCCATGGTCCCCCATGACCTCCCAGGCCGAAGCATACGGTTCCGAGTCTCAAATCCGTAGTTTGGCCGTGGTCCCCCATGGTCTCCCATGACCTCCCAGGCCGAAGCGTACAGTTCCGAGTCTCAAACCCTTAGTTTGGCCGTGATCCTCCATGGTCCCCCATGACCTCCCAGGACGAAGCGTACGGTTCCGAGTCTTAAATCCGTAGTTTGGCTGTGGTCCCCCAGGGTCTCCCATGACCTCCCAGGCCGAAGCGCACGGTTCCGAGTCTTAAATCCGTAGTTTGGCCGTGGTCCCCCATGGTCCCTCATGACCTCCCAGGCCGAAGCATACGGTTCCGAGTCTCAAATCCGTAGTTTGGCCGCGGTCCCCCATGGTCTCCCATGACCTCCCAGGCCGAAGCGTACAGTTCCGAGTCTCAAACCCTTAGTTTGGCCGTGATCCTCCATGGTCCCCCATGACCTCCCAGGCCGAAGCGTACGGTTCCGAGTCTCAAATCCGTAGTCTGAGTTTGGTTGTTAGTCACAGCGTAAACGCTGTTTAGGGTCTTCCGCCGACGAGGGTGTCAATTTTTATCAGTGGGGGAGTCGCACGCTGCGACGCCAGTGCAGGAAACTCGCGCCGACGAAGCTCGTGCCGCCGCGGCGGAGACAGGAAACACTTTGGCGGCATCCCTATCGGCCGCGTCGGCTGCGGATCGCGTCCAGTACGAGCAAGCGCTAGACGAGGGCCGTGCGGCAAGTTGCCGCGACGAGCAGTGGCGCCGGGACCAGAGCGCCCGCGAGGCGGTGCCTGCGGAAGAGCCGGCACCAGAGCAGTTGCAAGGCTGGACGGGTGGCGCTCCCTTGTCCGGATGGGACGCGCCTGGCAAGGCCCCATTGGAGGCGGGCGACGCCACTGCAAAAGCGCGGGCTGTGGTGCACGCCACTGAGACTGCGCTGGTGGCCTCGCTCGAGGCCCTGCCTGCACAGGTGCCGATTGTCATGATCCTCCTGCAAAATGACATCACCGGCAGCAGCCGCGACGCCCACTGTGGCCGATGGCAGCGGATGCGGCATGCGATGCAACACCGCCTCTTCGCGCGAGGCCAGCGGCGTCCTCGGCTTGTGTCGGGCCAGGACTATGCGATGGAGAATGTCTGCTACACAATCCGGATGTACGGCAGCCTTCGCTGCCGCCCCCCCGGCTGCCAGAGGCGTGTGGCGAAGAGCGCCGCGGATGGTTCTTCGTGGGGACCGCACAGTGCGTGTTGTGCCGACTGTGTGCACGACGGTGGTCGATACAGAGTGCAGGGTGGCGGCTGCGCACTACGTCAAGAGGTGGGACTGCATCGACACAGGCCAGCGCTTGCACGCCGAGTCCTGGCGCAACGTGCCTGGGCATCAGCACAGCGTCCGTGACTATGCCACTCGGCGCTGCCACCGCGACACCGGCGCGCGGCGCCGCCTGGCCGGTCTGCATCCCGAGCAGTGAGCTGGCCGAGGCGCAGGAAGCGGCCGAGGCGACGGAGGCGCGGGAGGCGGCAGAGACAAAGCCCTTCACGATCGCCGAGGGGGCGGCCGAGGCCGCCGCCACTAGCTCGCAGCGCGGTGGGGTCTGACGACCCACGGATGGCACCGCTGACCCAGGATCCCGACCTCAGACGCTCCCCGCCTATGGGGCCTGGGCCGGCGGTGTCATCGAGGCGGCGTCAAGTGCGCGGCTGGTGACGAGGTCTCTCCCTGGAGCGATCCGGCCGGCGACGCCATGTGCTGGCACGCGAGAGTGCCACAGCAGGCTTAGTGATAAACCCAGAAGAACGCTGTGCAAACCCTCACAGCGAGCGCGCGAAGTGCTGATTTTCCGTGCGCACAAGGTGCCAAACGGCTGGAGGCAGTCGCCTTAAGCTTGGCCTGTAGAGGCGGAGAGGCAACAACCTCTTTTTCGACACCTTGGCCCAGCCCTGTTCTCCGCATTTTCAAATACTTTCGGCCGGATTGGCGGCCGAGAGTATGTTTTTCAATCAGACGGAGTCGTGTCGCGTTCCAAGCTGTTGGAAGCAAAAAGGCGGTGCCGTGGGTGCCACCCACCACAAAAATCAACTAGATGCAACTAATGCCTCATGCGAAACCAATAAACACCACTAAATCCTTTGGCGGAACCACTAATTACCACGAATCCGAACCACTAAATACCATTTAATCGGCCGGTAACGTTACATTCCAGTCCACGGGAACCTTCCATGATTATCCGTGCAGCCTCGGGAGCTCGGAGGCCGCTGGGCGCTGCGGATTCTCCGGATCCACCAGATGCAGGGCAATGAGACGCCTGCGCTCAAGGCTCGCTTTCGGGAACATGTCATTATCGCCACGCCGCTGAGTCGTGCACCTTGCCTTGGAAGTCTGTGAACGAACGATCCAAGGGAAATTGATCCAATCTCCCGATTTCAAGCGTGTCAGTCCAGCTCCAAAACCAAAACATCGCATAGACATCGGGAGTTCGGAGGCCGATGGGCGCTGCGGACTCTCCGGATCCACCAGATGCGACGCAGTGAGACGCCTGCGCTCAAGGCTCGCCGTTGGGAACATGCCACGAATGGGGGTTTTCAAGGCAAAGTACGCGACTCAACTTGAAATGAAACAATCTAGATTTTGCAAATTTGGAAAACAAAAAAACGCGCGGGGGGGCATAACTCGGCTCTCATTTGAGCTACAGAGATCTCGTTCGGTGCGAATTGATCAGCGCGATGAGACCTCGTTGATGTGGACATTGACAGCTCCAGCACGGGCGGAGGGGTTCCCGTGGGGGTCGGGAAAATTCGGTGTGAATTCAGAAGCCGATGGGCGCTGCGGACTCTCCGGCTCCACCGGATGCAACGCGATGAGACGCCTGCGCTCCAGGCTCGGCATTGGGAACGCGCCGCTAATGGGTGGGAACCGAAACGTGCCCGGCCGGCCGCTAAGGGGAGCTTCTAAGGAAGTATTTTTCTAGAAAAATCGGGTCCGACAGTGGTCCGTTTGAATGCGTTATGCCAGATTTCGAACCTTCTCGTCGTCGCGGTTGAACTCAGCACCTGCAAATCGGTCTGAAAATCGTCCCCGGGAACAATAATACCAATCTGGAGGAGGGCAACCATCAAAATCATGAAGAACATAATGTTTATGACTGTCCCTCCACCCCTTCAAGGGAGGGCCTAGCGGCCTCCCGAACCCTCCCGCCTTCTTCGGGAGGGAGACCCTCTGCCCGCACTGGGACACTCGATGTCGTCATCATGCTGATCGATTTGCACCAGACGAAAGCTCTGTAGCTCAAATGGGAACCGAGTAATGGCCCGCACAGTGTTTTGCAACTTTGCAAAATTTATAAGGTTTTTTTATTGTTCAAGCCGAGTCGTGCATGCAGCCTTGGAAATCCGAACAAAAGATAAAGTGAACATGAATTTCATTCTCCCGACTGCAAGAAGCCCGCCGGCAAATCGCAAGAGGCTCGCCGGTGGGCCGCCCCGTCTGTACAATCACATGATAGCAGTCACCTTCCAAAAAAACTGATGCCATGCTCTGGCGTCCAGTAGCAAGACATCTACCCAGATTGAGCCTAGACTTCCTCCGACAATGCCAACTCCAACACCTGAAAATGTATTTCAACCGCTCATTGGTAGGCCGTTACCATGTACCACAATACACACACCAGGGCAGCCATTTCAAGATACAGCAAGAGACTGCACCATTGGCACACACAAATATGATACGCATTTCCAATGAATATAATGGGCAATAGAACGAGTTGAGAATTGTAGCATGCAGGCAGACAAGCCTTCGGCCGCTTCCACGAAGCATGTTCACGCGGTGCCGCAGTGCGTAATTATCGAAAACCAGCACGGAGCCAGTTTGAGGCTGCACAACATGTGTAGCGGTCGGGTCATCCAACCCGAAATAATCGAGAGTGCATGGCGAGAGCCGCGAGGCTGCACAAAGTATTCCTCGATCAATCTTGCTTTCAGAGATGTAGCATTGAGAAGCACGCAACAATCGCAACCCTGCATGACAGCGGTGACAAACTCCAATCCACATGGCGCACAACCTGGCGCATTGGTGCAGCGATGTGCAAATGTCTAACATTGAAAGTGCAATTGCAGGCGTGACCCGCAGTTACACACGAGACGTACATCAGAACAGCTGTCAAATTGCAACTGCGACCGACAAAGGAGCAAAGTCCACAACAAAAACGACAACGACGTCGACATCAACAAGCATGACCCCAGCAAAGCACACTAACAGTGACCATTTCAACCTTGAGGTACAAATTGGAAGTGCTTCCTGGAAGTGCTTCCTGCAGATGCTTCCTGCAGGTGCTTCCTGCAGGTGTTGTCTGGAGGTACTTTCTTGCAGTGATTCCACGAGGGGGCTTCCTTGAGGTGCGTCCTGGAGGGGCTTCTTGGACGTGCTTCCAGCAGCTAGTTCCTGCATGCGCCTTCTGGAGTTGCTTCTTTTGATGGGCTTCCTGGAGGTGCTTCCGGGAGGGTGCTTCCTGGACAAAGGAGCAAATCCACAGCAGCAACAACAACGACATCGACATTGACATCGACATCAACAAGCATGACCCCAGCAAAGCACACTAACAGTGACCAGTTCAACCTTCAGGTACTAATTGGAGATGCTTCCTGGAAGTGCTTCCTGGAGGTGCTTCCTGCAGGTGCTTCCTGCAGGTGTTGTCTGGAGGTACTTTCTTGCTGTGATTCCACGAGGGGGCTTCCTTGAGGTGCGTCCTGGAGGAACTTCTTGGACGTGCATCCTGCAAGTAGTTCCTGGATGTGCTTTCTGGAGTTGCTTCTTTTTTTGATGGGCTTCCTGGAGGTGCTTTCGGGAGGGTGCTTCCTAGAGGTGCTTCTCCTTGAAAACGCACTGGTGTTCATTGCAGAATTGGATTGGCACACCTCGACGGCTGCAAGAATATTGCATTTCCTCTGAACAAATGATGTTTGGGAATTGAAAAACAAAAGTGCTGAAAAACAAAATATTGTTTTGTTTGTACCATTTGTGCATTGCACACCTTGGCGGCTGGACTCGCGTTCACTGATTGGTGCCACCAGGTCCTGCTCAGGTCCTTCTGAGCCTACTAGAGCCCTAAATTCGTTCCTCACTGTTAGGAAATTATGAGTCGCTGCATGCTGGGGGCTGGACGCTGCATTCTCGATGTTGGAAGCTGAGTGCTGAATACTAAGCACACGGCGTAAAAGCCCTGGTCCTGGGTGCCAGGCGCCGTCTCTAAAACGTTGAACATGTCGACCCAACATCAGCAACTGTAACATGTGCTTTGGTCGCAAAATCACATTGTCATGTGTGAGAGGCAGCAAACATATTGAAATACCATGATCAATCTTTATATTTTCGGAGTGGCAAGCTAAAAGTGAAAAAACATGTGATCATTGCAAATTCGCTATGCGACACCTGAGTGACAGCAAACATATTGAAATCCCTTGGACATATTGCAATTGTGAATTTGAAAAACACATGTGTTTGAAGCAGAACTCCTTTGGAAAGATTCATAATTTGGAATTGACGAACCAAACATGCAAAAACAGGCAATTGTTTCCATTGCAAAATCGCATTATCATGCCTGAGCGACAGCAAAAATATCGAAATCCCTGTGAACGGTACTACCTACGAGCTCTTTCCCAGCCCACTGGCATCCCAAATGCGTACCTCACTGTTAGGGAGCCACAACGCACCACGCGTCTGCATTTCCGGCGAACTCGACTGTGCCTCCAGTAAGTCCTTCAGCGACGTCCAGATAGCAAACAGCGGTGGCGAGGATGCATTCCTGTAGAATCGTACTTCAACTGCCAGATCAGCTGCCCCTAGTTCCCAAAACATTGTTTGATTACTGAGCCCTGTTACAGATCCGCTGAGCTCGAGTTTGCGCTGTGAGGTCTAGCCATGACCAACATGCTTGTCAGACAGATCAAGTCTACGGAATTCGCTCCTCGGGCGAACCGTCCGTATGCCACTCAGAGATGCGGTAGAACGGTTGATCTTCATCCTCCAAGATCTGGTCCGTGGCACGCACGACAACTTGCAAGCGATGACCTCGAAAACTCCTCTGCGCGTATCAAACGGAAAACAACCTAAACAGAGGTGGCGCTCACAGAGCCCCGACAGCATGCCAAGAGAGAATCTCACTGAACTTATTCGGCTATGAAAACGATACGTCCCAAACTTTGAGTCAAAGTATCTCATACCAGGCGGGTCGCCAAGAGTTGACAAAAGAACAGACACAGAACATCTCGAGGACAGAGCCGCTTGCGAACAAATGCACGTCAGAACAGCAGAAATGCATCTTGTATTCTGGGTGGAACGGACCAGACTTGCCATGCAGACAGCTCCGAGCATTACATCGAGCGACAATTCTTGTTTCAAAGGATGAGACCTGCTGCGATAAACACAGAATGGACTGCGGGACGAATTAAATTGGTCCATCCCTGTAACTCAGATTGCCTCAGATCTCTTCCAGTTGGCGGCTCAACGTCGAGTGACTCGTTCCCCCCCTGGATAAATCAGCCGAGACCTGCTGCAGCACAGAGAGCAGCACATCTTGACAAACAAAAACCTTTGCTCCAGGACTGCGCTCGGGTACTAAGCGCATCTTTTTCTGGGTTGGTCGACTGAGCAATTCCAAACACGCACAGAGCGAGCCTCGGACAGTCCTTCATCACTGGGCCAGCCTTACTGCGCGAAAGAAACTGGTCCTCAGCTCCCAACTAATGAGGAGCCGCCCACAAGACGTTCCAGCAGATGACAAGGAGTTCGCGGGATGACGATCATCTTGACGATCATGCAGCACAACTGTCGATAACAAAATCCAATCCCAACCTCACCTCAATCCTATTCCACCCCCCCGCACTCCCTCAGATCATCTACCAACTGCTTGTAATCGATTGTGGGTACACCCAAGCACTGATCAATCACTCACCCAATTACTCAGTCGCTTACTCATTCAGTCACTCGCCTAATGACTCACTCAAGCAATCAATCACTCAATCATTCAATAGCCTCACTTCACCTCATCTCACCACGCCTAACCCCACATCACACACTCCGCCATCCGCTCCCTCCCTCACCCACTCACTCACTCGCTCACTCGATCGCTCGCCCGCTCGCTTGCTCACACAACTGAAGTAGCACGACCGCAAACAGCACGCAGCTAGCCAGCGCGTGCGCACTCAGTCACTCACTCGCTCGCTCGCTCGCTCGCCCGTGCTCACGCCGCGCAATTAATCGCGAGTTGAAACACCCAGCCAATTACACGCCCTCTCGCTCATTTCGAGTCATCCAAACCAAACCGAACTCCAATCAAACAAATCATGTTGCCAACCAAACGCACCTGGTCACACGTATTGCTTCTCTAATCCACGCACAACCTTAACTCGAACATGAAAGCCGGACACGAGACGCGCGCCAGAGCAGAAACAGAAGACGACCACAAAGACGAGAAAATAATTAGCGAACGAGCAGGCGAACGCGCGAGAACAGAAGTGAACAAACACATGAGCAAACGCGAATGTGAGCAACGCTCGACATTCACAGAGCCAAACCAACCGAGCGTCCACACAGCCTGCCCATGGACATGGGACATAGAATCCGCGCAGGAACAACGCAAAAGCAGAAGAAGAAGAAGAAGAAGCATAAGAAGAAGAAGAAGCATAAGAAGAAGAAGAAGAAGAAGAAGGCGAGGAAGAAAAAATATGAGCAGAAGAAAGAGATGCAAGAAAGAGAGAGAGAAGCGAATGTCAAAAAAGAGAAATGAGGAAGGGAATCTCGAAACAAGATGATAATAAAAAATAATGATAACAATTAGAACAGGAGAAGCAACGACGAGACGAAGAACGGTATGGTAGTGGTTGTAGAAGTTACGGGCAGAAATATGTACCACCCATAAGACGTCCGGGTCCTTGTACCGCACGCACCTTCGCACGCACGCGCGAGCAACACGCTGCGAATCGGCATGACCTGTCATACTTGACACGTCACGCAGGACGCATCTACTAGTACCACGACACTGCATGCATCGCGGTCGCAAGTACCAACGTCGCTTGTTTTTCCGCTTGACAACCCCCCCCATGTTCAATTCGGCAAAGTGCCCTAAACAAAAAATATTGTTCTGTTGATTCTGATGGGCCTTCGAATCGGCCAGCACATCACAGCAATTGTTTCCCGTTTAGGTCTGTCGACAGGCGCGAGGTGACTCGCATGTTGGAGCAAATTCGAATTCCTAATGGACAATGCGTTCATCGGCAGACACAAGACTTGGCATCCCTACATGCAATATCCCAGGTAGCATTCTTTAAATTGTTCGTGAAAGCTTGATGAAAGATTGGTACCAAGTAGAATGCTGTACGGGTATTGCTGAGCCCCCAGAATGGCTGCGGTTGACGTACTAAGTTAGCTTTGCTTAATGCCGCATCAACAAAAACAGCAAAATACCGCGTCGTCGATCCATTGCACCATCCCATCAAATCATCAAATCCAGGATTGGCAGAATCGAGTGAATCGTGCGTTGTAAATTCGGAGGCTCCTGCCACAGATACTCTCGAACGAAGGCAGCGCGCAACCCAAAAGCTCAGCAAGGCCGTGCAGCAGCTTCGCATGCTTGCCCTCATCGACGTGATTTAGCCAAGATGCCAGGCAACAAATAAACCAAGCAGCATCCGCAGTGAGAATCAGCTCCGAGGCACAAAACACGTGCACGCGCACTGCAAACCTCAAACAGATCGGCTACCTCATTGACTGCGGCTGCTTGGCAGTTTTGCATGAGAAGCGTCTCAATTCAAGGCTCCTCGTAGAAGCGTCGGACGGTCCGTGAAGCCAGAAAAGGGTTCAAACGGTGGACAACATTTCAGAATACAAGCAGACAACATTGGCGAACCCCAAAAACGCGGCACGTCACACAAACACCAATTAGACCCAATTGGTGACGGTCTGAAACGCGACCGTCGAAGAATCAGCTAGCGTTCAGATGCTCACAAACGACACTCAAGATGATATTTGAAGTATTGCGGGCTGCGTTGGAGATGCAGGCATTCCATGCCCTACTGAAATAGCAAATGTTGTTGGAACACAATGACAAATAAGAAACACGAGGACCATCGACTCTGACGAGCTCCTGTTGAACACAAACAATCAACAACATTAGCACGAATTGTCCTCGCACCTAATTGTTGAAAACCCCCTGCGCAAACCACTGCTGTGCAACTGCCAATGGAAATCAAGAAGGAGTTTGAGCTAGTAACCTATCGTGAAATGCTTCTTTGCATCATTCAGTGACTGTGCCTGGCAACGCAACAGACCCACTGCACGGATCCCATCGCGTCCACGTCGATGTCGGCCGTCTGCCACTCCAGAGGCCGCGATTCACTCAACAACTCGTCAGCGTTGAACGTGGGACGTCGCCCATCCCTGCAAGGCAAATGGTAAGCAGTGTTGGGATGTACGGACTCAATGCGTTCAGCCTTTGGGTTGACACTCAGACCAGACAAGGAGAACAGCGATTGCTCAATATTCGGGGTCAAAGCCAAAAGCATCAAGCAGCACTTCAAGATGGCACGTGTCAAAATACCTGCACGATTGCTAGTCTTCCAGACTTCATCTTCCACCCTGATCTGTTAAGACTGTCCAGTTCAGCGTCGCATCCCGTTATTGCAGTGTCTCTCCACTCTCATCTGCCACCGTAAACAAATAGTCGTGTATCTCTAACGTGAGAACGAGATTTGAATCCAAATTGTCAGTGTTGCAAATGTCCAGAATGAGAACGCAGTTCATGAGTTATCGTTGTACGCTGTATGCTTCCGTAGTCAACTTTAGTGGTACGTTCTGCTCAATCCAAAATGTCACAGCATACTACTCAGATAGTGATCCGCGTGACTTGTTCGACTGCACATTCAAGAATTATTGTTTTGCCGCAGAATAATTTGAAATAGTCGACCTCAACATGTTCCAGACACTACGGACGCCTCAACATCGACTCCAATTTGCCTAGTGAAAATGTCTCAAAGATAGAGGGATCATCCCACGGCCAAAAAAAATCGCAATTACAACGAATATCTGGACAACGAGGCGCCTGCGAAAGAATCTAGCGTAAAGAAGAAGCTGCATGTCGAACAAAAAATGCGACACAAAGCTGCCACACTCTGCAAATCAAGTGCGGAAGTCGGCGCCTGACCGCAATGCCGTAGCCGACCGGGTCAGCAAGACAAAGATCTGGGTCTAACACATCGCGCCAAACATCATCTCGGCACTGCGCTGCTCGTCCAAACAGTGCCGCTCGCTGGCTATGCTCTGGCGCGTCATCCGCCTCGCCACCATCTACCAAGTCACAACAGAACCCCTGCGACATTCAAGAAAAGATCGTTAACTCTTTGCTTTTTACATAACTTTTGACCCCTTGTGCATCCACTGTATGCCATCCAACATTCAACATGGACAACTGACGGTTTACCAAGCGCACCAATAACCTTCCATAAACAAGATCGCCGTCTTAAAGACAACAAAACGTGCAACCGTCACGAATAACCTTGCCAGCCATCAAAGCAGTCGCGCGCAGAAACGTTAGAGTGTTGACAAACGAGTGCAGCCTGCAATTTGGCACGTAATTGTCGTCAAACAACGGAACCAAACCCGTTGCTCGCGAAAACATCTCAGCGACATCTCAGCAAACGCACGGTCGGCCTCGAGCAGTCCTAACAGCAACAACGAATGCAAAAAAGGCCTCTATTGATGTTCTGTCCACATCATACAATTGTGCGAAATGAGCGACGTGGCATGATAGCCGTGGATGAAAGGGGCCAAATCGCAATATCTACGTGCGCACTTGACGGATGGATATAACGCTGACTATGCGAATTGCTTCATGAATACAAACTTCCGGAGAAGATATTATGCGCAGGAAAATCGACCACTGAAGGCCAGGCACATTCCATTTGTCGGAGTCAGATGTGCTACCAGTCAGGCGGGCGACAGTGCAACCAATTGCGTGAATTGCGTAAATTGCAACAACTCATGAAGGCTGCTGCCCATCCTCTAATTTTCCAAGAGTTCCCACCAGAGAGCTGAGCAACACGCACCATCGGTGCAGGAGCATGAAAAGCGCATGCATGCAGCCGATTGAGTTCACGGAAAGACAAGAGGGCAAAGGATAGCACGCCTTACAACATCACTGTCTCAGCTACAAGAACTGACGCAATGACAACCTCCGGCGCTGGCTCGTATAAACAAAGATGAAGAGTCAACAGTCGCCTCGCCTGGCCAATATAGTCGTCAAGCGCCGCATTTAGCTCTCTGATCAACTGCTGGGGCAGGGAGCTCTCATGGTGCACAAGGAATTCCTAGCAACACTGCCAGCGCTGCTGTGGCAAAACAACGAAGAAAATAGTGGAGACGCGATCGCATTCAACTGCGTGTGGCGCAGCATCCGGAGACCACTCACAACGAGATGAAAGATCATGGTTTACATCATGGTCCACTAGCAAGAACACTCGAGTGCCCCCAGAAGTAATCTATATACGAAATTGGACATGCCGAGTCCAACCGTGACGACGAGAGGGTCCGAAACGGACTTCTTTTGGACGCCTTTCTGAAAACGTACCCATTTTGACATTCACCTTGAAGAAATCTCGACAAAACATCGTTGCCGAAAGTCCTTTGGAATCTGGACCGAACCTCCGGCGGAACCAAAGAAGCCTTTAAATTGCGAGTGCACCTTCAAATGGTTCAGTTGGTGCCGCATGAGATGGCGGCCGCGGACTGCGTTCGGCATGTCACTGAAGCGGATCGGCTGTGGAGGAGAGGGGCGGTTGGGGGAGGCGTAAGCTTAAGCGTCCAATTTGTAGGCTAAATTACTTGTTGTCCTGTTTGACATCAGCCCTCACATATGTTTGTTCAGCCTGGCAACCCCGTGCCCGAGCTTCATGGGCGCTTCAAATAGTTTGGCCGTGGCATTGCCTCGTCACATATTTCTTTGCGTTTCGATTTCGCACCTGTATTGCTGAAAGGTGTCCATTGCCATGCCCAATGCAGATATCCATTGCAGGTTCGTATCATAAAGCAACACCCGTGCCTAAGATGACTGAAGCCAATTGAAGCGACTCCAAGACGATCCACATTGTTCGATCTATGGGCAAACCATCCGCATATCTTAAGCCACACGCGTCCGCATGCCCACGTGTTGCAACGGACACTCGCCATCAACCGACAAAAAGTCGGAACGCGTCCAGCACCCATCCGAGAAATAACACACACATTGAACAACATAGAACCGACGTCATCTGGAATAGGAGCAACTCCTTATGGAATAACCTCAAGGTCGCAGAGAATAAACCTCCAATTGTTTCCGCCCCGAAAAATGGCGCGAAGAGGGGTGAAGTAGCTAGTTCAAACCTTGCCTCCACCAGTATCCCTTGTGACCGCGCGGCGGTCGGCAAATCTTGCAATCAAATTTGCCGAGCACGAATCCTTGAGGTACCAAGCATGGAATCAGCTGACCTTCAAATGTCCCAATGTGACATAAGAGTGAGCTCCATAGGCATCCACGATTTTGTCAGACATCAACTGGGTTCCTGTTTAAATGCTTGACTGAGAAGCGTTCAGGTCAACAGCCAAATGTGCAACTTGAATTCTGCCGTGAAGAACTTCACTTGTATGTCAGACGATCTGCTCAACTGTGCAACTTGAATTCTGCCATCGAGAAATGGATTTGTATGGTCGCCAGTTGGCAGACGATGTGCTCGATTCAAAACTCGACACACGACATGTTCTGCGTTGTGTTAGCTTTGCTAAGCATTTTCCTTGAACGCATCCCCGCCTCTCCAACCAACTGTTGGTGACCGTCTGGCAATATTTTGCAATCTGCTGTTGACCCTTAAACAATGCTACGAGGGCCTCGTGGTGGCCCTCAGGAAAGATCGCAGGGGTCCCCTGAGGACCCGCCGAACACATTGGGAGATGTTTTGCTAAAAATCGCCAACCCATTGGCGTCAGGGACTGAGCTGCACTGCTGAATGGCAACTAAAACGCAGGCTCATGCAGTGATAACAACTAACACACAAGCTCATGCAGTGATTCATGCAATGACAGAAATTAATAGGCACGAGTGTCATTTTGTAGACACCAGCATTTGCATTATAGATTCAAGCAATGTGCACATTTTGCCATATTTGTTACATGTTGCATTTAATTATCAAGCGCGTATTTCTGACACACCTAATGGATAAACAGGAAAACTCAGGAATATGCTGATTACCCGTTCCAACGCATCCTGGATTTCCGCCTCCCCAACTTGCTGATCCCCCGTTCCGAAACATTCTAGGTTTCTCCCTCCTTCACTTGCTCATTACCCATTCCAAAGCATCCTGGATTTCCCCCACCTATGCTTGCTGAATGCCCGTTCCAAAACGTCCTGGATCTCCCCCTCCCATACTTGTGGCTTCACCTTTCCAAAATATCCTGGATTTCCCCCTGCAGTACTTGCTGATTCTCTGTTCCAAAACATCTTGGATTTCCGCGTTCCAAACTTGCTTATTCCCATTGCAAAGCTTCCTGGATTTTCCCCTCCCATACTTGTTCATTCACCGTTCCAAAGCATCCTGGATTTCCTCCTCCTATACTTTGCTCATTGCCCGTTCCGAAACATCCTGGATTTCCCCCTCCCATACTTTCAGAAGTATGCTCATTACCCCGTCCCCAACTTGCTGATTCCCTGTTCCGAGACATCCTGGATTTCCCCCTGATTCACTTGCTCATTCCGCATTCCAAAGCATCATGGATCTCCCCTTCTATACGTGCTGAATACCCATTCCAAATCATCCTGGATTTCCCCCTGCCACACGTACGAGTGGCAACGGTTCGGGTTCAAGAAAGGCATGCCCACCACCCACTCGCAAAACTACACGTAGCTACACCCCTGCCCCCCAGGGGTTGGCGGCATGGACGGGAGCCCACTTCTATTACCGAAGGCCATGGGATCTGAACTGAAACAAATATTTATACATATATATATATATATATATGATTCACATGCAAAACGCCCAAAGGGTCCCACTTCAGTTGGTTACACTCTGGCAGTATTTGGCAACCTGCTGGTGGCCCTCAAACAATACTGCGGGGGTCCTGTGGTGACCCTCGGAAAAGGCTGAGGTGTTCTTAGCTTTACATTACTGAGGGCCATAGGGGTCTGACCTGAAATTGCCAACATA
>Ga0099797_100388_pt1 | contig 28577 bp, 25 predicted proteins | sample Uncmet_Sort48C_1_FD_89871 | JGI IMG/M metagenome (GOLD analysis project Ga0099797, IMG submission 89871) | Marine eukaryotic communities from CALCOFI LINE 67, Pacific Ocean - C012_Sort48C_1 | ecosystem: Environmental > Aquatic > Marine > Oceanic | place: Pacific Ocean: Monterey Bay | collected... | reverse complement strand
TCTGGAAAGGGTGGCTCGGTCTGGAAACGGCGATCTATGGTCAACCAATCGCAGTGACAGGAAAAACGAGAATTCCGCGTCTCGCCAAAGAAAACCAAATCACACGCCGAGGAGTAGAATTATCATCGTGGACTCGACCCTCGAGACGCAGTTGCGAACGAAAACACCGACCTCTTTGCCGAGAAGGCTGCGAAGCGCGCGGCCGTGCCGAGCGGCGAAGTCTTTCGGGTGAACTACGCGCCGGCCCTGGGATGGACTGTCCACCGCAGAATCTTGACAATTGCGAGGCGATACTTGGAATTTCGGCCGCCCAAAGACAATGTCTTGAGCAAGATGGGTTCCGGCGAAGTACAAGTAGAAGCAATTCCATTTCGAGCAGCAGCTCCAACAGACCAGCCACCGCATGCGCAAGCGCAAGCGCACGTGTTGATGGCAATGCAGTGAATACGGCTTTCGCCTTGCAAAGCTCAGCAAGGGAGCTTTTCGAGAATTCGTTTCTTCTCATTGCCCATTATCGATGATGCTTCTGGCGCCTGAGCAGCATCGAGGAGAAGATGCGCTGACAACTTGCGACGCGACAATTTGCGATGCTGTCGAGCACTGGCCTGAGGAGGACGTCTTAGGCTATGGCATGCTTGACATCGATTGTAAACCCGTAGTTGCAAGAATTGACGAGGTTGCAAACAGCGACGCGCGGGCCCAGGAGAGCGTCGTGCTTGCCAACAATGGTGGGATACTTCGCTTTGTAGACGTTCCGGTTTGGCAGCAGCCAGTGGTCGGTCCAGTCCGCCTCCAGTCGACGCACCGTTTCGCGTGGCACTGAGGCTGCATTTGGTGCGGGCAATGCGGGCCATATGCCATTGACATGGCATGGGGCTTTCGATATGCATGCCGTGGCGCTCCTACACGGCCAGCCTTGAGGCGGCTTCGTCGACTCAAGCAGGGCCACCTGCCCTGAGGGGACGGACCTGCAATGGCCGCTGCGAGGGTCATCGGAGAGAACGGTGGTGCCTAACGCCAGCAGCGGATCGTCCGGAACTACGGTGTTGGAGCGCCTCCGCGCTCGCAGGGGGAGGGTGCGAGCTTGCGAGCGGGCTTGCCAAGAGCCGGATCACGAAAACATGTACATGGCATGCGCGATTGCGAAGTGATAAGGGCGGGGCTTTTCGTTTTCAGTGCAGCCCTAGCTGCTGCTGGGCAGTTAGGCCCGTCTTACTTTTAAAGGCGACGCCTTGGAACCAGCCAAACAGTCAAAGAACACACGCGCAAGCGCACACCAACACCCACACGCACGCAAACAAACACACGCACACGCACACACACACACGCACACACACACACACACACACACACACACCGCACCCTTCAAAAAGTATTGTTTTTTCAAACATATGTTGAGCCCTTTCGGAACTACTATGAAACAATGAACTTAAAAAAGCTCAAAAACCCATTGGATTTTCAAGCAAAATGCTCCGTCACTCCCACCGCACCCTCCAAAAAGTAATGTGTTTATTGCATATTTTGAACATGTTCGAAATTACTATGAAACAATAAATTCAAAAAAGATTGAAACCCCTGTGTGTTTTCAACCGAAATGCTCCGTCACACCCACCGCACCCTTCAAAAAGCAATGTTTTTCTATCATATTTTGAACCTTTTCGAAATTACTATGGAACCATGAACTCGAAACAGGTTGAAAGTTGTTAGGTGTTTCAACCAAAATGCTCCGTCACATCCAGCGCACCTTCCAAAACGTATTATTTGTATTGCATATGTTGAAGCTGTTTGAAGTCATAAAATCAAAAAAGTTGATTTGAGCTTGTAATTCATATGTGTGTTGAACATGACACCAATGGAGCGCACCAAAACGTAGTATAGCTCCTGCTTGATTTTGATCAGTTTGAACTCATAAAATAAAACAAATTGAAATTTCGCTATACGTGTAGCAAAAGTTGGCCACGACATGGAAGACGGCAAACCTTGGGTATGAAATCCCCAAGCACCTGTACTCTCTATAAGTCTACTAGAACCCTTATCGCTAAGGCAATTGGTCGGGAAAATAATGAAAACCCCTATGTGTTTGAGCTTGGTTATTTCCTGGTGCCCAAAAAATATTGGAATTCCTTAGGTTTTTTAACTTTGTTATTTCCTGGTGCTCAACAAGTATTGAAATTCCTTTGGTTTTCTAGCTTGGTGAGTTCCTGGCTCTCAAAAAGTAATGACGCCCCCTTGGTATTTTTTCATTTTGAAATCACGATTTCAAGAATGTTGATATGTGTTGGACGTGTGACAAAAATCGAACTTCACATCGCCGACGGCGCCAACAAGTGTTGAAATTCCTTAGTGTTGTTGATCGGATGTTCAAAAAGTATTGAAATCCCTTCGGTTTCTGAACCGGGCATGTCTGGCGTCGCGACCCGGCTAGGAAATTCCCAAGAACCTGTACTGAGGCTGTACTCTCCATACAAGCCTACCAGAATCCTTAATTCCTGCATCAGTGGCAGGGAGAAATGATGCATGTTGCCGTGACCGGCGTTGCCGATAGTCATAAATATCTTGCGGTTCTAATACGGACGTACCTGATGTCCTCGTCACTGCTATGGACATGCTCAGCGCAAATACAAACGTCCTCACCACTACTACACACATCCTCTACACTACGCCCTTGAAATGCGCTCCAACCAACCTACCGAGTGCTTCCAGCAACTTCGTGCGCGCACCCAGCAAACTGAGCCATGCGTTTCCGACACAATGTGGCATTCCCTAAGATGACTTCAGAAAATGATTTCAATCAGACTGGAATGTGCCCCTAGCAACCTCACGCGCGCTCCCAGCAACCTGCGCTCCCAGCAACCTCACACGTGCGCCCCCAACAAGCGAAGGCATGCGCCCCCGACCCGCCCACAACACAACTTGGTACCGATAAGACCAAGCTAAGCTTGATAGGGACGTTGGGGGTGGGGGGTTGCGGAAATGTGGGAATTGCAAACGATTGACTGATTGGTTGATTTGATTTGATTTGATTCGATTGGTTGATTGATTGACTGAATGATCCATTGATTGAATGATTGATTTGATTTGATTTGATTGGTTTGATTTGATTTGATTTGATTGACTTGATTTGAATGCTCTATTTGATCTGATTTGATTTGATTGATTGATTGATTTGATTGATGTATTTGATTTTATTTCATTTGATTGATCGATTGATTTGATTTGATTGATTTGGTTTGATTTGATTGATTCGATTCAAATCGGTTTCGATTGGTTTGGATTGGATTGGATGAGATAATTACATACACCATATGCTTGAACCGTAAATTTCAAAATCTGTTTTGATGCACAGCTCGGAACATACCAACCTCCAATTCCGAAAACTTCTCAAGCTTCATCCTGGTCTTATATGTATATCGGACATTGGATGTGTAAAACCGAAGGTTCCCTTACTGGATTATGCAAGAATTTCGGAATGTTGAATAACTGAAAAAACCCTAAGCAAAAGTAGTAGATTTCGTACCTCTGGGAACATTTTTTGGTCCCGGATCACCGGATCCCGATTTGGCTCGGCTTCAAATTCATTATAAATGGAAAAATCATTGATTTTCCATTGGTTTTATTCAGATTCTGAATTCACCATGCGTTCTGGAACATTACAATTGTGACAGGTGTGCGAAGTAGGAGCCGATTCTTCAAACCCCTTGCGCTCTGAAACTTCAAAATTGTGACACATGTACGAGAACGGGACCGATTCTTCAAACTCAACGTACTCTGAAAGCTCAAAGTTGCGACACGCGTACGAGAACGGAGCCGATTCTTCAAAACACCACGCGTTCTAGAACATCACAGTTGTGACACGCGTACGAGAACGGAACCGGTTCTCCAAACTTGAGTGAACCATAAATTCACAAAACCCTTATTTTCGTAACGCGAAACGAACCTTGAGATGTCTTGAGCTCAGCTTGGGCTCAGCGAAACCATTATGTACATAACGTTTCGAGCACGACAACATGGTTGACACAAATTGGACGTTGGACGCGAGGGAACCGGAAAGGATGACATTTTTCCAAAAATCGGGATCGGGCTAGCCACCAAACGAATTCGCACCATTGATTTGTCCTGTCGTGGGAGCGGTGCGGGTGCGTGGGCGCTGGGCTTGAATTCCCTGTGGGGGTCTCCGCTCCGCTCCGTTTTCACCCCCAACCTCCGATTACCGGAAAATGCGCAAGTGGCCCGCGAACGATTGGCCCAGCAGATGACTGGCCCGCACAAACATCCGCTCGATGAAATCCTAGAAAAGCATCAAAGGCAGACTTGGCCCGCGGACCACCGGCCTGCGGACGACTGGCCAGCGTGAAATGCGTCTTGGTCGCCGCGGGAGCTGATGCGCCCGCGCATTTATGGCGATGAGGTGGAGCGCTCTGGTAGCCACACACTCTGCTCGTCCAAGAGGCACTCGCACTCCGCTACAAGTGACGCTGAGCAACTTCAGGCGAAAGCCCTTTTCGCTTATGCAGCGGCACCGTCAAGAGAGCACAACCATGTGCATCTCACTGCAATGAAAATTGGTTGAGCTGGGCAGCACATGCATTCGCTGTGGGGCAACAAACATCACCTCTTTGCCACCGGAAAGAGAAACATTAATCTAGATCGCAGGTCTAGCTTCTAACTAAGCAAAGTGCACCTTGTCGCCCCGAGCCAATCGGACCAGGAAACCAAATAACACCGCCGTGGCGGTTCTGCCTCACCCTACAATGGTCCGACGACCCTGAATTGGAAACGTGCGCGAATCAGATATCACGTTCCGTTGCTCACTCTGCAGCAAATCTGACAATAAAGTCGGATGAGCCACACGATGGTCCATGTCCTCAAAGGACAACGGAGAACACGCACGAGCACTACTTGCTCGAATCCTGCCCCTCCTGGGATCCTTCAAATGCGTCTGTCGCACAAATCGCTGGAATGCGACCGTCAAAACACTAATCACAAACAATAGGTGGTGAAATTGATATGGCGACGCCTAGAACTCGGAAGACTAGCCAGTGCCAAGCGAAGGGCGACACGACGGCAAAGTGCACGGAGGTTGCTCTGGACCAATTTGGCATCTCATGATGCTCGTGGAACTGCAGATCAGCCAGATACAGATCAGACAAATTTGTGAATTGAAGTATTTCTACGCGAAACCATAACTTCGGAGGCATAAACATGTTGACACGCAGAATCATTTGCATTCATTCATCAACCGCCTGAAAAATCATTTCTCGGCAGCATACATGATTCTTCACAATCCATAGCGTTGCTCAATCTTGGTTGTCTCTTCGGAGAAATTGGCGCGCCACATAGGCTTTACGCTCCTGAGCAGCTGCTTGACCGCGGAGGGTCGTCGCCGAAGCTGATCTGCTGCCAAAGACTGTTGGAAGCAATAAACGTCCCAGAGTCCAGAGAAGCTCCCACGTCCGAAGCGGGGCGCTGTTCAGTTGGGGCGTCGGTCTGAGCCAGCAGGCACTCTCCCTCCATAGAGCTCGCCTCGTCGCGTCCAAACTTATTGACCATCAACGTCAAGAAGCGCCAAGCCAGCCAAGGGGTCAGCGGCGTGAGCCCGGTCTCGGCAGCGACACGCACGGCAGAGCGGAACTCGGCATCCTGCAGGACATAGCGGGCCTGTTGGCGCGCTGATGCGCCCACTGCTGCAATGACGCTGGCAGCATCGTGTTCAGCCAGCCACTTCGAGCAGGCCGGTGGACGCATCTTGCACGCCAGAAGCTCCAGGCCGCGTGATGGAGGCCGCATCGAGAACTTCACACCGTTGGAGGTGCTAACATGGTCAATGTCGAGAGCCTGGGAGAAACTTCTGGCCTGCAGATCCGAAGCCTCACTGAGGAAGTTGACCATGGCCGCAAGGATGACGCACGTCGCAGCGGCAAATGCAGGGATCACACGCTCGCTCTGTATGCAACCAAAGTCGGACTTATCCGCATGAGGTGTGAACTGCGCATTCGCTATTGGATGTGGCTCTTTAGAAACAGTGTCAGTCTTCGGGGTAGCCGACGACGAGGACAACTGCTTGCGCCGCGGCCGCTCACAGGCCGCCTGCTCTATCACGACAGCTCCCAGAGAGATCTGATATTCTCCTGAGCGCATAACGGCATGGAGCAGATCGCATGGCTCTGCATGATCCTTCGTCAGGCAGTCTGCTAGCTGTCAGCTGATTGGCGCCCGGCGAAGCAGGGCGGCCATCTGCTGGAAGCACAGCCGGGCACAGACAATGTCGAAGTCTCAACGCGTGCCATCAAGCCCGGATGGCGCACCCAAAGAGATCAGGCGATCATAATGCGACTTGGAGCCAAGGACCACCTGGAGCTTGATGGACCAGAGCCGCCACGAGCGATCAGCGACGAAATAATCTGGGAACCTCAGCTCAGCCACGTGCAGGGCCATCAACTCCGCATGTCCAAACCCGGTGGGCATACTTTGGATTTCTTCACTCAGTGTCGGCGGAACGACCCGCCTGAGTCTTGACAACCGCCTTTTTTTGACTCCGAACATCTCGCAACGGCACATATATATATATATATATATATATGGCGGCGGCCGTAAATACAGCCACGGCCCTATATACAGTTGCGGCCATAAATACGGCCGCGGCCGTATATACGGACAACAACATTATCCCAGCAAAAAAACACTGACAACGATTAAAATTCATAAATATGTGCATTTTCAATAAAACAATGCGAAATATATCTAAAATGATAACGCTTGTGTATATACATATATATATATGTATATGGCTGGCGGACTTTCGTCCTTAACACCTGACGTGGCCCCAAACTGCGCCCGGGCAGAAGTTGTGGCCGACCCACACCGGCCATTCGTCCGGCCGCCCGTCCGCCCGCACGTAACACCGCCCGACCGACATGCCGACCATCCCGCTGCCCATCCGCCCGTCCATCCAGCAGTGCATCCGCCCGTCCGTCCGTCCGCTCGCCCGTCCGTCCGCTCGCCTGTCCGTCCGTCCGACCGCCCAACCATCCACGAAAACTTCCGTCCTTCCGTCCGTCCGTCCGTGCGTCCATCCGATCCACTGAACCGACTGTCAATCCGTCCGTCCGCCGCGCGTCCGCCCGTCCGTCCGTCAATGCGCCGGACCGTCCGCCGCCCGTCCGACCGACAATCCGTCATCCCGTCCGTCCGCCCATCCGCCCGTCTGTCCGTCCATCCGCTCGTCCGCCGAACCTCCCGCCCACTCGCGGGACAATCCGGACGTAAAAATGGCTGATTTGCTTACGTGCGTAAACACTACTTCTTGGGTAAAAAAGGAATACGTCTGTACGTATGATGCGCATGCTTAAAAAAGTGAATAAAAAAAAATACTGCTTGCGTAAAAAAAGTCCTGCTTGAGCAAATAGGGCAAGAGCACGTCAACAAAGCCAGGCCGGACCAGACCAAACCAGACCAAACCAAACCAAACCGGACCAGGCAAGCCAAGCGATCCGAAACCAAAGCAAACCAATCCAAGCCAAGCAGGCCAGGCAAGCCAAACATGCCAAACCAACCGAACGAACCAAACCGATCCAGATCGGGCCAAATCGGGCCAAACCAAACCAAACCCAAACCCAAACCCAATCAAACCAAAATCTGCCGGGGTCACAGATGCCGCCGGGTCCTGGCGAAATCTGCGTCCGAGCTCCCCACCGCGACGCTGACCAAATCACAAACGCTCACGGCAAGATATGTCGCGATCAGAACTGCCATGACATATCGCGGGCACAACTTCCGCCGGGACCAGGGCAGAAGTTGCGTCCACAAACATTGCCGCGAGGCTCCTCCAAATGAACCGGGCGCTTGGCAACACCCAACTCCGCGGACACAACCCGATGTGGCGCGGACACAACTTCCGCCGGGACCTGGCAGAAGTTGCGTCCACACACATAACCAAGAAGCTCCCCCAATTGAACCGGGCGCTTGGTGGCACCCAGCTCCACAGACACAACCCGATGTGGCGCGGACACAGCTTCCGCCGGGGATCCGCCGAGGGGCCCTGGGCTGGTATCTTGCTTTAAAGCAAACAAACGTCCACCAACCATATATATATATATATATATATGATAAGCCTCCCGCCGCCCAGCGCCCCCCCCTCCCACGGGCGGCCCCCCGGCGCCAACCTGTATGAGCTCCCCCCCCTCACGAGTGCGGACCGCGAAGCCAACAGGGGCATCAAGTATTTAGGAGTCTCGGCCCAACACGCTCTGGCTCAAGACGTGGGCCAGCCAATGTGTTATAATTGTAACTTATAAATATTCTAGGCAGGGGCAGACGCAAAAAGCGTCTGCACCTCGTTCATGTGCAGAAGGATGCCAGCCACGAAGACGACCTCAGCTTACTGTCCCACCAGGCGGCGTCACATGGGGAACTGCGATGGGCGGTACCCTCGGTTGAGCGGCCACAAGCCTGGAGTATGAAAATATGCAACAACGGCATTAAACATGTAGGATTGTAAGCCCAAAACGCTTTGGCTCAAGATGTAGGCCCGCCAATGCGCGCAGGCTTGCAGCCTTCGTGAACATCAGGGCATGCGGAATGAAAGCGAGCAGCTGAGGCGGTGCACAACCGTTCATCCGTGCTTCGCTCTTGAAACTCGAGGACCGAGGCCAGCTTGTGGAGGCTTGCGGAGCCGTGTATTGTGACCGAAATGAATCCCAAATCAATGAAATAACAATAAGTATTACAAAATATTAATTTTCCATAGGAAATACAAATAATACAAATAATGCAAATGCTTTCAATCAAAGAACCCAGTCGTCCCGAAAGATTTGTATTATTTGTAATATTTGCATTTCCTTTAGCAAAACTTTATGTCTTGTAGTAATTGCTAGTATTTCCCCCGGAAGACTTGGTATTGTGACCGAAATGTTGTCCAAATCAATGAAATACAAATAATTATTACAAAATATTACTTCCTCCTTACGAAATACCAATAATACAAATAATACAAATGTTTTCGATCAAAAAATCGGAAGAGGGTTCACGAAAAGGTTCGTCCCGAAAGATGTGCATTATTAGTATTATTTGTATTTCCTAATGAAGACTGTGTGTTTTGTAATAATTATTTGCATTTCCAAAGGGAAACTTGGCATTGTGACAAAAATGTTGTCCAAATCCATGAAATACATATAATCATTACAAAATATTGCTTTTCTTCATGAAATACAACTTATCCAAGCAGAAGACCCGACCAATAGCTGCTTATTCCAAAGTAATTGAATTTCGAAATCATTTTGGTGGACAAAAGTTGTCACGCGTCCAACGAAATATTGGATTGGCTGGCTGGCTGGCCAGCTGCTTTCTAGAATTGAATGCTTGAAAAAACGCCTAAGCAAAAGTGGTCGATTTTGTACCTCTGGGAACAATTTGGTGCTGAATCTAATCCAAAGCCAATTTGGGGCGCTGGCTGCCTGGCTGTGGCTGGCTGGCCGCCTGTCACTGCCTGGCTGGCTGGCCGTGGCTGCCTGGTTGCCTGGCTAACTGCGTGGCTGCGGCTGAATCAAAAAGCTTGAAATCCATCTGGTTTTTCAACAAAAATGCTCCGTCGCACCCACCGCATTATTCAAAAAGTATGTTTTCCTTTCATTATTTGAATCCATGAATTCAAAAAAGCTTTAAATTCCATAAGTATTTCAACCGAAATGCTCCGTCACACCCATCGCATTATTCAAAAAGTATTGTTTTTCTTACAGATTTTAAATGTTTATGAAATTACTATGAATCCATGAACTCAAAAAAGCTTGCAATCCCTTTGGTGTTTCAACCAAAATGCTCCGTCACGCCGATCCTGGTATTCAAAAAGTAATGTTTTTCTTACATATATTGAAACTTGTTGAAATTACTATGAAACCATGAATTCTAAAAAGCTTAAAATTCCGATGCTGTTTCAACCAAAATGCTACGTCACACCAAGCCCGCCCTCCAAAAAGTATTATAATTCCTGCGGTATGTTGACAAGTTTGAAATCATAAAATCAAAATGTTTAAATTTCGCTATACATGTAGCAAAAATCGAGCGCGACATGGACGACGGCAAACCCCGGGTATGAAATTCCCAAGCACCTGTACTCTCTATAAGTCTACTAGAGCCCTTATCGCTAAAGCAATTGGTCGGGAATAATATTAATAATACCAATGCTTTCGATCAAAAATACGGAAGAGGGTTCACGAAAAGGCTCGTCCCGAAAGATTAATATTATTTGTATTGTTTGTATTTCCTTTGGGAAACTTAGTGTTTTGTAATTATCCAAAGGAAAACTTTGTATTGCGATCGAAATGTTATCCAAAACACTAATTGTCTTTAGGGAATTCAAAGAATACAAATAATAATATAGTGCTTTCAATCAAGGAATTCGGAAGAGGGTTCACGAAAAGGTCCGTCCCGAAAGGTTTGTATTATTGGTATTATTGGTATTTCCTGAGGAGGACTTGGTAGCCAGCCTACATTTAATGCCTCGCAGAGGTCGCAGCTAATAGGAATGTTGCTGGTGATATTTTTCAAAATTGCAAATCTAGATGAGGGGGGGACGCTCATGCAGGTGCCAGCCCGGCCTCCCCCCCCCAAGGGTGGCCAGGCTGGCCCGCCTTGCTGGCGGAGGCTGCCAGCGAGCAAGATTTCATTGTAATTCATTAGTAAAAAGCCCATACAACCACACCACAGGAGGCGGGGCGGGGAGCTCTGCCACCCTTGGGGGGCGGGGGGGCCCGCGGGCGGCCAGAGCGACGTACCCTTGGGGGGGGCGGCAGGAGGCTAATCCTATATATATATATATATATATATATATATATATATATATATATATATTATCATGTGTTTTCCAACATGCCACCAATGGAATTCTCCAAAAGTGAAATAATTCTTTATGCGCTTGAGCTTGGCACCAATGGAATTCTCCCAAACTGCTGTAATTCCTACAGTTGTTGAGCGTCACACCAATGGAATGCACAAAAAGGATTTGAATTCCTTAGATGTTGTTGATCAGATGCTCCAAAAGTATTGAGATCCCGTAGGTTTTGGAAACTGACACCCATGGAATGCACCAAACGTTACGTAATTCCATAGGTGTGTTTTATCGTTGTTTGATCGAATGTTAAAAAAATGTTTGGATTCCGTTGGTATTTGAAACGGAGACCTACGGAATGCACACACATGTTATTTTGCCGGACTTGCAACATTGTTTGAAATCATGGTTCGGGAAAATATGAAAAACACACACACACACACAAGTTGTTGTTTAAAATCAAAACGGAGCGAAGACGGCAGAGGCCGGCTATGAACTTCCCAAGCACCTGTACCCTTTATAAGTTCACTAGAACCCTTATCCCTGCGTCATTATCATGGAACATTCAAGAAACACCAAACCCTGAATCGGAAAGTGCGTTAAGAAAACCAAAGTGTGACCAAATCTTGGAAATGTTATATTTCCTCCTGCGACTTGTACTCGAAACGGAAATCTGTCATACACATAGGTCATATTTAGCACGGAACAAATATAGGGGACGTACGCTACAGGCGGGACGCAGGCGTGTCACGCAGAACAAACCCTGTCTACGGCAAACGCTTCATAGCGAATTAAAAACTTGGTCGGCGAGCCCATCAGGAGCACGAACTAACGACCAAAAGGGGCTCGTGGCTTACATGTCTCGAAACCAGCCCGTCGTCCTCCTCAAGCAAATTTGACTGCTACCGGATCCCAACTGAATCCCTGCGCATCGCCGATCCAAGATAGCATGAATGTAAAGCTTTGAATCTAATTCAACTAAGCTTACCACAAAAACATACGTGCGTCCTAGCCATCTGTACAAGGTGGCCCCCAATTCATGCGCCAACCAAAGCGGATGAGCGACCTCCCTGCCAAACCATCAGGAACGCATGTCTCGCCCCCGGTAGTCACGGGGTTTCACGCGAAATGATGCTCGAGCAGCGCGCCATCCAGAGCTCCCTTTCGTGCGTCCAAACAATGGAAAAATACGCGCTAATGAGTCCCCGGCTCTGCGTTCGGCCGTCATCTGTTTGGCTGCAAGGCCTTAAGGGTCGCTCAAATGAATGCAAAACTCTGGCACAAACTTCGCGAGAGCGTCGTGGATCGTGTTCTCGGCAAGCATCCACTTCAATGAACGCCATCGCACCGAAGACGTGCCTCAGGCTCGCCGCGGCGAAGGCCAAGAAACGCTGCGCTCCGGCCGCCGCCCGAGTGTCGACCTTGAAGTGGTTGTAGGCGTCCTTGGCGTCTGCAACAACCAACTGCACGAGCCGAGCACGCAAAAGCTCCTGCAGATATTCCTGAAGCACCTCTGCGGACGCGCAATTGCAAAGCTCACGTGGTCCACCGCTCAATCTTACGCAGCTCTCCACCACATCCTTGTCGCCGAGGAGAACCGCAAATTCGCCAGGCGACCTGACCTGGGGGCTCTGAATGCACCCACAAGCGTCCACATTCCCAGGCACGGCGTCGGTCATGGCCGAGAAGCGGTATCAATTAGCAAATATGATCTCACCGAACCACAAAACCCAGTCATCCCCCGTCTTGCAGAGCTCAATCACGAGCCTGTTGGCTTCCAAGAGCGAGTGAACCGCCAATCCTCTGGAGATATCGACCTGCAGCTTGAAGATGTCCAAGTGCAATCCACTCTGTGCCAAGCCACTGCTCATATAAGACTTCCACACAAAGTCCGAAATCATCTGGTCTCCCCGATGCTCAAAGGCGAGCCCGGCATCGCTCGTCTGCCACGAGCGATGACACAAGGCTGGAAGTTCGCGAGGTACGAGGACACATCCAGTCACACTTTGCAGCCAGCGCCTCTCGCGATCATCTTACCGCAGCAAGTGAACGACCCAGCGTCGAGAGATCCGATCCCTAATTCGTCGCCGATATCCTGGAGAATGACGCGCACGTCCGTGTCTCCGGTGAAAAGCAAATCGATGTTTGAAAACCGGCGCTGCTCAAAACCGGCGCGGCCAGACCCCTTCGGCACTACGAAGCGCAACTGCCGGCTAGAGTGTCAGAAACTGAAAGGCGCACGTGCATCCCTCTGATGGCAAACCTTTTGTGGGAGATCCTGGCGGCTTCTGCAAGTTACTGGTGGGAAGAAGGACGAGGCACCAGGACAGAAACCAACAAAATCCAAGAGAAAGACAGACGCACCGAATGGCCGACGATGAAGCCAGTGAGGCGTCCAGAGGCATCCTTGCGGCACCACGCCGCTGAATCCAGGGAGCAGCGCGACCATCTGTGTGAGAGGAAGCACCGGTTCAAACGAAGGCACCATTTTTGCGGATCACTGGACAAGCCGAAAACTCCTTTTACGACACACACACACACACACACACACAAACACACACACACACACACCAATTCCTGGTAGCTCACGTCGAGCCTTGGTCCAGAGAGAGGAGCTCCAACATAGATCCGTGTGGAAATATACAATTCTCCTTTGAGAAACGCCGCTGGGACGTCTGCACAGGGCCAGCGCCCAGGTCTTGTTCGCGCCTGTTAAGGCGGAACAGGAGGTGCTGGGAAGTCCTCGCTCCGGTCGGAGCAGCAGCTTGCCAGACGCCCTGCTGGTACTGCGGGTCCTTGTAGCCGGGCACGATGAGACGAGCACGCGGCTCTTCCGGCAACTGGTTCTTGGCGGTCCTCCGGCCTCCGGACTTGTCCGTGAGGGCCCGGCGCATCCTCAAGATCTGTTCAAGCGGTTTTGGAAAGCAAGTTCCTCAGCGCGCCTGCAAGCGGTTTCCCTCAGGATGTCAACCGTATTGTGGTCGTCAACCCAAGCCTGCCAGTGCTCTCGGCCCTTGCGTTCCCACTTCAGCTGCTGACCTTCCAACACACTGCGCCATGACATTTTGCGACGAACTGTAGTAGCACGCACCCCGAAGCACCTTCAACAAGCAATGCTCAAGCTGAGAAAAGTACGTGAAGAGCCCGGTGCCAGATGGAGAGCTGTGGTACTGAGTGAGCACGCACTCGGTTCGGCATGCTCCAGTGAGCACGCGTCCTGGCAGCAGAGCCAACAAGATCACGGTCATTGTCATGCCGAGTCAGCGTTGAAGCGCTTGCGTGCCTGCATGCAAACAGCAGTGTGCCCGGAGACTCAGAGCTGCGATACGTCTAGTCTTCCAGCAGCGTCGCTCAGACGTCGAAAATACCAAGCTCGTTCCTGCCGATCTATCATCAGCTAGGAGTTCCACCGAAGCCAGTCCCGACTCGATGGACTACGAGCTCGTGGGATCCCATCAAATAATGTGCGGATCCAACGGCATGCGCTCTGCGAGCTGTCGTCCTAGCACTCCTTGACGTCGTGCCGCTTCCGGAGCTTCGGATCACTTTGTCGCAGAGTGCAATCCCGGATCAACGAATGCGAGGCCAAAGCCGCTCAGGGCAGCGCGAGCCACAGACGAAACAGCCGGGATGTCGGGGACAACCATACTCTGACCCGACTACAAACTAGCAACCAAGCATAGCTGGTCGCTCTTGCAAAAAAAGTGGTGCCATCAAATTCGCAGCAGCTTGAGTACAATGCTTGACAAGCAGTTGTGTTCCACGGTTAACCATCCAATCAGTGATCCAAGCCAAAAGAGTCGAAGAGCCAGTCAGATTTCAAGAGAACAAGTTTAGAGTTAGCATTGTTAAGAATTGGCCATCCGGCAGAGTAGTGCATGCAAGAAAATGGTACCACATGATGCCAAACAGAACAATCTGGCACAATATGGAACAGTGAAGAACTATGCAAAACTGTGCTAACCGTAAGAACGCATACGAAATGCTCGCAGAACCGCATTGGCTTTGAATACAAAGCACGACACGGTGCCGCACGGTACTGAACGGCAGCGCGCATGGTGCAGTATGGCAGAACACCACACAGAACTAGATGCCCATATGCAGCAGTGTACAATACTGTGCTGTACTTGTACCATATTGCCGCACACTATCCCTTAAGGTCCGATACTATTGCCACAGAACCGGTTAAGAGCTGGCATCATTGCAAATTGGCTACCCCACCAGGCACTGCATGGTACCGCACAATGCCATACAGCACAGAGTAGTACAAGACATAACCTTACAGAATCGTAAGGAACCGTACTGAAGCATAAGAAATGTACAAAATGCAGACGGAACAGCATTGCATGTGGAAGACGGTGCCGTACAGTACCAGACGGCAGCACAAACAATCCATTACGGCACAATAGCGCACGAGAGAGTGCAGCGCCATGCGGTACCACCCAGTATCATAATGTGGTCTTGCACTGTCCCAGTAGGTCCCGCACTATTTGCACAGAACAAGTAAAGAGCTGGCACGTCTTCTTATTGGCTAACACAACCCTCAAAAGATCTGGGCAATTCGTAGTGATTCCCGAGCTCCGACTGCGAATGCCAGTCATTGCAAAGCGTGGAAGGTATTGTTCAAAGAAAAAGATGCTTCTTTGTCGATCCAGTAGCGGACTCATGCTGCGCCAAGCCTGCAAGCGCATATGCATCCCCCTGACGTGCAGATGCTGCAAATGATGGAGATCAGCTTCACGTTGAACGAAAATCCACCCTCGCAGCACTGCAACAAAAAACGACCTCTACGTCCTGAGGAAGATTTGCTAGATGATCAGCATGCTCCAGGAACATTATCAATGGATGAGTGGCCTCCCCTAAAAAGACGATGGATAAAGCGTTGGCTTCCACACCACCCTCCAAAGGGGGGACTTCGTCCACCATGCACCCACCTTGCGTCACTTAAACGAAATCCCCTTCTCGTCTTAGCTCGTACAGCCATGCGCGCACTTGCGTTAGGGAGATAGAACCCTCCCTGTGTTCGAATGATCAAGCTCACGAGGGGACCAAGCCGCGTCACAAGGACATGCGGTGTATCCGCACAGTTGTAATATGTCCCCTAGCGCGAGATGCCCAAACAGGTTTTTTATCGAGATGAGGTTGGGTATGATGTGGCTGATTGGCTGATTGGCTGATTGATTAGCTGGTCGGCTGATTTCTTGATTGACTAAATTGCTGATTGGCTGATTGGCTGATTCGCCGATTTGCTAATTTGCTGATGGGCTGATTGGCCGATTAGAAGATGGGCTGATTGGCTGATTTGCTGATTGGCCCATTGGCTGATTTGCTGATTAGCTGATTGGCTGATTGGTTGATTTGCTTGCCGGCTGGCTGGCTGGCTGGCTGGCTGGCTGGCTGGCTGGCCGGCTGGCTGTTTTCTACAATTGGATGATTGAAGAAATGCATAAGCAAAAGTTAAAATTTGGTACCTCTGGGAACAATTTCGTGCCGAATGTGATCCATTGCAAGTTTGGTGCGCCGGCTGGCTGGCTGGCTGGCTGGCAGCCTGGCTGGCCGGCTGGGTGGCTGGGTGGCTGGCCGGCTGCCTGCCTGCCTGCCTGCCTGGCTGCCTGGCTGGCAAGCTGGGGCTCATTTTTGTCACTGCTCCTCACTAATATTAAGATTTTCGTCGAAGAGAACCAAAATTCAGAATATGAGCAAGGACATGCTACAAAAACGAAATTTACATAAAATCAATTATCCAAGCGTGACCCTAACTAGGCTTTGTGATATTTTTGCTGATTTGTAATACTTCCAAGAATTTCTTATATTTTGAATCTTGGGGGAACCGGTCGGCGGGGTCTGGCGGAACCGCTGGGAGCTGGCCCCAACCACCCGCCTTTAAGAAACCGAGTAAGAACCCTCTAAGTAAACCTAATTAGGGAATGAATTATGGGCACCTCGAAATGTTATAATCCCTATGATAAATACAACCAAAATGAAATTTAAATGAAAAACAACAAATCCTGGGACATCGCGTTTGCCAATGGTCCATGCTAATATTAACATGTTGAATGGCAGCCATAAAAAATATTACCCCAGCGTGACCCTAACTAGGTAACATTTATTTGTGACATGTTGTGAGATTTGTGAGATTGTCAAAGCTTTGTGATATTTTGCATCTTGGGGGAACCGCCCGTCGGAGGGGTCTGGGGGAACCGCTGGGAGCTGGCCCCAACCACCCGCCCTTAAGAAACCGAGTGAGAACCCTCTAGGTAAACCTAGTTAGGGAATTAACATTAGCAGGGAAGTGAAACATAAATTACCCCAGCGTGACCCTAACTAGGAATTTATTCAAAAGACCGAGTCAATGAGTAAATGGATGAATGGGTGAATGAATTAATGAATGAATGAATCAATCAATCAATGAGCGAATGAGTGAATGGGTGAATGAATGCAAGAATGGATGGATGGATTAATACATGAATGAATGCATGAATGAATGTATGCATTTATGAATGGGTGGATGAATGGTCAAATGAGTGAATGAGTTAATAAATGAATGAATGAATGAATGGATGAATGGATGAATAAATAAATGGGTGAGTTAGCGAATTGATAAATAAGCTAATGGGTTAATGCATGAATTAACAAATGAATAAATGACCAAATTCATGACTTAACAAATGGATTAATGGATGAATGACCGAATGGCTGATGCAGCGAATGGTTCGATGAGAGGTTGAAAGGATGATTTGCGGAGAGACTGATTTAATGCGAGAATGATGCGATGAGAGAGCAAATTGATGAGAGAACAATCTGATGAGAGAACAATGTAGTGAGAGAACAACTTGATGGGACAACAATTTAATGAGATAACAACTTGATGAGAAAACGATTCAATGAGATAACAATTTAAGGAGAGAACAAACCAATGAGATAACAATTTCATGAGAGAACGATTTAATGAGAGAAGAATGTAATGAGAAAACACTTCAATGAGATAACCATTTGATGAGATAATAATCTGATGAGAGGACAACTTAACGAGAGAACAATTTAATGAGAGAACAATTTAATGAGAGAACAATTTAATGAGATAACAATTTGATGAGATAACAATTTAATGAGAGAACAATTCGGTGAGAGAACCGTTCAATGAGAACATAATTTAATGAGAGAATGATTTAATGAGATAATGAAAGAATGAGTGAAATTTCGAACCTTGGGGGAACTGAGCGAGATGTCCACTGGTTGGGGGAACCGCCTGGACCAGGTCTGGGGGAACCGCTCGGAGCTGGCCCTAGCTACCCGCCCTTAAGAAATACAGTGAGAACCCTCTAGGTAAACCTAGTTAAGGGAATCAACACATAAAATACAATGAATGTATTTGCATTACTTTAAAAAATGTATATATATATATATATATATACGTCACGTGCTGCAATGGATGCCAATGTGTGTAACCAGCCCTTGCGAATATTAAGATGCTCGCCGACGAGCACAACAAACACAATACATATACATTAGCAAGGACATGTCAAAAACGAAATGAAATGTCAATGGACATATGATAATTTGGACATTCAGAAATGTTAGCATTTCCTTTGCAAATGCGACAAACATCAAATTATTGAGACATCCATAAAACCTGGGCCGCTGCAACATGTGAATATGTCTAAAAGATATATTGTGAAAATTAAAAGCAGACAGCCACGCACACACACAGACACCACAGACACACACACACACACACACACACACACACACACACACACACACACACACACACACACACAATTAGGCACTGCAAAAAAACTGATAATGATTCGTTATTGCTTACAAAAACGCATCCCAACGATGAAGGACAAATCATACCAGCGCCGACTCCAAACATGATGTGATGGATTTCAATTGCCATAATAAGTCGAGTGCAGAAAAAATGAAACAATAGTAACAAGTCGATTGGGTGGCTGACTGGCCGGCTTGATGCCTTTCGTACTGCTTCACCTTCCGCCTCGGTCTATCAGTGGTCCGAAATGTTGTCTGGGCGCGCTGCCTGCGCGGCCCCCCGCGCCCTATCCTTGTTTGGCGGGCTGGCTCGATGGTTGGATGGCTGGCTCGCTAACTAGCTGGCTAGCCTAGCTAGCCGGCTGGCCGAACGACGGGGAAGCTGATTTGCGGGCTGGCTGGCTGTCTACCTGATCTGGCAATTGTCTCGAAGTGCTGTCTGGGCGTGCGGGGCCGCGTGCCCATGCTTGTCGTGCTGCTGTCTGGCGGCCAAGCAAACGTGCTGGCTTTGTGCTGACTGGCCCAGTAATGGTCATTTCCCCCATACCCCAGTAATTGTCATTTCCTGGGGATGCCCTGGATGACATTAGCCGACATCAAGCATCCTGAGCATCCTGGGCATCCTTGTCATCCGGCGATGCCCTGGATTTCATTCGGTCGCAGCAATCATCCTGAGCATCCGGGGCATCCCGGTAATCCGGGGATGCCCTAGATGACATTCGGTCGCAGCGATCATCCTCAGCATCCTGGGCATCCTGGCGGACTCCTGGCGCAGTCCTGCGGCACTCTTGGCGCTCTCTTGGCGCATGCCTGGTGTACTCTTGGCGCGCTCCTGGTGTACTGTTGGTGCATTCCTGGCGCACTCTTGGCACACTCCTGGCGCACTCCTCGCGCATTCCTGGTGCACTCTCTGCGCACTCCTCGCGCACTCCTGGTGCACGCTTGGCGCACTCCTGGTGCATTACTGGTGCACTCCTGGCGTGCTCCTGGCGCATTCCCGGTGCACTCTTCGCACGCTCCTGGCGCATTCCTCGCGCACCCGTGGCGCACTCCTGGCGCATTCCTGGCGCACTCTTGGCGCATTCCTGGCGCATTCCTGGCGCACTTCTGGCGCACTCCTGGCGCATTCCTGGTGCGATCTTGGCGCACTCCCGGCGCTTTCCTTGCGCACGCTTGGCGCACTCCTGGTGCATTCCTGGTGCGCTCTGGGCGCGCTCCTGGCGCGATCCTGGTGTACTCTTAGCGCACTCCTGGGACACTCCTGGCGCATTCCTGGTGCACTCCTGGCGCATTCCTGGTGCACTCTTAGCGCACTCCTGGCGCATTTCTGGTGCACTCTTGGCGCATTCCTGGCGCATTCCTGATGTATTCTTGGCGAACTCCTGGCGCATTCCTGGCGCACTCCTGGCGCACTCCTGGCGCAATTCTTGGCGCACTCCTCGCGCATTCCTAATGCACTCCTGGCGCTCTCCTGGCGCATTCCTGGTACACTCTTGGCGCGCTCCTTGCGCATTCCTGGCGCACTCTTGGCACAATCCTAACGCATTCCTGTACACGCTTAGCGCACTCCTAGCGCAGTCCGTGTGCACTCACGGCGATTTCCTGGCGCACTCTTAGCGCATTCCTGGTGCACTCTTGGCGTGCTCCTGGCGCATTCCGGGCGCATTCCTGGTACACTCCTGGCGCGCTCCTGGTGCACTCTTGGAACACTCCTGGTGCACTCTTGACGCACTCCTGGCGCATTCCTGGTGCACTCTTGGTGCGCTCCTGGTTCATTCCTGGTACACTCTTGGCGCACTCCTGGCGCAGTCCTGGTGCACTCTTGGCGCATTCCTGGCGCATTCCTGGTGCATTCCTGGATGCCTAGGATGCCCAAAACGAACAGGATGACAAGGATGCATAGGATTCTTAGGATGCCCAGGATGCCCAGGATGCGCAAAATGCTTAGGATGCCCAAGATGCCTAGGATGCCCAGGATGCTCAGGATGCCCAGGATGCCCAGGATTCCCAAAAAGATGGGAAGACATCCGGGGCACCCCCGGGGATTGACCCATACCCGGCTGGCTGGCTGGCTAGCTGGCTAGCTGGTTAAATGGAAATTGTCAGTAAAAGCCAAATTGTGCCAGGCCGCATCTGGCCAAAAAGTTATGGATTTGTCATAACTCTATGAATGAAATCGTTTTGTTTTTGGAAAAGTGCGCGGGAGAGAGTCCGGGCGGGATACTAGCTGGCTGCGGCTGGCTGGCTGGCTGCCGAGCCGGCTGCGGACGTTCAGGTGGCAGCCGGACAATCCAGAAATGCAAGTAATTATTCCGAAACAATTGCTTGCAACATGGGGTCCTAGTTGTAAACCTTACTAATTCATTGCTGTGCACTTGTTTTGCCTCGCGCTGACGACCCTCATTTTTGTCACACGTCTGCAATGCCGTTCGCACTCTCCATTCGGCACTTTTCAGAATGTTGCTGTGGCCCTCAGGAAGCTCAAAATTACGTAGTGCGCCATGGTCGTCTGTCATCGCTTGGGCCTCAAAATGTTGCTGTAATCACTGCCATGCTCAAAATGAGAAAGTGCGCCATCTCTCTCCGACCTTTGTTATCAGCAAAATCGTTGAAAAAATGCCTTAATTATAAGCATTATTTGAATGCATCTTTTTTGCCCTCGAACGCCAACATCGATGTTTCTTCAAAAACGCAAATAATTATAAGCATTCTTGGAGTGCACCGTTTTTGTTGTCGCCGACTGGTTTTCATAATCTTCATATTTCCAAAAGAAATGCTCAAATTTTGGTACGTTCACCGATTCATCGATTTTGTTTATATTGCTGAATTGTTGTATTTCTAAATGAAAACGCCACATTTTGGTACGTTCACGGATTCGTCATTTTCGACCATACTTCACTTGGGCTACAGGTCCATGCTAATATTCAATATTTTGATGCTGATCTACGAAAATCTTAATATTAGCAAAGACCAATGACAAAAATGAGCTCCGGCTTGCCAGCCCGTTAGCCAGCCAGCCAGCCAGCCAGCCAGCCAGCCAGCCAGCCAGCCAGCCAGCCAGCCAGCCGCCAGCCAGCCAGCCAGGGAGCCAGCAGCGGCGAGCCAGCCAGCTAGCCAGCCAGCCAGCCGGCCTTCCAAAATCGATACGATTTCTTTCATAAAGTCATCATAAATCCATCACTTTTTGCTCAGATCCGGGCAGGTCCTCTTTTGGCCAGCCAGCCAGCCAGGCATAGCCAGCCATCCAGCCAGCCAGCCAGCCAGCCAGCCAACCTCATCCTCCTCATCGTCCTCTTCCTCCAGATCCTCCTCATCTTTGTCATCGTCCTCATCTTCCTCATCCTTATCATCCTTCTCAGCTCCTGTTGCCAGTGTGTCTACCCAAACGCCTCGTCCACTCATGCGAAGCTTTTCGACAAGCAACCATTGAGGTTTCGTACCAATTCATCGTCCAACAAATTTTGAAATTAGCCAATCTGCCAAACAGCCATTTCATACCCAACCTCATCTCAATAATTATCCCAGCAGAAGACCCTAACAGTGATTATATTCTAAAACATTTTGGAAGACAGAGGTTGTCACACGTCCAGCGAAATATTGGATTGGCTGGCTGGCTGGCTGGCCGGCTGCTTTCTAGAATTGAATGCTTGAAAAAACGCATAGGCAAAAGTGATCGATTTTGTACCTCTGGGAGCAATTTGGTGCTGAATGTGATCCAAAGCCGATTTGGTGCGCTGGCTGGCTGGCTGGCTGTGGCTGGCTGGCCGACTGTGACTGGCTGGCCGGCTGGCCGTGGCTGGCTGCCTGGCTGGCCGGCTGCCTGGCTGCGGCTGGATCCAAAAAGCTTGAAATTCCATAGGTTTTTCAACCAAAATGATCCGTGACACCGACCGCACCCTCCAAAAGTATTGAAATTCTACTGGTTTTATTAACATTCTGAAATCACTATGAAACCATGACCTCAAAAAAGCTTGAAATTTCATTGGTTTTTCAACCAAAATGCTCCGTGACACCAACCGCACCCTCCAAAAGTATTGAAATTATACGGGTTGTATTAACATTCTGAAATCACTATGAAACCATGACTTCAAAAAAGCTTGAAATTCCATTAGTTGTTCAACCAAAATGCTCCGTGACACCGACCGCCCCCTCCAAAAGTATTGAAATTCCTATGGTTTTATTAACATTCTGAAATCACTATGAAACCATGACTTCAAAAAAGCTTGAAATTCCATTAGTTTTTCAACCAAAATGCTTCGTGACACCAACCGCACCCTCCAAAAGTATTGAAATTCCTGTGGTTTATGAACATTCTGAAATCATGAGTTCACAAATGTTAATATTTCTGTGGACGTGTGACAAAAATGCTCCGTGACGCCGAAGGCGGCAACCCCCGGTTATGAAATTCCCAAGCACCTGTGCTCTCTATAAGCCTACTAGAACCCTATGTTCCTGCGTCACTGTTAGGGAAAAAACCTGTTTGGTGATCTCGCGCTTAGGTCATATTTCATTACATGCAAGAAAATTAATATCGGTACAAATGCGATTCAGAATGCCTCGCGTAATTAATGAACGAAAATATCCCAAATAACGTAATTACAAATAGCAAAATGTGATTCTGCTATACGTATAACATTTGTTGAAGGTGACTCGAAGGCGCCTTTCACAAAACAATTGTTTTTGCAACGTGCCTCGAACATTGGGATCCATGTACTCTCCATGTACTCCAGGAATTCTTAATATTAGCTTATAAGTGACAAAAAACAGCACGAGAACATCAACTTCGACAATGGACGTTGGACGCGGCACCCTGGCAGAGAGAAGCCAAAAGCCCCGAAATCGGCTTAGCAACCGAACGACTTCGCACCATTGATCTGTCGTGTCGTGCGTGCGGTGCGGGTGCCGGGTGCTGGGCTTGGATTCCCGGTCGGGGAACCTTCGGTTTTGAACCCCCAACCTCCGATTTCGGTATACATGTGACAAAAATGGAGCGTCACACAGAGACGGCAAACCCCGGCAACGAAATTTCCAAGCACCTGTACTCTCGACAAGTCCACTAGAACCCTAAGTCCCGGAGTCACTGTTAGGGAAAAATCTGAAATCTTAATATTTCGCAAGACGTGTCACAAAACCCAACCGTCGCACCAATGGAATGCACCAACAAAACCTATAAAATACATTGTTTTTGTGCTTGGCATTCTGAAATCATAAAATCAAAAATCTTAATATTTCGATAGATGTATGACAAAAATCCAGCGTCACATGCCATGCGGCAAACCCCGGGTATGAAATTCCCAACACCTGTCCTCTCCGTAAGCCTACTAGAACCTTTCATTCCTTCGTCATTGTCAGGGAAAAACAAATGCGTTTATTAAAAACATGAACTGACATACTTCGGGACGCACCAAAGGTAGTGCAATTGCCCAGGAAATATTAAGATTGCCTTCCGTAAACTCAAATTGTAAAAAACACTTGTCTTCGTTGTAAAAAACGCACTTGGATGCCGGTGTCGGATAGGACGGCTATGAATTTGGGAATCACCTGCAGTCTCCTGTTGAGCGCACTTTTCTTTCGCAAACGTCAGACGCGCACACGCGGGCACGCACCAGCGACCGGGCAGCTACGGCCGGGGACACCTGGACGTCACTAGGTGCAATATACTAGAACCCCAACTCCATGCCTCACTATTAATGAAAAGGTTCGGGGGGGCGTTCGAAAGACGTTGCTTTGGCAATTACAAATGTATATATATATATATATATATATATATGCATATATATATATATGTGTGTTACGTACATAAATGCATTTATATAAATGAAATAATGTTAAAAACACAAAAAAAACAAATATATATATATATATATATATATATATATATAACTCTCTCTCTCTCTCTCTCTATATATATATATATATGTGAACCAACCCCGACGACCCCACCCCCTTCCCCCCCCAACGGTATGGGTCCTGGGCCTGGGCGGCCGTCTCAACAGGAAATTCAATGACATCCCGCTGGTTGTTCAACAATTCGTTGACGACCCAGTCCCCCCCTGTGGGGTTGGGTCTCGTCGGCGGATCAATTCATCGATGACGACGTCCCGCTCCCCCTGTGGGTCGGGTCTCGTCATCAGACAGCTTCATCACAAGCAGAATCTTGCCCTGGCTGCAGGCAAAGAAAGATTTCCCAACATCAGCATAGAGCGACGGCGGACACTTCGATGAGCTCCTCGAGACGTCACAGCTGCCCCCGGGACGTCACAGCTGCCCGCGGTGGCCCGTCACAGCTGCCGAGGGTCGTCAATGATGCAGAATTCTTGAAATTCCTTCGGGTTTTCAATAATCTGGCCTCCATGACGGTCCCCCAACTCCCACCCATACCATGGGGGGGCTGTCTGGGGCTGAGGGCTGGCTCATATATAACATATTCATATACATATATTGAAATTTGTCGTGTTATTGTGCGATCCTGTGCCCAAGTTAAACATTTGAAGCAAACAAACGGCTTCTCAAGGCACGGTGCTGGTTGGCTCCGAGTCTTTCCCAAATCATGCGACCTTACGCTCAACGAGTAGAACGTACGCAACCGCAAAGTCGGTCCGACCTAACCCCAGCACCCGTACAGAGCTCTTGTCAGACTATCGGAGCGCCAACAGACCATGCCGAGTTGAATGGCGAAATCCAGATGGTCCAAAATTTGCCCGAATAGCTCCAAACAAACCTTCCGAGACCCGAACTTCATAAATTGTGAACGCAAAAGTCAAAAATCGATGGCCAACATCTTGCATTCTAACATAAAAACGTAAATAAATTAAAAGTCTGCAAGTCCGTTCCAAGCTGATGTGCCAGAGGCGCGGGAGCTTTGTGACATCGTTAGCAACAGCAGCGCCAGAGGCGCCGCTTCAGGACAGACAATATCATGGAATTCCCTCAAACCCTTGAAATCCTCAACCAAATCATCCAAATCATTGCACTGCAAAATCCGCCGACAATTCTCAAGCATAATTTGGCTTCGACTTTTTTGAGTGAATTTCTTGTTCAAATCCAAGATGTCCAGGTTCACCTTCGTTTTTCAGGTTGGGGCGATGACAAGAGTTAACCCAAGCGTCACATTGAACAACATCCTCATGGCCCTGAGTTGGACCATCTATATCACCTCGGGCCACCTTCGTATTGCATTCCGCTTCTCTCATGGAGCGGCGCCTTCGGCAATCCACCCGCCTAGAGAATCCAAACAGCTCTAAGCGGAAATCCATATAAAAACGAAGCCAAAATCCACATGAGGAAGGCCAAGAGGGTTCGGCGGGGCGGCTAGGCTCCACCCACGGATGGGAGGAAAGAGCCTTCCATCCTCCAACCATTCTCCAACCATCCTCCAACCATCATTGCAAATTAAGAAAATCACAAAACTCTACAAATTCCAAGAAAGTCTCGGGCACTCTCGTGGCCGGTGTTCATACTGATTTGGACGTGCTGGGTTCAACGGCGACGGCGAGAATGTCCGGAATAGACGACAAGTATAGCTCCAAACAGGCCGTCCGCGACCCGAGCTTCACTCGTAGAGCCCCCCCTGGTAACCCGCCCCCAGTCGCCAGAGCGCCTCTGAGGCCCAGCCAGGAGCCGGCACGGCCAAGGGGCAGGAGCCGTGGGCGCGCGTGCGGGCCCGGTCGCGAGGCGTCGAGGGCCCTCGGGGGAGGCGTTCGGTCCTTCTGGCGGGAACTTCTAAAGGCCGGTTTCCAAGGGGAGCTTCTGAGGAAGACCGTCCCCCAACCATCCCTGACAACAACAACAACGACGACGACGAGGACAACGACAACGACGACAACGACGACAACGACGACAACGACGACAACGCCGACAACGACGACAACGCCAACAACAACGACAACGACGACAACGACAACGACGACGACAACGCCATCGACAACGAAAACGGCAACGACAACAGCAAATCGAAAAAGCTCTCAGAAGGTTCCTCCTTACAAGGTCCACCGCGGCGCGCGAAGCGCGCCGCTGAGGAAGCGGAAAAGCGGCCCAAGACTGGCGCCTCCGGCGCCGGTTCGGGTTGCGTTTTCCCGCTCCTCAGCGGCGCGCGGCGGACCTTCTAAGTGGGCACTATCTTCGAGCTTCGTTGCTTTGTCGATGTTTTCTTGATTTTCAAGTATGGTTGGAGGATGATTGGAGGATGGTTGGAGCAAGGTTTCAGGATGGCTGGAGGATAGAGGGGACGCTCCTGTCACCCCCTCAGAGGGCTTACGTAACGGACCCCCCAGCCTGCAGCATTCCAAGTGTGTGGGTTTCAGCTTCGACGTTTTTGGATTTAGGCTTCGATTTGTTTGGATCTCGGATTGAATTTCGGGGAACCACGAAAATGATTGAAATACGCAGGATTCTACTAGTGAAGTTCGGGGAGCATTGAAAAGGACAAAGATAGCGATGATTTTGGAGTGGATTTTCGGTTGGATTTGTGGTTGGATGCTTGGGTGGATGATTTGCATGATTTGATTAATAAGATCAAAGATTGCGGGGTCCGTGTCTCTCCTGGAACGGCACCTCCGGTACCGCTGGTGATACCGACGTTACAAAGCTCCGGCGTTTCCGGCACCTCCGCTTGGAACGGATGAATTGAGTTTGACGTTTGAACGTTTGCCATCAATGTTTTGGGCGTTTCCCTTCACAATTCAAGAAGTTCGTGTCTCGGAGGGTCCGTTTCGAGCCATTAGGGCAAACTTCGAACCGTCTAGACCTTGCCATTCAACTCAGGAAGGTTAGATATTTTGTTCTTGCCTCGCGAGAGCTCTGCGGCTGCTCTGGGAACTATTTTTGGCCCGAGGGTCGGGAGTTGTTCAGCACGATCTGTCGTTTTGGAATTGAGTTTGGAGCAATTACGGCAAACTTCAGAGCTTCTAAACTCACCATTGTCATTTGAACTCGGCAGGATTCGATGGACTTTCCCACAAGTCGCAGGAGCTCTGTGGCTCATCTAGGGATGATGTTCCGACATGTCGGGAGTACTGTAGCTCCTACTCGACGATTTCCGACCCTCTGCCCTTCGCTGCTGCACTTGCCATTCTTTTCAAGCATTAAGTCGTTTTGATAGGCTTTGATTTTATTCAAACCAGAATTGGGTGAAGTGTATAAGAAGAGCGTCCGGGAAATCATCGAATATCTGCCTCGGATGAGCTACTGTGCAAAGCTTTCGTGAGACAGTTGCAGCGCCTAAGCACCCTGCAGAGTTCAACGGTCAGGTGTAGGAAGCTGAAGCTAGCCAGCTGAAACTAGGAAGCTGAAGCTAGGAAGCTGAAGCTAGGAAGCTAAAGCTAGGAAACTTCCAGAGGCTGGGGGAACTTAAATTTCAGATACCCGGGGAACCGAAATCGGAAGCTGGGGGAACCGGTGGGAACTGGCTGCAAAACGGCTTCCTTAAGAAACCAAGTAAGAACCCTCTAGGTAAACCTAGTTAGGGAAAAAAGTGACACTCGTGTTCATTATAAAGATCAATCGGGAACCACGGTGAAACGTTTTCCGTTTAAAACGAACTGGAACACAAATCGTTGTTTCAAGGTTTTGTACTTACATAGTTTCGTTTGTTTTCATGATGCAAAAATATCATTGGCTAGAACATTCAACATGAAATAACGCGCGTTTCTGCACACCTGGAGCGAAAAGATGAGCTTGCGACAGATTTTAGGCTCCGGCCCTTATGCCGCACCAAATTTGTGAACAGCAAACTTGCAGCGACAAGACGCTTGCACGCGCATGCATGAAGATGCAGCTCGTGCCAGAGCCGTTAACATCGCTGACTCGACATGCCTACCTTACATTGGTCTGGGAGTCACGCTCGGATGCAATCACGCGCTTACTCACGGATGAGCGCGGCCTCTGTAGTCGTTGTAGTCGTTGAAGTCGTTGTATGCGTTGTAGTCGTCTTGCGACTATGCCATGTGCGCAGCAAACCATAGCATAGAGATGACATTACTAA
>Ga0099797_100389_pt1 | contig 28578 bp, 11 predicted proteins | sample Uncmet_Sort48C_1_FD_89871 | JGI IMG/M metagenome (GOLD analysis project Ga0099797, IMG submission 89871) | Marine eukaryotic communities from CALCOFI LINE 67, Pacific Ocean - C012_Sort48C_1 | ecosystem: Environmental > Aquatic > Marine > Oceanic | place: Pacific Ocean: Monterey Bay | collected... | reverse complement strand
TATAGAGAAAAAGGTATATTATTATTAACATGTCGTGGTGAAAAAGTTTGGGATGTTCAAAATGTAAATATGAATCATTCATTACATCAAGAAAAATCAAAAGCGGAGGTTAACAATGTTACGATCAGTAATGATAATAAAAAAAATCGTCGTAACAACTCAACATTGCCCATCATGGACAATGGTTTGTTAAAGGGTTTTTCTTATCCAATTATTAACGTGGTAGAAACAAAATTCAAGGAAAAATTGATATGCTTACGTAATCCATGGTATGATCAAACAACAAACGACTTTCGTGGTGAATATCATCCAAACAGTAAAAAATGGACGGAACAAATACGCAAAGAATGTGATATGCCAGAAACAGGTTTATGTGAACGAGATGGAGAATTTTGGATAGCATATGACGAAGTATTTCGATATTTTACTAGTTTAAGTATTTCACATGTATATACGCCAAAGGGAAAAGAATGGAAATCATTACGTCGACGTGGATTTTTTACGTTTGATCCAGATGTAAAAGATATTAACTCCTCCATCCAAACAAATATGTATGTATTGGAAGTGGACAACGATGATGTTATCATATGGATATCGTTACATCAACTCAGTAATCGTTCCAAAGGCAATGAAAGTCTTGGCATGATCGATTTTGGTTTTACAGTAATGGAATTGAATGCAAATGGCAACTTTGACCCTCTTGATAATGCATGTACCGGTATTGCATATGTAAGAGAACATACTATGAAAGTTCACATTAAAAAAAAAGGTCGTTATGTGATTGTACCAATATCATCTGGTGCAATATTTCGAAAAAGACGTGAGGAATTGAAAGAAAATGAGAAAGAGAGGAAAGCAGGTAAATATACAGATGTTTCAAAGAAAACGAAAAAATGTTTAGAAGAGATATTTCGACGTTTGGATGGTGATATGGATAATATTTTATCTAGATCCGAATTGAATGATTTCATGATGATGAGCGAAGGAAAACAGTTAGACGATATAACTTTTGATTGGATGTTAAACAATTTCGATTGTTATTCTATTAATAATATTACCGGATTAACGGTTGATGGATTTTTAAGTTTATATCAATATATGGTTGATAGTTGTGATGGAGATGAAAAACTTATTTCGAAAGATATTTTTTTCATGGGATATAACAAAAGTTTAGATCTTGTGAATTCATCAACATACGTAATAGCAATATATTATGAAAAAAATGTACATTTAAGTTTAACTAAGCAAAATTTTGACGTGGATGCATTTAAATTAGCGATACAATTACCTATATTAAAATATGGGGATAAAGAAGAATTGGGTGAAAATTCTGGTGTTTTCTTTTACTCATATAAAGCAAAATGCGGATGGGGCGCAAGTTTTTTAGTAAATAATACATCTAATACAAATTATGTCCTTACCATGGATTGTACTGGAAGTATTAATACATTAAGTTATTCATTGAAAACGAAAAGGAGTACTTCTATAACGCAAAAATCTAGGAAAGTCATACAACATTTGATACCAGCGGAACATGCATTGTGGAGTTTAACATATCAAAATAAATGGGAACAAACGAAATTTGGGTTGTAGTTTCGAAAGCAAGTAATCATCGACAGTAATATTTTTACCAACGATTAAAAAAGTTTGAAAAGGCGTTAAAATAAAAAAAAGAGTATATCTCAGTATACGAGTATCATATATTATTATTTTAATACGAGAAGTAGCAACAGTACACGTAAAAATAGTTATGATTAACTAATACTCGTATTTTTACGTACATCATATAATAATATATTCAATTTAAATTATTTAAAATAAGAGAATTTTTTAATATATATCATTTTTATCAATTACGAACGCGTACACAATTTAACACGGCGCATTATGCATTAAGATCTGTTCCCCTTTTCTATATAATGTATACGTCTCAACAACGCACATATATAAATATATCGTATTTTATACACACATCTTTTTATTATCAATCAACACTATCTTGTCTAGAAAGCATTGGTGGATTTGATAATAATGAATCACTCTCGCCAATTTTGTCTTTCAATAATTTCATCATCTCCTCGTCTCCATTTTCATTTTCTAGATTTGAAATTATACCACGTACCATTTCTTTATATTGCTGTACTTTCTTGGAACTAATATAAACACCTGATTTTCTTGATATATCTATCCATTCATCCTTCAATTTAGAATCTTTAAAATGAACTAAATACTCTACTTTGTATCCAACTTTACGTTTTGCAACAATGTAATCGACATGTTTGTTTCTTTCTTCTGTTATTTTCTTTTGTGCTTCTCTAGCAGCTCGCTCCATTTCTGGTGGTGCACGTATTTGAAATACTTGACCAGCTTGTACACCTGGTGGAATTTGACAATGCATCACACCTACTTCCGTTTGTACATTAATAACTTGCCCAGGACTTGAGCCTTCTGGTGCAGTCACATTGAATATCAACGGTCGTTCATTTGCATCATTTGTAGTTGTTGAAGATCCACCTCCGTTTGGATATACACTATTAATATACAACTCTTTGAAATAATCAAATGTAATTAAAACCATAGTCCCAAGAAGTCCTCGAATAACATTCTCTTTCCATCCACCCATATAACCTTCCCATAGACCATCTGGATGACCATGGATGATTGAAATTGCTTTTGATGCCGTACAGCAATTTATCATTTGTGTTCTACGAATAGTATCTAATGGATATACTATAAGTCCAGCTATTGATGTAACTGAATACCCTAATGCAAATCTTCCCCAAAATGATGAAACATGTTGTCTTATACTTCCTACCATATCATAAATCCCAAAATACGATCCACGATAAATAAACATACCTAATAATGACACGCCAAAGCCACTATACATTTGATAATATGTACTTGGTTCTATTACACACTCTGAAGGAAGTGCAGATACTGTACGCCATCGATCCATACCATATACAACACCTAAGGTTATCGTTCCAGCAAGAGTACCTGATATTGTATTATATAATATTTTTTTAAAAAATGATGAATCTTTTCCCGGTTTGAAATAAGATTTAATTGAATCTTTAAAAGCAAAATTTAAAGTTTGTGTGGGGTAATAACGAAGTACATTTGGTACCACACCCCCCATAATACCTAGAAAAAAACCTTCATCAGTAAGTTGCTGAAATATTCCAAGAGTTGTACCAGAATATACTTTACCAGTACTACTTGAAGTACATGGATATCTTATAAGTTGTTTGCGTATTTTAATATTTTCCAATGGAGTAGAAACAATCTTGGAACAAGCTGCTGCACCACCAGCTAAGCATAAATTTTCCAAAAAACTTAACCGTACCTTTCGTTGGTTTGATGGCGGCATTTTTTTTTCACCAACTGGCGCGCTTCTATATATATATATGTATGTTTATTTATATATATATATATATATAAACGGGAGTAAAAGAAATTTATATAATATATGAGTAAGAGAACATTTTATATATATATATATATATATAATATGTGATGAAATATCTATCTATCTATGTCTGTCTGTATTAATTAATATTATTTCTTTATTTTTTATTATATATATTTTTGTCGTAAAGGATTTTATTATTATGTTTTCCCATACTGTGTACCTGTTATTACAAAAGATACAAATGATGAAGGATCGAGGTGGTGCATAGAAATACTACAATGTTCGTGTTTAATCGATAAAGTGTGCAAGTGATGGGGAACATCCTCCTGGAGACATTTCCCTTTGAAACTGCGAGGCAAGTGTATACAAATACAATATTCGTAGACATTTTAATGTTAAATGTAAAATCTTTTTTATTGTCATACAGTACATAAAATAAATATTGGCATACCTCGCGCGTATTTTTTTTTTTTAATTCATGAGTTTGCGGTTTGTGAGATCAAAAAAATCAATAATTTTTTAAGAGACACAAGAGAAAAAAAAAAACTCTATTTATGTTTTTATAACCACCCCATTTAAAGCTCCATGAGATAATCTACTAAGCACTTTTGTATATGTAGCTATAGCTAAGGCAAAATTGAGGAAGTTTTCATTTGAGGTCAGGCCACTGCCACAAGAAAAAAAAATCGAATTTGGCTTGCACACTATATACGAGGCCTCGTAGTATAGCATTTAATATCTCTTACTTCTTATTTTCCGTAGGATACAATTTGTATAAATAATGAAAACCAATGCCAATGACAACATGAAGCACAAATTGTTCTTTCCATCCACCCATATATCCTTCCCACAAACCATCTGGATGATCATTAATGATCGAAATTGCTTCCGATATTGTACAACAATGCACCATTTGCGTTAGACTAATAGTACCAAGAGGATAACATACTAGATGTAACACGCTTCTGAGATTAACAAAGTGTCCCATAAAGCCTTGTGGAAATAATAAATCTTTGCTGCCCTTCGTTGTATCATAATACCCAAAATATAATCCACGGTGAACCATTATACCAAATACAGAAAGACCATATCCACTGTATATGTCATAAATTGTACTTGGTTCTGTTACACACTCTGGTGGAAGTGCAGATACTGTTTGATATCGATCCAAGCCGTACACAACGGCCAAGGATATCGCACCCGCCACTGTTCCGGCCAAGACATTAGACAATAATCTTTTAAAAAACGAAGAGTCTTTTTCAACTTTAAAAAAAGATTTAACTGGATCTTTTAAAGCAGCATTAATCATTTGTGTAGGAATTACACGGAAACATTGTGGTATTAAACCTATCATATTTACAAAACCTTCATCGGCAAGTTGTTGAGCTACTCCTAATATAGTACCAGAATATGTTTTGCCATTACTTGCAGTAAATGGATACCTTACCAATTGTTTTCTTGTACCAACTAAGTAAGCAGGGTAAGTAATTGTCCTACTAAAAACTGTTTTTTTAAACGTAAGGAATAAATTCCACATAAATGAGTTCTTTTGTTCCGGCATTGTATTACGTACGTGTTTATATATATATATATGCGTATATTTAGATGAATATGTAGATATATATATTGTAATAGTATATGCGCACTGAACTATATTATTATATTAGTTGTCGTCTCTATTTGTTATTATTATTATGTATATATGATTTACTTTTACCCTCTACACAAATGGATAATATTAATAATATATATATTTATCCATTTGTGGGTATTTTTTTTTATATTTAAAAAAAATTTGTTGAACGTTCGGGTTATTATTAGGGTTATTATTATTGAAGAAATTTATTTTTTTTAAATTAATTTTTTGTGTGTTGAAAAGAAGTTGGGGAATCATCATCTCGCTCTAAAGAAGTTTGTTGTCGCTACACAATAATAAGTAGCTACTCTTCAGTAATAGAATCATCAACATAATTGTTATGTCCAAATGTTAGAGAAAGAAGGATCATGGTGATTAACAGCAGAATGATTTGTTTAATACAACTCATGCTGACGGTGGCAATGACTATACTGACCGATAGCAAATGTTATGCAAATATTAAGCAGAAAGATCATAACTATAATATTATTAATAATAAAAATAACAGTTACATATATATTATCAGACATGGGGAAAAGAAGTGGTTACTGGGGTGCTTGTCAAAAGCAGGCGAAGAAAGAGCAGAAGCATTAAAATCAATTTTTCAAAACAAGTTCTCTTTACCAAATCATATTTTTGCTAACTTTTATGATGATCATATTGACTGCGAACGGTGTATAGAAACAGTAACACCAATTGCAAAAGAATTACATTTAACAGTAAATTCAACGTATGGGTATAATAAAAAATTAGGTGGTAATAAAGGCGCAGCAAATGCATTTAAAAATATCATTCTCACATCGCAAAAGATTCCACAGACATTGCTTGTTGCATGGGAGCATATTAATATTAAACCGTTAACAGAAGCCTTAGGTGTACCACTTGCTAAAATACCATCATGGAAAGGCAGCAATTTTGATACAGTCTATGTATTAGCATTTAATTCTACTGCACATTTAATTTCATTTGATGTTTCGTCAGAAGGCTTTACACCCCCATAGAGTGTAGGAATTTGTATTATACATGTTACTTATAAAAAATCATACGTATAAATTATTTTAAAATTCAATTAATATATAAATTTACGAGCTCGTATTAAAAAATCAAAACTCTTTTTAATTTAACTTTTAATAACACAGTTTTGCGCATCCGAACCATAAGGGTTAAGGGTCTCTCACAGAAATACTCATCTTATAATACCTTAATTGTAGTTTTTAAATCCCTTAATTTGGATTTCCAAATAATAAAAAAACCTGGAAAACAAACAAAGGCCAAAATAAAAAATACAAAATGAATAAAAACAAATTGGAAAAGTAGAAAACATGTGTCACATCAATAATATTTATTAATACTTTATTTTCTGCAACTCACTCCCCCCCTCTCCCCCCTCTTTCTTCACAAGTATTCAAAATATATACAGATATTAAATAAAGATGGAAGTGACATATGAAACTATATGGGAAAAAGCGGTACATGCAGTCGGATCGGAAAATTATCAAATAGCAATTGATAACGGGTTTTTATGTTTAAATTTTTTAAATGAACAAGTTGCTGTATTAGAACGTCAACAAATTATGAATACTAATACTGATAAAAATAATGAAGAATATAGTAATAAAAAAAACTTCCTGTTGTTAAAAATGTTGCCTTGTTGTATTTTAATGTCTAAATCGTATATATTGTCAAATAAAAAAGAAGAAGGTAGTCGTTTTTTGTCTCAATCTGTATTATTAGCGAAAAAAAAATTATATAAAGATCCAGCTGAAAATGCTGCTATTTTTTCTGTTCTAGCTGAAGTTTTTAAAATATTAAAAGATAATAAAGGGGAACATTCAATGCTTGTGGAATATATGCAACGCATGGAAAAAGAAGCCGGTAAATCCCATGTCGCAGTAAGCGATTGCTATCATTTACTTGCAGGGTTTTACATACGTACTAAACAAATTAATTTAGCCATCGAATATGGTGAAAAATGCTTAGCAAATCGATTAGATTATTTTGGTCGAGTCAATGAAATTGTTGATACAAGTTTATATTCATTAGGATTAATCTATAGAGCTGGTGGTAGATTGAAAGATGCATTTTTGACATTATTAGAATCTATTGAAATTAGGACACAATTATTTGGTCCAACTAGTTTGGAAACTGCTGAATCACAAGAAAGTGCAGGATTCACTGCACATCAAATGAAAGAATTGAAAAAAGCAAATATTTTATATAAGTTGGCATTGGAGACAAGAACAACTATTTTAGGAAAAGAACATGATTCAACGAAAAGTTTATTAAAATTACAACGACAAGTGTATGTGGAATTGACTTCTAAAACAAGTTCTCCTAGCAAAAAAAAAAAGAAGAAGAAGAAGCGTTGAGTTGGATAATGCATATGTATGTATAATGTTATATATATATTATATATTTTATTTGAGAAAGTAGTGTTAATGGTGCGCACGTGTGCGTGATATAAAATAACATATCATAAGACTAAAGTGTGGTGTAAAAAATAATGATACCTGATAATGCATAAATATTTTTTTACGAGTACAATTTACTTACACACTACTTGCACACAATATCTTTTTTTGAAAAAATGTGTACATACCGTAAAAATATTTACATTGACAATCGTACAATTACACCAGAAATAAAGATTGATACCAAGATATTTTCGAAAAAATAATACATCATTGTACCACCGATAAATCTTTTAAAACCACCAGATGCGGTTCCTTCTTCTTTATCGTTTTTATTCACAATTTCGGTGGGATTACAAAATTGTTCCTTTTCTACACAACCTCCCTTACAATACGGTGAGCAAGTATCTGTATTACCTATGCATTTAAAATTAGTACATAATTTTGTTAAATCATTTACTGGAATTGTTAAATCATTTTTACAATCTTTCACAGTTTTCAATGTAATATTATAATAGCATTTGTTTGCATTTTTGATTGTAATTTTTTTTGGTTTTATTTGACATTTATAGCCGGAATAGCCCCATACACATTCACAATGTGCACCATTCGTATTTTCCGTACAAATTCCTTTATCACTACATCCACCTATACCATCACATCCATATTTTATGTCCCCGTTTGGATTTGTACATCTACAATTGTATATAGAGGAATGTGGCCATTTCCCATTATCTGGTGGTGGTGGTGTAGTAGTAGGTGCAATCGTAGGCATGGTAACATTAAATGGTACTGAACCACATGTATAATCTGCGTTACTTTTTATTAATGATGGCAATGATTGGGAACATTTTGTAATGGATTTTTGACCCAATTCAGGTGCTCGTGATATTTTTGAGTTAAACACATAAAATGAATTTCCACAACTACTACATACAGTGGCATTGCAACCACTATAAGCTATTTTAAATCCATATTTGATAGCATGTCGTATAATTGTAGGCGTTAAATCGCTCTTACCACCATGCACAACTGAGGCATGAGCAGTTTGGATTTTCTTAAATACATCGTCGCTTGTATTATCTAAAATATACGCAATTTCACTATATGTTCTATTTGATAAAATACCACCACATGCACCACTATATTGAAACATTGATTGACAAAAGGAACATGGATAACGTACCGTTTGTCCATTCGTACTTGAACATGGAATTGCACCAGATTTCACACCATCGATAAGAATTGCCGTCACAGCTATGCAGCGGGCAGCCTTCTTGACCTTCACAAAAGTGATTTGACCATTTTGCTTTACATTTGCATCTTTCTGCATATGTAATAAGGCATTTATTGAACATAAAATTGATCATTAATATTTGCAATATTAAACATTTGACGTTTATGTTATTCATACTAATATATGACATTAACAAATTTCACTGATTTTTCTTTCTATATTTACATATAGAAATTATATAATGTACAAATTACAACTCTATACCACCACACCGCACTTGAATGCAAACTTCACACTGTATACATAAATATATACATATACGAGTCAAATAAATACAGTTTGAAAACGTTAGCTTTTATTTACATACAACGGTGCACAAACATGTGCACATGTGAATTTTAATTTATATTTAAAAATAAATTAAAAAAAATAACAACAAAAAAAATTTATTAAAAAATAATTATTCGAAAAAAAAAGTGGTACGTGCGTACCTGGTATACTAAAAGTACAAACAAATATAAAATTAATAATGATAGGAGAGACGCGACACTTAGTAAACTTTTTGCACGTAGTCTTCATATAACTAATACTACTCGTATGTAAATTAAAGTCTCATTTTGTACCTGGTATATGGCTGTACCAGGCGGCATTGCCATGGCTTATTTTGCAACCATTGAATATCATCGCGTGCATCATTTTTTTCTCCTTTTCTCTCTGATATACAGAAAAAATGATTTTTTGTTCCATTTGTACATTTGTTTATTATGGTATCTTTTTGTCGAAAATAATACTATTCACCTGCTATTTACAAAAAATATGGCTTCCAAAAATCTCACATATAGATATATATGTACATTAAAACAAATATAGATACATTACATGAAAAGGTAAATCAAATATCATACACAATCGTTCTACATTACTATTATAATTATTAAAACAAGAATAAAACAAATTTAAAACAAAAAACACAAAACATGTCAAGATGTGAACGCGGAACGTATCAAGATGGGGAAGGTGCAAGCTCATGCACTTCATGTGAAGTTGGAAAATCAAACAATGGTACGGGCCTTACAACTTGCTCTTCATGCCAGCCTGGATATTATCAAAACGAAGAGAAAAAAACAAGTTGTAAATTATGCATTAAAGGGAAATACGAGCCAGATTCCGTTGCAACCGATTGTAAACCATGTAATCAAGGGAAATATTCAGATACGCTTGGTGCAACTGGTTGCAAGGGTTGCAATATTGGGGAAAGCCAACCCGGTACGGGAAAAGAAACTTGCAACGAATGTGCACCAGGAAAATATCAAAATGTTACTAATGCAACAGTCGACACATCATCCAGAGCATAATCGAAATCCAATGCATCTAGATGGCGACATCGAAATGGTGACGAAAGGAAAAACTAGTAGTATGGCAGAGAAGCATTTACAAAAAGTATTGGGTGAAAATGATGTTTTAAAGGGGAAATTAGAAAAGCAACGAAAATATACAGAAGAACTAAAGAATAAAGTCTACAGAAAAGCAGGAAATGGTCCAGGAGGCCCAAAAAGTAGGAATAGGAAGAAAAAAGACGAAATATTCTCCCATAATCCTTTGCGTGATGGAGTGAAGACACAATCAAGAAGAGTGACAAAGAAACGAAGTTTCAGACCAAAGAAAGCATTGAGTAATCAAAGTGGCCATAAAAGTTAGAGTGTCATATAAAAAAAAATGGAGAACTATCATTAGAAAAAAAAAACATGAAGATGAAGAAGCGTTTTAAATACTTCGCGTATAAAATATTACTTCGTACATTTTATTATATATATATGTTTATTATAATATTATTTAATTTACGCATAATTTATTTTTAATTTACTCATGATAATTCCTACTCTTCAAAAGAATAAAATAACTGAAATAATCTATCTCACACAAGTGTGTTGATATTCTCATAATCGAAAATACCAATGAAGGTAAATAGATAGTATCAACTACTCATAATAGCTGATGGAAAACGGACATCATAGGAAGGCGGAGAATAAATTGTACCAGGGTACAAATCATTATACGACTCACCAAATGCACATTTTAAAGCAAAACGATTATTATAGGCGCAAGTTTTAATAATCGCGGTTTGTATTACGTAGTAGAAATCCAATATATATATATAAATATTGGTTAAAATCTAAGTTATATATAATTTAAGTTTACGCATAATTTATTTTTTAATATACTCACATAATAAAATTCCTACTCTTCAAAAGAATACAATTAAATTGAAATAATCTATCTCACACTAGTGTGTTGATATATGATGCATACCCATAAAAAAAAATTTCTGGTATGCATATCATAAAATAAAATAATTTTTATATAAATATTAAAAAATATTAAATAATAAAAGAGTACGGGGTGTCGTAAAAATTGTTTTTACGAACATATGGTATTATCGAAGAAAAAGATTACGAAGTATATTATATATGTTATACGAAACGAAAGTACACCCCGTAGATTTTATTACACACCACAAAATTTTATTTCACCCATAAATCATCACCATTTCTTTCTACTAATTCTCTCCAAAAAACATGTGTCTCATCAATAATTTCAAGTGCATAATCTTTATCCATCGCAACTTCATCATGTCCAAATGCATTGATTGGTTTACCATCTGGTGTTTTATACCAACGAAACCATTCACGAATACCAGAAATTGTGCCTGGACAATGCTTTTCAACATCATCGATATTATTTAATTTTTCTGCCATTGGATCATTTGCACAAATTGCAATTAATTTCCAGTCTAACTCACCACTATCAATCATACTTAAAATTCCTAAAGGTTTTACAGGCACTACAGCACCCATTTCCAATGTTTCCGATCCAATTTCAACTACGTCTAATGGATCATTATCTCCCATGTAATTTTCAACTTCTGCATTAGCAACATTTGGATCTTCCCATGTTTGTGGCAAACAACCATAATTCCAATACAACGGTCCATGATAGTCTCTTAATTTACCTTTTTTTACATCTTGTACAATTGGGTTTAATTCTACATCAGTTGCAATTTCCATCTTTGGTTTTGTATATCTTGGAATTTCATTGACAAAATTGAAATACTTTGTATTACTACTATCTACCATATCGGACACTAATGCTACATCATGCCATGGTGAGATTTTTTCACCATTGTTTCTATTTGTAAAATTTAATGAAAAATTTGTCGTGCCTAATTCACCATGTGTAATAATTTTAATATCTTTTGGTTGTAATGTTGAAAAAAAAGTAATCATATTATTCTTTTTTTTTAATGATAAATTGTTCTTGATCATTCTTGCATGTTTACAATTGAATGTATTATTTACTTGCCTTAACATTTTGAGATATTATATTTATATATTTTCAATAGGTTATATTCACTTGGATAGATGGAAAATAATACATACATACATACATATATATATATATAAATAGATACAAAAAATATATGTATATATATATATTCTTCCTTCTTTCGGTCAATATAAATAGAGTCTCATATATATTAAAATATATTTTTATATCGATCGTAAATAGTTGCAATAATAAGGGCTAAAGTGTGGTTGTAAAGAATTTGCCTTAAATGAATTAAATCGATTAGTGTAAAAATTCTTTTCGCAACAAACCTGTGTGCCAAACGAAAACACGTGCTACATTTTTAGATTAGACTTCTAATCTGCCAAAAGCTCTGTCAAAAAAGCAGCTAAGTTTAAGATATTTCCGTAAAAGTAATAAATATAAATATGCATTTTAATCATAGTAAACATTAATAAAGTATATCAACATGTTGTACTTGGTAAGTTCATTTAAGGAGGACATAACATACATCATTTATAGCATGAAAATCCAATATAAATATATGAGACGACTCATCATTTTGCTTGGTTTTCCGTTTTCAACTTGAATTACACCTTAAACATCCGGACCAATTTCCAATGCTATCCAATGCTATTCAATCCTAACCAGCTAAATCTTCCTCGATCGTTCTCGCTCCATTCATTTACCACAAATTACATGAAAGAACGAAAATAAACTCCCAATAATAATATAATATTATAATTTATCCATGAAGGATTACAGACAGATATCCAATAGAAGAAATAGAATATATATTGAAACAAACATATGTGATTGATATAGTTGTATATTCTACCCCCTCCTTTTTTTTTTTATCAATATTAATTATTATTAGAAAAAGTAATATATAACAAGTGAAATAAAAAAGTTAATTGGCGTATATATACTATAAAATATCAATGTCAGATTTACAAACAAATTTATTACATAGACCATCTAGGTCAGGTCCAAAAGCGGATAGGAAAAAATTAAGAGATAAAAAAAAACGTGGTGTACATGAAAAAGGTCAAAATCCAAGAGCTTTTACTGTAAAATCAAGGGTTAAAGCAGCACGTGCGGTGCAACGTAATTTAGATCGTGAACATAAAAAAGAAGTTATTTCACAAGTGGATAAAACACCAGAGTTTGACCCACCACCAGTTGTTGTAACAATTGTTGGACCAAAAGGTGTTGGTAAATCGACTTTATTGCGTTCACTTGTTAAAAAATATACAAAACATACTCTTTCTGAAATTAACGGACCAATTACGGTAGTTACAAGTAAAATTAGACGTGTAACATTTTTTGAATGCCCAAATGATTTAAATTCCATGATCGATTTAGCAAAAGTAACAGATTTAGTTTTATTAATGATTGATGCCAGTGTTGGCTTTCAAATGGAAACGTTTGAGTTTTTAAATATTTTACAAGTACATGGTTTTCCAAAGGTATTGGGAGTTTTAACACATTTAGATTCTTTTAAAGATGGAAAACGTTTACGAAAAACGAAGAAACGATTAAAATCACGATTTTGGACGGATATTTATCAAGGTGCAAAGTTATTTTATTTATCTGGTATTATCAATGGTAAATATCCAAAAACAGAAATTCATAACATAACATTGTTCATATCACGTTTAAAATTTCGTCCATTAATATGGCGTAATACACATCCATATTTAATAGCGGATAGGTATGAAGATATTACATCACCAAGTGAAGTTCATGAGGATCCAACGTGTGATCGCAATGTTTTATTGTATGGATATTCACGTGGGACAAATTTAAAAATTGGTGCAAAAGTTCATATAGCAGGTGTTGGTGATTTTTTCATTAACGATATAAGTGCAATGGATGATCCATGTCCATCACCACAATTTAAAGCATTACAAGAAGCGAAAAAAGCAGCGGAAACGGAGGCATTAAATTTTGGAAAAGATAATAATGGTGAAAGTAGTAGTGGCAGTACGAAAGTAAAACCAATGCGAAGAGCATTAAATGCAAAAGAGACATTATTATATGCACCAATGTCAAATGTAGGTAATATATTGCTGGATAAAGATGCGATGTATATACGTATTGATGATAGTAAAACAGATGAGACGGCAGAAGGTGTTGGTTTAGTAAAAACATTACAAAATGTTCATGAAGATGATTCTGTTGGATTGGAACAATTAGATGAAGCGGCTATGCCATTATTTGCAAATAGTAAACCATTAACAGCTGCTGATTTGAAAAAGAATAATAATGGTAGTGATAGTAGTAAGAGTAGTGAAAGCGAGGTTGATGACGATGACGACGATGATGAATTTGGTGGAAGTAGTAATTCGAAATGGAAAAATGATCTAGATAATCGTGCTGCCCGTGCATATGCTGATCGTGAAAAAAATAATCTAGATTTTATGGATTTAATATATGGAGATAATAATAATAATAATAGTGGTTCCTCAAGTGATGATGGGGATAGTGATAGCAGTGATGATGATTTTTTCACAATACGAAAAGACAATAGTAATGGTAAAAGTAATCCAAACAGTGGTGATGATAACGTAGAAAATAACAATAATACTACCATGAATAATTTAACAAAAGTTGGAAAAAGTATTAATATGGATGACTGTTCGAAATTCTCATCATCTGGATCAATAGAACATAAAAGTGGTGTCAAGGATTGGAATTCATTAAATGTAAAGGAAAGCATACGAAATCGTTTTGTTACTGGAGAATGGAAAGATTCTTCATCGTCTAGTAAACAGAATAAAGGTAGCGATAGTGATAGTGGTAGTGATGATGATGAAGGTTTTGAAGATTTAGAAACTGGTGAAGTTTTTGCGAATGATGGTCAAGTAAAAAGTAATAAGAAATTAAGCGATGATGATAGTTCGAATGATGATGATGATTCAGACAATTCGGATTCTGATGATAATTCATCCGATTCTGATAATAGTGAAGATGATAGGAACAATAATAATCGTAATGGTGCCAAAAGTAACAGTTTATCCGCTCCACCATCTGGTGGAAAACATGGTAAACATGAAGGTAATGATTCATCTGATGATGATGAAGAAGAAGATCCAGAGAAAACAAAGGAAATGGAAGAAAAAGCAGCATTGGAGCGGTTAAGTAAAACGGAATTTACTAAAAATTCAGATATAAAACATACAGGCATATCAGCTGGTCGATATGTACGTATAGAATTAAATGGTTTACCAGCTGAATTTGTAACAAATTTTCAACCAGAAATTCCTGTTTTAGTTGGTGGTTTATTGCCACATGAGGTATCAAAAGGATTTACTCGTATGCGAATAAAAAAACATCGATGGTACAAGCGTTTGTTAAAATCAAATGATCCATTAATTTTTTCTGCTGGATGGCGTAGATTCCAATCCATACCAATATATGCAACAGAAGATGTTAATGGACGTCATCGAATGTTGAAATATACACCAGAACATATGCATTGTTTGGCAAATTTTTATGCACCAAATATACCACCAAATACTGGTGTATTGGCATTTCAATCACTTGGTTTAGATGAAAAAGGATTTCGTGTTGCCGCGACGGGTGTTGTCCTTGAATTGGATCATTCATTTAAAATTGTGAAAAAATTAAAATTAGTCGGTACACCACATAAAGTTATGAAAAATACATGTTTTGTTCGTGGAATGTTTAATAGCGAATTGGAAGTTGCAAAGTTTATCGGTGCATCTATTAAAACAGTTAGTGGTATTCGAGGACAAATAAAAAAAGCAACTCGTGGTGGTACTGGAACATTTCGTGCTACATTTGAAGATAAAGTTTTATTAAGTGATATTATCTTTTTACGTTCTTGGACTCAAGTTGAAATCAAAAAGTTTTATAATCCTGTTTTATCACGATTAGTTGCACCAGGGGAAGAATGGCAAGGTATGCGAACAATTGGTAAATTAAGACATGATTTAAAATTAAAAGCACCAATTAATAAAGATTCGTTGTATAAACCAATTGTACGAGAAAAGCGTAAATTTAATCCATTGAGAATACCAAAAAAATTAGAACGAGCATTGCCATATAAAACTAAACCAAAAGTCAATAAAAAGAAACGTAAAAACAGTAAAACGAGTGAATTGTCTAAAGCAACTGCCGTTATTATGGAGCCAAAAGAACGTAAAATGTATACCATGATGCAACAATTACGTACCGTTCGTAATGTCAAGACAAAGAAGAGAAAATTAATTGAAAAGAATAGAAATGAACGTAAGCAAAAGGAAAGAGAACGTATTGCTGCACAATTCGCTGTAATTGAGAAAGAAAAGAAAAAGAAGAAGATGGCATTGGAAGGTGCGGAGAGAAATAAAAAAGCGAAGTTTCAGAGTTGAAATAATATAGGGGGCTCTTTTATTATTAATTCAGCAGTTACTGGGATTCTTTTGGAGAGTACGTGTACAGGAATTTTAAAGTGTGTGTTGTGTGTAATAAATTTAAAGAATTAAATGATACGAGGGTCGTATCATATTAATAACTTATTTAGAAATAATGATATATATATTATGATATGTGCATTTGGTGAGTCGTATAATGATTTGTACCCTGGTACAATTTATTCTCCGCCTTCCTATGATGTCCGTTTTCCATCAGCTATTATGAGTACGAAGTTGATACTATCTATTTACCTTCATTGGTATTTTCGATTATGAGAATATCAACACACTTGTGTGAGATAGATTATTTCAGTTATTTTATTCTTTTGAAGAGTAGGAATTATCATGAGTAAATTAAAAATAAATTATGCGTAAATTAAATAATATATATATACGTATTATGATATGATACATATTCATATACGTATCATAAAAAAAGTTTCTCTTACTCATGTATCATATATATATATATTATGATATCATACTTTTAAATTATATCATACTTGTAATGATAAATTACATTTTTTTTCTTTATCTTTACTCGTATGATAATACGAGTACGAAGTTCGTATTATACACACTTTTGATCGTGTTTATTTTCCATGAAATTGCGCAACTAGTCATGGCTAGTATCCGGATATATTACTTTCCATGTTGTTGTTGTTGTTGTTGTTGTTGTTGTTGTTGTTGTTGTCGACATTATCAACATTTGCACCAACAAACTTTCGAACATAAAGTTCAACCTGGTTAACAACCTGACCACGGCACGTGGCGGGAATGCCGCCATGATAATCAATGTACGACCCAACGGCAAAATACCACCTAGTATTAGTGGAACCACTTAATAATGTATGTGGTGAAGCAGAATGTAATCCACCCCATTCACATTCATTATGTGGACACGATACTGCTTCATACCCTTCGACACGATTTGTGATACATGGATTACTTGATTGCTTCCATCTTTGACAATCAAGTCCAGACCCTGGCCATTCCAGTTTAAATTCAAACATATCATCAGGTGACGCAGACCGAAATTTTTCAAGCGTATCTAACGCAGCATAATTTGGTTCTGCTATGTTTCCAAAATTTAACCTATTTTCCCCCCAAAATGGCATATCGTCTGTCTTTGTCTGCCTTGCTACCAGTTGCCACCCAGCTTTGGGTAAAATACGCATGTTAAAATTTCCAATAAACACACTCTCATGATCTTCGCCATTTTCCACAAATACATATGCAGTTGTAGTTGCACTTGAATGGAACTTGAATGAAAATTTTCCAATGCTATCTACAACAATTTCATCACTAGCACGAGTCCAGTGATAACGTTGAGGCTTAGGCCCTGTGTGCAATTCAACGTAAACACGCAAATTACCAATAACACCATTAGGGTTTACAAACGTTTCAAATGAAACTTCATATGTTCCTTTCGAAATAACGGTATTGAAGTAAATTCTGCCATTCATATCAGCTTTTTTCATTGGTAAACTTAACGCTTGGCATTCAATATTCTTCCGAATTTTCGAACCAGTTTGGTTGTGCCAGTTTGATGCGTTTGTATTATTCCAATTGGCTTCATCAATACGTGGAACGAAACAAAAAACCCATCGATACCAACACTGAGAGTCAGGATTGTGATCTCCATCTAATGCTTTAATCTTGTTGTTTCCAAAATACCATGTCTGCCAATTATTATTATGTAAATTAACTTTAATTACATTATCATCATTGTTATTTTGATATTTTGAATCAATTTCATATCGATTTTGCTCCCATAGTTTACCACTACAAAAATGGGATTTTATTTCGTTGTGTTCAATGGTTACAATAGTAGTAGCGCCAGCATCAACTCTGCGCCAAGTACCATCACGCACAGCTTTCTTTAAAAGTTTTATAATACTTGGTTTAGTTCCTTTTTTTTCTGCCGTTCTTTCTAACGCTGTTTTACCATCATTATCACCTTTGATATTTGGATCAGCACCTAAATCTATTAGTAATTTTACTACTTCTAAACTATTATAGAATGCAGCAATTCTTAGCAACGTATGGCCGTTCGTATTGTATTTTTTATTAACAATCGCACCATCTAAATTATGTAAAATTTTTATAATTTCTTCATAATTATACTTGGCTGCTGCGTGCAATACTTTGTTCAATGCTATTTTTACATGCATGCTGCTTACTAATGCTCCAGCCGCATTATTTGCGTCAAAAGATGGCCCAGCATAAGAAATAGTGTCAGAAACATTTTCTATTATTGTTTCGCCATCTTTCACATCTTCTGCTGTTAGCGTATACTGAAACTTGATATTTTTATTATTATCAAGCAATTCGATACGACAGCCAATGCCTCTCCAATGCCAACATGGGTGTGACGAAGACACGTAAATCCTATCCACATTACAAATGTTTTGTTGAATGTTGAATATCATCCAATGATCTTCATCATTGTCTACTACGCCATCGCCATAATCATTATGGGTTCCCGTCTGGTCACTTCCGTCTATTGCATTGCCATAAGACTGGCCATCTTTACCACGCATTACCGAAGGGCTGGCATGATATTTTTTTAGATTAATACGATAACCATTTTTATGGTACACCTTGATACTTCTTATATGAAGATGGTGCGATTCATAGCCCGAATAGCCACTTGGCTTACACGTCCTAAGATCTCTTGGGCGTATTAATCTCAATTTTGGTGCCGTATCCTTTTCTTCCAAGGGTGGCCCAGAACCACCTTCAGGCCAATGCAATATAAAGTTTGGTCTCGAATCTTTCAACTCTTTGAGTTTTTCAAGACTTTCTCTACTTTTAATGCTAGTACCGAAAAGACCTAGTTCATTTACAACATTGTCCCCCTTCATTGCTTCCACTAGGCAGCCAATGCAACGATCATCTATTTTGGAATTCATTGCTAAATGCAATTTTTTCAGTGTTTTGTTTACTTTTAGAGCTGCAAATATAGCTCTCGCCCCAACTGATGATATATCGTTGTTGGATAACGCGAGAGTTTCCCAACAACAATTATTGCTTTTAAGTTTTTCACTTATCCACCTGCAATCTACATCCGTAACATCCATGCCCTTAGCCAGTACGTCTGTAGATTCAAGTTGGCCAATAAAAGCAGCTGGGATTCTCAAACTACTGTCACTTGTTACGGCGTCAAATGCAATAGAAAGACGGAAGCTAATCGCAATAAGAACGCTGATGATGAATCCATTGTAAATTACATCACAAAGTGATGCTCCCATACCGCCATCAACATGTAAACTATTTGCAGTACTTGGTGCCGGAAGCATAGGCGCTGAAATACCAGGACCAAGTAATAATTGTGTTGCAAACTTTTGATCACCATTATTTGCACTTGATATTGTATTGATCAAATAGAATACTCCATACACAATAATTAATGAGCCAATCATTGCCATACTTGTATTATAATGATATATATACTTAAATAGCGAAGAATTGTTTTCTCTACCATCTGGAAAATTTACTGCAACGGCAACAGCAAGATTTTCTTCCGTTTCATTTATATCATCACCTGGAGCATTTTGTTGCAATAATACATTGGCATTATCGTCGACGTTGGTTATTACATATACAAACTCATTTCCACCTTGCAAAATTGTAGGCAAGGAATAAATTGAAGATTGTTTCATGCATTTCTTCGCAGCAGTATTGTCACCATGTAAATAACGATGAAATGACTCCTTTTTTTCACAGATTTTGCCACCACCTGCTATTTCCGTATGAAGTGATGTTAGTAGAACTGTTTTAAGAAACAACTCGGGCAATAAATTCCGCATCACCTTCCATAAGATGAGATTAAGTATTGGAATACGCATAAACATGCTAAAAAGCATAATTCCAATGTCATAAATAGACATCGAAACCCACCTTGGAACATATTGATGCATGCGTAATTCTGCTGAGTTCAAACAACCATGCTTTCTTAAACATGTTATTACTTTTTCTGCTTTCCACATCTCATCATCATATTCGACCATCTTACTTGCGTAATCCACAAGAGTCCCTAGCTTCATCATGTCAATATCTTTTACTTTATACGTGCATGTTTTATGCGATAATAAAGCATCAAGTATATTTACCAGTATAGCCACTTCGAAATTATACCGACATGATTCCAAATGAGAAGTAACAAAATGCAAGGCAGTAAAAGCATGATCAAATTTGTTAGAATTTGACATTACACCAACATCAATGCTTTGTATTGTCAATAAATATTTGACAATATGATGGTTTTCAAATTTTGCTGCAGCCATCAACGGTGTTAACTCTAAGTTACCTCTTGTCTTTCCAACTTTATTGATAACAGCTAAGACATTGTCGTTAGCCAGGAATACTTTCAAATCAGAGAGGTGACCGACTTCGCAGGCTATAACGAGCCGATTTCCTTCTGGAAAAAATATGCTGTAAATTTTTTTTAATGTCTGAAAATTCCTGTCCGCCTGACTACATAGCTTCTTAAAAACGTCTCGCTTACACCTTGCGCCTATGCTTTCTAAATAAAAAAACATTTCCATTTTTATGGAATTTGCATTGTAGAGAGACACCATATCTAACGGCGTTTCGTTTAAATACTTAGCATTTTTATTTAACACATTTTTTGTAAATGTACGATGTTTCGTAAGCATTTGCATAATATCAAGGGACTTGCTATTCAATCGGGCACCCCAATGTAAGGCATTATATCGATTTTTATCGATCACGCCAACATCTATTTCTGATTGGGAAAGCAAGTATTTCACAATCTCTCCATTTTCAGATATTACTGCTTGCATTAAGCCCGTACGATCTCTCGGACCTAAATCATTTACATTTTTTTTATAATTTTTCCAATACCATACTATAACTTTCACATCTGATAATACGCCTTTTTTACAAGCAAGCACCAAAAGTGAATGTAAAGATGTTTTGAAATAATTTTTATATTGGTTTTCCACCATTAAATATATTCTTTCCATATTTCTTTTCCATTTACATGGTGTTGTAAATTTTTTTAAAATAAACGAATCAAGAAAATTGCATATTGTGTCTGTATCATATGCAAAATATGTAATAATTTTGATCCAAATATCATCTGGAATTGTTTTATGAAAAGTGGACAACATATATTTAATGGTGTTGTTTTCTCCACCAATAGTATTTGCGACATCCATCCCACCTTGTATTAATGTTGAAGAGGTGTTCTCGTCAACTGGCGCATCTATTTCATCTACCATCACTAAACTTGGAGAGGGTGAATCATCACTATGCAAATGGTTTTCTTCTCCGACCACTAAAGTCGAATTCTCCAGATCTGGAGTTGCTGGTGGAGGTGATGGAGGAGGTGTTATTATGGTAAAGCCGGTTTCATCAGTATCCATAATTGAATAATTAGGGCTTGATGGTGAATAGGCTGGACTCGATGGTTCCCAATCCGGATCAACATCATTCACCGGAAAATTCCCTCCCCATACATATGCCGGAAAATCATCTGCCATCAAAATATGTGGCAACACTATGAAATCGAACGAAATCGACGACATTTCGCTGGTTTCTGTATGAGCCTCCAAAGCATATTGTTGCCAGTATTCTCTGATCATAGACAAGGCATGTGCGTCTCGTACCATGATATACGAGGCTGGCTCTGTAAATTGCACTTCATTATCGTAATGGAAAATATTAGTTTCCATCCACATCTGGAACATATAATAAATGGGCAACGGCCAAGCCATCATGGAATCTTCCACAAATGATAAAGGAAAACCCAACCCGACAGCAACATCCATAGCATTACTATTATTATTATTATTATTATTATTATTATCATCATCATCATCCATGCTACCGCCACGGATTGCTGTCAAATTGCCATCATTATCATATTCAACATTAACATGACGGGTCTCTGACATACGATGTTCCGCAAATGACGGTCCTTTCAAACTTTTAACGGCATTAAAACAAACCATTTGTGGTTTGTTAGTATCTGTTAAAATTCTGCCATCTTTTGACATCATCCATTGGCCCAATCGCGATTTGGATTTCATATTTAGGCATTCAAAAATCTCATCGCAATCATTTATTTTATCAATTTTATAAAAAACTAATAATTTAATTTTACTTGCCAACATGATGCCATAGTGAATATGTTTTGCGGTATCCGCTGGTGCGCCAATAATTATGTGATTATCTAATAAATAATTTTTATTTATAGAATAATCTATATCTTGATCTACACATTCAAATATACGAATTTTTTTGTTTATTAAATGTATAAACTCCGACATGCTTTTTCCATCTTCTATTGTTGGCACCAATATCACTGCTTGTAAAGCTCTTCTATTCACTTCAATAACAGTGGCGGTAAAATTTAACATGGATTTTAAAAATAGAATTGATGCAGAAACGCTATTCTTAACACTAATCTTGCCACATGCTTGCACAAGGCAATCGTTTCCACTTTGCATTGCTTTGCATATTTTTTTTCGCGCTACATTTTCGATATTTTCCACATCTTTTCTGTATGCGTCATATTCTTCTGCATTTACACGATAAAAATGCTTAATTTGATCTGCAACATCCATCGGCATTTCTTCAATTTGTGTGTTATACTTTTTTTCAACATGACACAAACATTTCAAATCACGATCATTAGGTATTAATAAACTAATCGCAACGCAATTAACAGAATTGCCAAGCGATGAGCGCCCAACACGATGCATATACATCTTCGGCTTTTTATTAACATCGTAATTGATAATCATTTCAACTTTTCGAGTATCAATAATTCGCGAAGTCACGTCAGTGGTAATTAAAAGTCCACATTCTCCGGTATGAAATTTACGTATAATTTCATCACGCTTACGTATTTCCATATCATCACGCAGACCAGTCGCAGTGACCCCTAATTTAGCCATCTTGTTTGTTAACCAATCTATCTTTTGATTAGTATTGCAATAAACAATGGCTGAAGTGATTATGTTAACAGACGATACAGTTGCACACATGTCATAGAAGGTATCGAATTTCCATTTCTCTTCAACAGGAATAAAGTATTGCAAGACACCTTTCAGTGTTAAGGCGCGTGTTTTCTGTAACGGCTTCGTTGCCTCATCACCTTGAAAACTACTTTTTCCAATATTATATAGAGCCTGTAAATGACGGTATGCCTGATTGAACTGATAATACTTGGCATAATCTAATGGGGTATACCCCTGCAAATCATTTAATTGCAAAAACTTTTGATCAATGCCATGTTTTAAAAGCATATCAATAAGTGTGCATCTGTTCTTATCATTTCTTTTAGAAAACCCACACACAACACTTTTGCCGTCTGTACCAGTCTTCCATGGTGAAGGAGGAGCCTTGACGGCAAAATGCAATAAACTACGTTTTTTATGGTCAACGTAATTTATAACAGATTTTATACAACCATCACCATTTTTGCGGATACGATTTTTCAAATCAATTACATCACCATACCAAATGGCATCACGTAACGATTTGTATAGTGCCGATTGATGTCCTTGCATACCGCCATGCACTTCCGTAGAAGTAGCATCCGCATGTTCAGCATCTTTTTTACTTGAGACACTTGTATCATCCGTCTCAAGTTCATTAATGTCAACACCATAATAATCAGCAATGTCACACCACGATAATTCATTAATTTCCGTATGGTGAAATTGTTCAATATTACGCAAGTGCCTAATACCGCCAGTATTAATAGTAATGAAGTTAATGGCAAACGTTTCACGACCGACACAACCATCGTTTCTTCTACTACGGCGGAAACGATTCAGATACCTTTCACTATTGTGCGGTAAGTCGTAATTGATAATAAGACGGACGTCTGGTTCAATAATACGCGTCCATAAATCCGTTGTAATCAATACACGACTAAATCCACAACGGAATTCACGCATAGTTAAATAACGTTCACGCTGGTCCATATCACCATGCACTTGACCAACAGTGAAATCTCGTTGCGACATTTTTTCTGTTAACCAATCGACTTTCTTTCTGGTATTGCAATAAATAATTGCTTGTTGCACTGCCAACATTTCATACAATTGACAAAGAGTATCTAACTTCCACTCCTCTCTTTCAACTGCAACGAAGAATTGTTTAGCATCTCTCAATGTCAATTTCCCCCAGTCATCCCTAATTTGGATGAAATGATGGATGAATTTTGCAGTTGCTTGCAAAACTTCAGATGTCATCTCCGAAGAGAACAGACATATTTGTATTTGGTTTGGCAAAGAATAAAGAAATTCATCTAGTTGCTGTCGCATGCCTCTGAATAAATGTTCTGCATCGTCCATCACAAGCAATTCAATGCCTTCTAACCGTAAGACACCACGGTCAATCATATTGCGCACTCTACCTGGTGTACCTACGACTACATGTACACCATCTTGCAATTTGTGAATGTCTTCTGCCACATCTGTACCACCGATACATGCATGCACTTTCACCTGCATGGAATCATTCAAACCATTCATAATTCTTTGCAGTTGCTTCGCTAATACACCACGTGGTGATATTATCAATGCTTGGCATGAATCATTCTCGATTTTCACAGCATTCAACGCAGCAATTGCCTATTAACATTCAATAAATGTATGCGTAGATATAAACATGGTGAAAACAAAACAATGAATGAAAATGTTAGTCAGATGTTGTAACTACACAATTATAAAAGAGTATCTTAAACTTACTATGCTGACGGATTTACCAGTACCTGGAGGCGATACTGCAATTATATTTTTTCTCTTTCCAATTAAGCCGATACATTTTTCTTGTATCGGAAATGATGTTTTCATGCCGTACATAGAAATATTTCTTTGTAGCTGGGATCTCAACCCCATACACTCGAAGGATTTCTTCTTGTGATTGTTATTATTATCAACATTCATCCCACCACCAAGATTCGTTTCAATAATACAAGTAGCGCATGCCCTTACAGACCGTGTACACCCTTCATCTTGCGGTCTTTTGCGTTTGCTACCAGAAACAATACTGGAAGCATTATTATTATTATTACAATTTTGAAATAATAAACGCGTTCCAGCTGCTTCTTTAATCTCGGCCACTTTACTACCAATTGCATCGCCTACTGGATTTGACCAAAGTGAAGAATAAATACTGGAAACAATACTATCTTTAACTAATATCCGAGCACCAGCGGCTTCTTTGATCTCAGCAACTTCATTACCAACAACAACATCACATAATGGATTTGTCATCAAAAAATCATTAAGTGCATTCTCCTCCATCATTGTAATACCAACTTGCATATCAAACGGAATTTGTAAATCACGCTTGATATCATCAATAGTGTCATACGGATTCGAATCTTTGTCTAATTTCTCTTCTTCCGTTGCAATCTTCTTACAGGCACGTTCTAAAACTTCTTTGTATACTAGCATTTCAGCCTCGACTTCCTTGAACATCTCACCTGGTATTTTATCATCTTCATAAGCCCTTTGATATGAAATTTTCAACGCCAAGTCTACATAAAACCACAATACTTTGACTGCTGCAGAATCTAGCCATGGTTCTTCCCAATGCTTTTCGTGAGCGTAGTCGTTCCGAAAATTCCTTATGTGAGAACATGCCATTTTCAAACGTTTACTGCAGTTATTGTTATGGTATGTAAAATCTTTACAAATATCCTGGACGTCCCTCTCATCCGACCATTGATCCAAGTCGTTATGTTTACAACGAAAGAAATTTAGCAATATTTTCGTGTTGATAGAGTTACGCGAGGTGTATTTATCGATATCCTCGGTCAAAAACCTCTGTTGAGGTTCATTATCAATACTATTATTCATGCCACCAACTAACTCTGTAGCACAAAACTCAGGCTTTGATCGTTTAGAGCGGCGTGTGGGGCATTGCTCGTGTTGGCGTTTACGCTTACCAGGAACAATACTGGAAGTGTTGCGGGCTTGAAAAAGAATTCGTGTACCGGCCGCTTCTTTTTTTTCTGCTAATTCACTACCAACAATATCACCTAAGGATTTTGCCATGAGATAATTAGCACGCGAATCTTCTTCCGCCATTGCAATACCAATCTGCAATGTTTCTTCCGCATTTCTCATTGTACAGCTTTCTTCTCCATTGGCTTTCTCCTCACTACGTACACGACTCCAGTCCGTTTGGTGAAGGCGTTTAATATTTGGTAATGGGCTATCACCAGATGCTTCCATTCCACCACACAGACGGGTCTTCACACCACTTGATTCATTTTTTTGCAACAGTGACATTAGCGTGGTGGTACCAGCTGCTTCTGCTACCTCTTGTAACAAGCAAAGGTTTCCCGCATGTGTATTGTTCTTGAGTAATTCTGCCTCTTGAGCTAAAATTAGTTTCGTTAAAAAAATGGCACGAGCTGATACACCTAATGTTGTCATTGATGTGGTAACTTTTGTATACGCCTTTGCTCCACCATGTATTGGTGTAGCATGTTGTCGTGGTACAACGCTACGGGCCTCTTCTAAGAATGTCTCAATAATTTGATCCATCCGTAGCAAACGAGGTGCCGTTTCAAACGCATTGTTACCAACCACGAACTCAGCTACGTCTGTTACTAAATGATTCGGATCATCTGGTGTTACAAACAACTCGCCAGGGAATTGGTGTACTTGGAAGAGACGATTGGCTACATCCGGCTGATGTCTTGGTACACCTCTCCCCTTTACACTAGTTCCTTCCCCAACAAGTGTAGCTTCTTTGGATAAAATGGAGCTAACTGCATCTATATCGTCAACTACAATATATTCAAAGTGGTATGCTTCGATTTTACCATTCTCGTCTATGTACGATTTATTATAGATAAGACATGGTTTTCCATCCGATTCAATATCGCCACATTTTACCCAATGAGTTTCATCAGGTTGTACATGTTGACGATAGATGTAGAATTTTATACCAAATACACATCCCAATATATCTATTTCTTCTTGTCTAGCCCAATTCGCATCGACTTTATCAGCAATTACTGTTGCCATGGAACGTTTACGTACTTCATCCAACTGTGTTGGTGTGAAACCTTTCTCAAGAAGGAAATCTCTCAGCTCTTTGCCATCTTGTAAACCGAAGTGCAACCATCGACGCAGAAAAATAGGCGTATTGATAAGATATGAGTTGCCATCTTTTTCGGCATAATCAGAAACTGCCTTTTCAATGTTATCAATTACATCTTTTGTTGCGTAATATATAATATAGTCACACAATGATAAATAAAAGCAATCCCCTTTACCACGATTTTCAATCAACCGACCAAATAGTTCTGGATCTTCGTGTGTTGGGATTTTCACGCGGCATTCTTTACCACCATTACTATCAACAAAGACATTTCTCCACTTATTAAACAATGGTTCCCGCCCCGAATGAGAAGCTTTATTGAAACACAATTCCCAATATTGGTCAAAGATTTCACGTTCAACTGTGCCATCTTTTGCATGAACATATTTTTTTTTAAATATTTCACCCCATTGGTCTTTCTTCAATGGTGTCGAAGGTACGTCCTTTTCTTTGAATTCTTCAATTGCTGCATCGTCGTCCATTCCATCGCTGCCTTTTGCATTCAAATTATTCATCTTCCGTTTTTTAACGCGGGGTTTGAATTTTTTGTTTCCACATTGTTCAGCCTTGGTTGGTGCATACAAGTCGGTGTATGGAAATCCGCCACTTTGTGGTTTTCCTCTCGCGATTTTATTAGGGACCTTTTTACCTGTAGAAGCATCCGTATAACCAGCGGAAGAAAGATCTGCCAGTAAACGATCTCTTTGTTCACGCTCCAACTCACGTTTACGTTCTTCAGGTGTACGGTTTTCACACTTTTTCCTAGAAGGGTTACCGAAATCATCTGTTGTTTTAATAAGAATCGTGCCATCTTTGGTCTTCCACACCGATTCATTCAACTTTTTCTCACGACGTTCAGCTGCAGCACTTTTCACTTGGCGATTAGTCTTTGTACCGTCTTCAACTGGTTTTACCAAATCACGTCCATGGACTACCTTTCCTTTAGTACGTTTTTCGCGAATTGCCGTGCCACCGTCCGAATGGTGTAAAATTTTACCTTTTTTTTGCTG
>Ga0099797_100387_pt1 | contig 28614 bp, 28 predicted proteins | sample Uncmet_Sort48C_1_FD_89871 | JGI IMG/M metagenome (GOLD analysis project Ga0099797, IMG submission 89871) | Marine eukaryotic communities from CALCOFI LINE 67, Pacific Ocean - C012_Sort48C_1 | ecosystem: Environmental > Aquatic > Marine > Oceanic | place: Pacific Ocean: Monterey Bay | collected... | reverse complement strand
TTATGTCTGGTGCACTGCGATCAAGTCGTTGCTTGATGAAATGCCATAAAGATGAGTTTGATTCGTGAGTGTGTAATCAATCCTAAATCTTGCTCAGCATGCTGATCACTGACGTGACATCAGTGTAATCCTTCACAGCATCATGGTCTAAGATCCACTCAGGAAAAAGAAATCCTTTGCCATATATGTGGGTGTGTGCATTGCGCCCGCATGCTGCAAGCCACAGGAATGAAGATTCGTTTCCATGAAGTTCAGGTGCATGTACAAAATAGGTGAAATCTTCAATGACTGTACCACACTGCAAGGTCACATGAATTCCCATATCTTGAAATGCTGCCATGTACCAGTCAACATATTTGCGAGACTCCTCTATGTTATGTCCATTATGATATGGACAACTGATTAAATGCGCCCTGAAATGTCCATTTGTTTTAAGTGAAGATGCCACATACCGGATCCATGACATACCTAAAAGGTGATACTCAGGATGACGATTGAATGGAGAGTCTGAGCATCGAATAAATATAACTGGAGGAGCATAGCCTGGCATTGGTAATGCTCTTTGGAATGTAGGTGCTAAAACATGGTGCATTGCAGTGTACAAAAGATTGTGCTGTGGATGTCTTTGGATGAACATATCATCTAGCCTGAAAAGTCGCCATATGCAATCACCATTGCATACTTCTGGGTGTATTGCAACATGTTTCCATTCTGGCCATTCATTATTGAGACGTTCGACAGCGCTGTATGCTTGTACAGATACAGTAAATAACCGTGATTGTTCATGACCTGCTATAAAGCGAATTAACTTACCACCCATAACATTGCCAACCGCGGGCTGCATTAGCTGATCCAGAAAGGATGTGATGTCACATTGATGTAGATCCTGCTGTCGCCCTGTCGACACTTTTGTGATGTAATGCCAATCAACGTCCATTTTTCCAAACTGATTTGCACCCATTATTACGTTACTTGTAATGGAAAGATAATATCGAAACACCCAAACAATAGCCTTCAATACTTTGCGCACTTAGGTCAAAGGCAAATGCCGATCTGAGGTAGCTTCTGTGATCACGTAAACGTAAGGTGTAGAGAATTGGCAAAAAAACATGTCATATTTGCACAGGCGAATGAAGCTTCCTGTAGTGATCAAAATGGTGATCCTCTCACACTTGTGCCCTGAGGAATCGCAGAAAATTAGGTTGGCATCAGTAGAATGGAACAAAATGCCAAAGGTTGCATGGTGTGAAACAGTGTTCTGCAAAACCCTTGCGTCACTAACAGAGGAAGTATTGAGGGACCTGCGTCTGGCTGCTCTTGCAGACAACCTTGATATGCCCTCATATATACCCCATCAAAAGCTCTCCAAGCTAAACCAAATGTATGAGCAAGTCCCAAGGTCTATAAGACAGAGCAAATCATTGATCTCAGATGCAGTCTTTTACTATATGCAGCATGGTCCATCACTCATGTTCCATCGTGCAATCAAGAAATTGTAAAGCCTTTGACATATTCAAAAAACATGTTCAATGATTGATATATGCCAACACAATCTCAACGTATAGCTTTAGCAATTATTGCAGTTTTACTTGTAGCTTCTGTACTGTTTGTTGCCTTCAAGCATAGTCACAACGTGACTGAAAATATTCATAACAATTCTGTGTATCCAATCAGTTTTTCGTACCCTTCAATGAAATGGGAAAAGTATACCAACCTGAGATACAATTGTGTACGTTCACATGACTTCTCCTACATAATACCAGGGAGACCGTACTCATTCGAACGTGAAGAAGATTATATGAACACGTATGGAAAATGTAAGTTTGCCATTACTATGAAAAAAGCAGGTTATGACTGTCTACGTCATTACGAGATACTCGCTGCCGGAGCAGTCCCATATTTCATAGGACTAAGCGACATTCCAAGAAATACAATGCACACCTTCCCTGCATCACTGATAAAACAAGTAATGCAGTTACCAGGTGTACCATCGGAAGATGTAGTTGTACAAACTATCAAGGATGGTACAGGTGTGCCCTTTATAGACCATTGCATTTTCGATAACAACCATTTTGAATTTCTACGAACATCCTTGATGAGGATATGTGCGAACCAGATACTCACCTCACACCTATATAAATACTTGAAAGCATCCAACAAAAAGTTGAAAACTAGTTCAAGAGTCGCTGTTTGGACCCACACCAAAACAGAATGTTGGGTCGATTATCAGCATGTTATGGTTTGCATTGCTTTAATTGAAGCTGGACACCACATTGTTGTGAACGTAAACATTGATTTTATTTTTGAAGATACAGACGTGAATCCATTGACATTGTACGGTCGCGGGTTCAGCATATCAAAATGCGTAAACGCATCTCTACGTGTATTGTACACACTTACATCCGACATAGGTGCAGCAGCATCTTGTGATTTCATTGTCTTAACAACACTGTCAAATTCCGGAATTCCGGTTGAGTTACAAACTCAGTTTGGTAAGACTCCTAAAATATCTATTGACGGAAACGATATTGGATACCAGACATCAAAGGCATTACATGCAACCAAGCATTTTCTACGAGAATTTTCAGATTGAACTTGATGAAGTAAAAATAATCATGATGCAACATCTTGATGGACAACACACCAATTAGATCAAATGGTTAATTTGAAAGTTAGAATGAATGCAGCAACAATTCCAACTAATAATCCCACGATTATTACAGGCACATAAGACGCTGCTTTTTATGTGGGGAGGGACAATGGCATGGCTCCATGTATAAGCAGTTTAAGGTCGTCGACTGTGAAGTGTTTACTGCAGTCGAAGCCATTTGGTGGATACATATGCACAACTGCACTATCACATAAAACTAGTGTGGTCCTGGCATGTGTGAGGCCTGCGGCAGCTGTTTCACGGATTGACCAAGGTGATGTGTGCTGTGATTTTTTCCATGATGACAGATGTGATTGACAATAGAACTGAAATGAGCTATTGTTCATCATCCATAGTCCACAGTATGGGTTCGTCAATTTTACAAATGGAATTCCGTCAACCACTACACGTTCGCCCAAAGAAGACACGAAGCCATCTGTGAGATGAATCTGATCTGTCTCAACACGATAAAATGCAACATTGATGTCAATTCGATTTCGATATTGCATCCACACATCAAGTGCTTTCTGTGGAACAAATATATCATCTTCAGCATATGCAATTATATCATATTTTGACCCTAGTGTTTTTAGTGCATAGATGGCCTCCCATGGTATCCCCAGCCTTCCATGCCTTGGTGATTTCACAACATGCACTGATGCAAGATTACCTACCTGTAATTCACAGTCAGAGAACACATGCACATCAAATCCCAAAACATTCCATTGTTCGAGGGTCACATTTAGAATCGACTGTCTCAGTGCATGGCCGCCTGATGAGTTCTTCGAGTAACTGACTGCAACAATCTTTTTCATTGCCTCATTATCAAACGTATTCTTCAAAGAAATCAAATTAGAGATTGCATCATGTATGGGTTGCATCTCAAACATGTCGTTCGGTGGTTTCAATCTGATAAATGGTGTTTTTGTCAACGAGAACTGTCTAAGATTTGCAGACGTTGACAAGTCAAAATTCCACAGCATAATTTCAAAGTCTTGTGTGTAATCTAGATAAGGACTCAAAATCGTACCAATCACAACATCGTCTGGGACATTCATGTTCTTAATTCTTGGATATGCACTAACAAGTATCTCTGCAGCCTTCTGATTGATCACGATCGATGTGCCTGAAATCCCCCAATCGAACAAGAGACCACCTGTATACAAGGGCTTATCATATGATTCATACTTTGCAATCATGGTTTGAAGGCGCTCACAGTCTACGTATGTGCTGAGGTTGGTTCTCACAAAAAAATCAAAGTGCTTGAGCTCTTTCTTGATAGCAAGAGCCGACTTTTGCAAAATACCTGGAACAAAGCTCTCATAGCAATCCATAGTCAAATGCATAGGACCTTCAGAGGCCTTGCCACATTGCACAAATTTGAATGTGACGTTAGAGAAGTTGTTCTTGACTCTGTCAAGGTAGAATTGGTACTCATTTTGCCATCGTGTATTGCTAGTACTGGTGATTATCAACACAAGGATTTTTGCTTGTGTAGTTTCAAAACAGATATCATCATGACCTCTGCTTCGGGGCTTCAGCAACAACATAACTATCATCAGTGTAATGACAAGTACAACAAGCACAACTGCCATGCCAGGTGCCAGCTGAGATAATGTAATCATTATCCGCACAACACACACAATTTTATGTTCATTCATATAAATAATGACAGAAAAATGCAGCGTCAAACTGGTTGGACTGACACTGGTTCCGTTTGTTGTGATGGTTCTGGTGAGGTAATAAATAAACATAATCAAAAACTTTTTCATTTCAATGGTGTTGCCGGCGGTGTTGCCGGCGGCGTTTCAACATCAAACTGAAATGAGCGGTCTGACCTAGCAGTCCCTGACGCGGTTGGAAGCTGTGAACGGGAGCTTCCCAGTGCTGACAAACTTTCCTCAGTCACGATTTTGGTTGGCAGTATGAGTTGATCCCACCCTGACATGTTGAAATAACACGAATATTTTTTTTAATCACTTTCTCTCACGAATGATGCAGTCATCATCCGTTGCCGGTGTTGCTGGCGTCCAACTCAACACTTCAAGCTCCGCACGGCTTGCTGGAAACTTGACACTCGCGTCAATCAGTAGATCTCCAAACGTTCCATCTTCTTTCGGCAAGCCCAAATCATTCACTTTGAATGCTCCAGTCAATGGAACCGTGTCCGACGAGTAAAAGAGAGGGTATTTTTGACCATCTAAATGTTCAATTTCAGCAACATACTGAAATAAATCGCAAAGTGGGATTTCCAATTTAAGCTGCAAGTCGTCATCAACAATAGTAAATATAGACGATTCGCTCGTGTCCTCTACCAGAACAACCTCAAGGTCGCCAGGCTCTTTGTCTTTCAGCACATCGCCAACACCTTCAAGCAAGATCTTGTCATTGAAGCGCATACCTCGTGTAATGGTCACATCAATCTTAGTTTTTTCCCAATCGTGTCGGTCAGTCTCAGGGTTATATACCTGTCTTCGCATTTTCAAGCTCTTCAAGCACCCTGTATAAAGGTCGTGCAAAGACACTACAACCTTGTGAACAATAAGCTTTGGCTTGTTACTATTGATTGGCATGTGTGTTCGCCCTGTATTACCTATCATGCCTTTCAGATCATCGTTTTGCATCATTGATTTGGTAACTTGCGATATGAGCTTACTAATGTCAGGCATGTCAGGCAATTGTTGACCATTATCCTCGGCATTTTGTTCCTTGCTTAATTGCCCAAGCATTTGGGCCATGATCTGCTCCATTTGGAGATCTATGAACTCAGTGAGTGGTTTTATTTTATGACCTGTGAACGTGGCAAGGCCTCTTGGTTTTTTTCTTTTGTGTTGCTAATGTACATATATGTGGATCCTTACCAAAGGCAGAGTGAAATTCAAGCCTCCCAAAGGTTTTTGCAAAATTCCAGACAGCAATCAAGTCAAATCAGACGATGTAGACTCTATTGAGTTTCAGGACACGGAACCTATAATCAGGTCGCGACAAGACTTGTGATGTCCTCAATCTTGCATGGCGTGTACTGCTCTAAGTCATCATCATACCAGAGCTGCATCAGCTTCACCTCAACGGCAGATATCTTTCGTGCCATCTCATCCTTGATCACATTGACGAGTAATTCGGTTTTCTCACCCAGTGCAGCATTGTATGTCCGACCCTTCCACTTGAATGCTCCTGGATTGTAACGGATGAACACAACTGGCCTGTTCCCAAGTGCTGCAACAGTCTCACACATGCGCTCACATGTCTTCTTGTCAATTGTATGCTGTTGTTTATTGATTTCAACAAAGACAACGCGATCGGGCAGGTCACAGTACAGTTTGGGTTCCCCATCGTCAATCTTCTTTTTAACAAAAGACGTCCTCATGATCTTGCGGAGCTCGTAAGCAATCACTTGCATTGGCTTCTGTGATTGCTCTGGTAGTCACACAAATCAACTCTTGCCCATTGTTTTGTTTGTTTTTATTGTGGTGCATCAGGGCAGACCTCCTGATACACGCAAGTTGTGGCTCCAATAACATTCAAATACACTGTCTTCAGTCATAAAAATAGTCAAATTGATGACTTACGTGATGATGATCCTTTCCGTCGTAAATGGGAGTAGGGAGAAAGATGGAAGTGCAATCATGATAGTAGCCAGTACCACATGAACCTGTTCCAAAATAGTACCCATTGCGACGCCCCGTGAAAGTATGTGAAGCATTAAAAATCAGAGGGCATGGTATACTGCCACAAACACAAATAGTGTTCATTCTTTCTCTTTGCCCTTGTTTTCTTTTTAAAAGGGGGTCAAGACGAATTTGTAAGATGGATCCCACAATCACGCTCACCTTTTGCGAATGTGGCGAAAATCATGTCGGGAATCAAATGGTTGGAAGGCAAATACCCCATGGGCTTTCAGCTCAACAGGTAAGGGGCCTTGCTGAGGCAATTGAAGACTCACAGCTCATTGAACTGAACACACTACTGGATGACCCAGAACAGGCAGAGGATGCTTGTGTGTTGGTGATCAGAGGAGGTCTTGACAAGCTTATCGATGGCTCTAGAAATCTCTTTCATGACCTGATTGATTTAGAGTGGGACACCAAGTTTTTTTCGAGAAGGCATGGCAAGGTTGTAAACAAACATGCCCGTTCCAATCTAATCTTTGCTCAAGACGCGCAGCGGGCGTGCTATTTGGAGGGCAAGGGAACCATCGTTGCTTACTCTGAGATTCCTGTTTTGGAAAAGCTTAAGAACCGCATTTATGAATTGTTTATCAAGCAAAGCTTCGATGAACCGATCGAATTGATTGCTGAAGGCAACTGCTACACAAACAATGTCAAGCAAGGTATAGGATGGCATGGTGACTCTGAGCGCAGGCTTGTTGTTGGCGTGCGACTTGGAGCAACCATGATACTCAAATTTGCCTGGTTCTTCAAAGGTCTACCGAAATCCAAATCGCATGAGATCAGTTTAAACCATGGGGACATTTATGTGATGAGCAGTAAAGCCGTCGGATCGGATTGGAACCTGCGCTCAAAATACACCCTGAGACACTGTGCTGGTGGTCACCTTTTTACAAAGGACAAGTAACATTTTCTTGAATGTTCTTTACCGTGTTTTTCGGGCTGCATCCAGAGCATGCATCGCCTGACCTTCAGGGGCCATAATGAGGAATTCATTATCGAAAAAGAAGACAATATATACAGATTGATCGATCAGTCGATTGTTGGTGACGGTGATGCACCATATGAGTCTTATTGGAGGCTCAACTTTGGACACCTAGAAACGGGCAAAGTTGTACAGGTGCAAAAGATCAATCAGTCATGGATGATTGCTAATGAAACCTGCACTGCAATGCGCCTGTGGCTTGAGCTGATTGACGAAGAAATCAAAGACGAACCATCATTTCTGCCTAACTAATCACACATGTAAGCAATTGTAACGTTGTTTGGGTCTGTCTGAAGCTGTTGCGCGATGTGTTTCTGAGCCGAATCAGCTGACATATTATCAAGTTGTACCGACCCAGTCGCCATGCATTTTCCTTTGTTCTTGTTCCAGGAGGCGTCAAGAGCTTGAAGAAGTTCTTGGATTTCATTTGGCACAGGAACATAATGCAAGATCATGATCTTTCCTAGCAGTCCAATACCATTATGTATTGTCATGCTGTGCCAAGTAAAGCTGTCGATTCCTGTAGGCTCAGACATGCCTTTGGTTGTGTGCTGAACCAATACCCCTTTGCCGTTGTGAGATTCGTATGTCAGGCAGCATGCGTTCCAATTGATATTGTCATAAAGCCAAGGAACTTTGATTGTTTCGGTTGTTGTTGCTTGGTCAAATCCGATAGAATCAAACACATTCAGAAAGCAGCCATCTCCAAGAAGTGTTACCCCATGGCCATCTGTGCATGTGCCGTTCAGGCGCTTACAAACGCAAACGATTGCCCACTGATTCAATGAGGCTCCTTCGTGATGGTGCAGTGAGCAGCCAGCTTCCATTTGCGCACACATGTTGTTACTTGAGTCAAGTTCATAGCTTGGGGCTGTGTCTGGGCCCGCTGGAATCAGCTGTGAGCTAGACTCAGTGTCAGAGACACACTTCACCTTGAGCTGTCCATTGATTCGCTTGCACTCAATTGAGTCAGTGTAACTCAAGTCAAAGACATGCGATGCCCATATAAGTGACTCAGTTTTGAGTTTGTGTTGGCCCCAGTGAAGGCCAGACATCTTGTTGTAAATGAGAGCCCCCTTTGTGGGCCTGGGTATTGAATGCCCATTGAGTATGAGAGCACCTGTTGAAATTGTGGCAGACTCAATTTGATTTGATGAGAATTCACCTGCGACTAGCTTTCCTGTGAAAGACGTCAAGCCTCTGTTAAATTTCTGATTGGTTGTTGGCAAATTGACAGTCTGTTTCACACCACGGCTTTCGATTGAGAGCTCACCGTTGTTGTAAGAACATGTCAGATCATTTTGCACGTTTGACCACTGCAGGTTGTTGTCAATACATTCAAGGATGCCGTTTGAAGGCCTCGGGACCGGACTTCCGTTGATAGAAAGATTTTTGATGTTACAAGTGTCCACTGTTAGTCTGTCGAAAAAATTAGAATCTAAGACGATTATTCTTGCACCCATCATGCTGTTGCTGGGCGTGCAATATGTGAGGCATGATGGTGTATTTGTTGTGACCTTCAGCATCAAAGCCGAACCGGGTTTACCTGGGTCTGATACAACTGTCACATCTCTTGTGAACGGTCGATCTTCATGCAGTAGGCACAGTTGAAAGTGCTTGTTTGAGATATCTGCCTGATCGAATTTGTACGTACGGCCGGATACAAGGACAAGGTCAGCTTCCTTGTTTCCATCTACATAGAAGCATTTTGAATGCATGTTGGACTGTTCAGATTCCCGAACTGTAATTAGAAGAAGCTGACGTGCCAACATTGTTTTGTAACTGTTTTATGCAGTCAAAAAAAAATAAATATATAATATACAAAAGACAATGCCGGACGCTAGCGAATGTGGGGTTGTAATAGGTATCATTCTGGTTGTAATAATTGTGGCCGCTGTTGTGGGCTGCACAGCACCATCACCTGGTGTTGTCATCCCTTATGAGTATGTCCTCGCACAGCGACGTATGCTGCGTGATAAACGTAGTGTCAACTGGCAGCATGCAGATAAAATAGCTGAATACCATCTTGGTATGCATGACTACACGTTGTCAAGTTATCCGCATGTACAGACCCCATGCAGGTGTAACTCGAAAGCTGATGAAGTTGCAACAATTCTCAAGCAATCGTATCCCATGCTACCAGAAAGGTGCTGTAAAGATCTTGCTGGAAGGCACTCAGAGACATGCAATCAGTTGTCATCTGGCTATCAAAAGGATGCTTGTAAAGCGACTTCGGCAAAGGCGGCACTTGTGTCTGAGCTGACCACTAAGGGTATGCCACCCAAGATCGCAATGGAGGTTTGCGACTTGTACACATATATGCTTGAAAATAATCTGAGGCTCAAGAATGGTGAGGTCCATTTTGGCAGTGCAGCTGTCAACACAATAGTTGATGATGTTCGTGTTGGTCAGTATATTGGAAGTGCAGTACACACTGAGCTTGCTCAGGCCACGGATGTGGCTGGGGCAGCAAAGGTACTCAATACTTATTTCGAAGCAATTGGTGAGCGCGCATCTGTGCTTGCGGGTCTGTATATTCAAATTGGAAATGCAATAGATGCTGTTTCAAAGGAAGACGCATACCAGAGTAGGCTTGATCTTGCAAGGGCAGTATTGGCGAAAGCAGAGTTGGAAAATGAATTGATGGCTGAGTTTGCGACATCTCTGAATCTTGCTGATATTGAAGAGATCAGCAGAGTCGCATCTGATGCCTGGCACGCAAAACAAAACTTTGGCCATGTGTATACTTCGCTGCATGGTGCAAGCTATCCTGAGGTGTACGGCAAGACCGCGCCGGGCGGGGGGCTCAAGGCGTCGGGTACGGATCTTGTTGCACGTATGAGTGCGGAGGACGTTGTTAGGTATGCAAGGTATGAGGCCGATCTTGCGGCGGGCCGTGTACCAGACAGTGGGGATGCACAGCAGCATTCGGCCATCAAAGCTAGCCTGAGCCAGAGCTTTGGGCATACGTACACGTCGCTGCATGGTGCGAGCTATCCCGGAGTGTACAACCAGGTCGCACCAGGCGGAAAGGTGTTGTCCTCGTCAGCTGACCTTGTGTCGCGTATGAGCCCGCAGGACATTGCGATGTATGCAAAGTATGAGGCGGACCTTGCAGCTGGCAGGGCGGTCGATCCTAAGTATGCGCAGCAGCATGCGGCCATCAAGGCTAGCCTGGGCCAGAGCTTTGGAAGGTCAAAGACGTATGGCATGTCGAAGCAGCATAAGATGAACAGAAAACTACAATTTGGTCACACATGGAGCTCTCTACATCATTCCATGTATCCAAATGTATATCAGGCAGTTGCACCCGGAGGAAAGGTTCAAGCATCTGCTATGAATTTACTCTCGCGGCTCAGTGCTGATGACATTGCAGCGTATGCAGCGTATGAAGCAGATCTTGCGGCTGGAAGGCAAACGAATGCAGTGTATGCTGAGAAACATGCGCAGATCAAGGATGCACTACGTGAAGGCCAGTTGTTGACTGATGCGACAGCAGGTATCAAGCCCTCGTTTGGGCCCGTCCGACAGCCACATGAGCTTCTGATGAAGCCACCAGTGATGACATCATTTGGTGCACCATGTCATCATGTGTCAACAAAACATGCACTCAACATGGGTATTCCACTGGAGGTTCTTATGGACAGAGGCACAAGGGCAATGGCGGCGCCAGAGATGAAGCGATCTCATGACCTGAAAGAGACCCGAGAAAAGATGCGTATGACACCTGCAGATGAGCAGATGCTGCACGAGGTCCTATCATCGTCAAAGAGCACTCAGGAGATTACTGCAGCACTCAGAAAGCCATTTCATGATGTCTTGTCGTCACACACACTCACGGCCTTGGCAAACATGCATGTCAACACTCATAAAACAGTTGCCAGGTGTATACAGGAGAATCCACAACATAGCGACAAGTGCATCAGTCTGTCACTGGCAACAAAAACGATTATTCTTGCAAAGGCTACTGCATTTCTGATGAAGGTACTCAAGCCCCGTTTCAATGAGGAAGATATCAGGGAGATTGCAAGCTATCTAAGCATGATGTACAAGTGGGTCTAGTGTTTAAACCTCAATGCTAATGCAAATGCAACAAAGATTGGAATATACGATTCAGACTGTGTGTTTTTGATAAACAGGCGAATTTGCCGGTCAGCCCTTATCACATCTGCGACAGGATGCATGTATACAATGTCTACACTCAGTGGACACAGTGAGCATAACGAATTGATACGACTGATGGCATGCTGGGCACCTTTGAAACACGGCCCTGCCTTGTCGGTTTGCGTAAGTCTGAGTATGTTTGCACCCGTTTTCTTTTGAATTGAATCTAAAATTGCATATGTATCTGTGAAACCATCTGTAGCTGGGCTATACACTGTAAGTGACAGTCCATCTATGTGTGGAATAGTGTGCTTATTTGGTACAATCAGAAATGCATTTTGTTGTGATGCAAACGCTTTGATGACATTGGTGATGTGTATATCAGTAACATCTTGCATGTCTACAAAGCATATGTTCAAATCCACCCCGCTTGTTTCAGTTGTTTGGTATCGGAAGTGCCTATATGGACAGGAAGGAACTTCATTGTTTATATATGTGCATTTTGTGCCAATTAATAAAGTGTTCAGTTGTGCAGCGGTAGCCGACATTGTTTTAACATCACAGCAATGAAAATTACAAAGGCGACTCCTTTTTCTTCCTGGGCTGGCGCTTCTTGGCAGCCACAGCGGGTTGTCCAGCCTGCTCCTGGTGAAGCTGGTCGTTCAGGTTGTCTTCTGATGCATCTTTGGTGGCAGTCTGCAAAATGTCCTCATGTACCTCTTGTTCGACTTGTTTTTCTATTTCCTCTTCAGAATTATTTGACAAAATACGACACCAGTTCACCAAGTCATTGTACCCTCTTCCATAGTAGTCCTGTGCTCCTTTCTTCTTCATTTTCAGAATGTTTTTTACTAAGGTCTCAGCATCACCGATTCGTTTGATTATTGTGTTGTATGATGCCATGTGCCGCTTTGCCACCAGTATTTCAGATGCCATATAATCCCCATGGTGCCCTGGAAGTTGCATGTTTGCACCATTTGGAGATAATGTGTTATATTTCTTTATGTATTCACGCTCGCATGTTGTCAGTAGGTCTCCTGGTATATCCGAATCTATAATTACCATAGCTATGCGCACCTTTGTGTCTTTTGTTCCATTCTTCTTTTGCAGCTCACGATGCCACTTTGCCACACCCTCGCACGCATTATGACTACTTGCATGTACTGTCATCCTCAGTTCAGGTTTTTGAATCGTTTGACCAACATAATTGGGAGCTGGAGACACATACTGAAGAAGGTCTTGCTCATTCTCATATATCACTCGCTTACCTCCAAGCTTTTCAATTCCTTTATCCGTCACCTCATGAAGTCCGTAAACAATTCCTGGCCGTTCTTTCAGAAGCCTGTTGCGCAGTATCGGGTCTTGCGGAACATCCCTGACAGGTATCTTGAGTATAGATGCAACAGCCGCCGCATCAGAAATCTTATCTTCTGCTGTTTCTATCGATCTTGTTGATTCTATTGAATCAATTGAGTCCATTGAGTTCATTGAATTCGTTGAGTCCATTCAGAGCAAGGTGAAAAACAGGAGGAAGGTTTAATTTATACTGGAAGAAAAAAGCCCTAAGAAGCACAACGAAGCTTTGATCCTGCCCTGTAATTCAAATGTTTGTGATATCTAAAGCAAAATTGATTCCTTCATCGATTCCATAAATTTGGATGGATTCTGTGAGCTTGGAGTTCGTCAAGAGTCAGACGTTCTGAGTCAGCGCTCTGCGTATCGTTAGGATTGGTGTCAGTTTCTTGCATAACTGTAAGTTTAGGGTCAGTTGTTTGCTCCTTTTTGAGCTTCTTTTCAAGTTCCCTAATTTCATCACCCTTCTCAGCTAGCCTGGTCATATTAGAATTGTTGAGCCTTATTTGCGATTCAAGATCATCTTTGCATGATACCAACTGTTTCTCACAATTGCTTAACTGTTTCTCACAATTGCTTAACTTTTGTTCCAATAGCAGTCTTTCGTTTTGCCACACACTTTCAGCGGTACTGTGAGTTTCCTGTGTGATACTGTGAGTTTCCTGTGTGATATCATGTGAAGGCTTCTTTTTGTCTCGCTTCAAACGATCGAGGAGTCCCTTCTTAGTACCAAAGCCATAATAGAGGCTTGCATGCTCCTCATGAAGGTGGCCCTTAGAGGTATCGCCCAAAGCATAAAGGGCTTCCGCTCTTTTCATATGCTTGTTGTATTTATTCATTTTCTTATTGATAGAAAACACAAAAATAACGAGGCCAACAAATAATCATTGCCGGAACATCAACAGCAGCTGCATCAGAAATCTTATTTTCTTTTAAAGGTGCTATGTCAGGTAAAACAGGTACAAAGCTAATTCTTTCAAACGAAAAAAAGCCCCAAGAAGCGCAAAGAGCAGTTCCAGTGAGGCGACCAAATCATGTCTCAAAAGATGAGCAAGAAGGATGGTCGAATGGAGATGGAACGAGTCAGATTCAAGGAGAGTGCCTTTTATGTCAAGATGGATGACAGTTTCAATTGGATAGGTAGGATACCATTAACTATGCTGGGCGATTCACAATCACATTTGACCAAAAAGAAATTTGACGGTATTGATCTGCATATCAGATTGTCTGATGCATTTCCATTCGAAGCACCTCAGGTCCGAATACTGCAACCGAAGCTTGTATGTCCCATCGTATTTGATGGGGCACTTTGTCTTGAAGTCCTGTCTGTGTTTGGATGGAGTCCAAGTATGTCCATAGACATGCTTTTGCATCACATCATTGATATGTTGGTGATTCAAAAGCCAAGAGTTGAGAGCGGGTCCTACACAGAAGTTGAAGCGGCCAATGGCAGGCGATGGATCAACAAGGTGCACAAGAAGGGATATTGAAGTGCGCAAGTGGGGATAACGTCACGCCAACAAATTCTGTTTGAATGTGACATAATGCCAGAAACTGGTACAAGTTTTGATTGTGCACTGTTTCCTAACAACCCTCTAGGAACCATTCATCAAATACCATTCTTATCAGCTGAAAGATGTGATGAGATTGTGCGGTTAGCGTGCTTATCAACACGATGGACAACACGGCGGCATAAAAACTTTCCTACAACCGATATTCCAATACATGATATTGATAATTTGGACTTTTCCGACGAACTCAAGAAAATCTTATGTCTTTGCATGAAATCATACAACTTGAATGGCAAAATTCATTTGTTTGACACATTCGTTGTACAATACAAGACGGATGGTCAGAACTGTTTGAATGTGCATCGTGATGCGTCTGAATTGTCATTCATATTAGCTTTATCAGACCCGTGTGACTTCACAGGGGGAGGAACATTCTATGAAAGTCATGACATGACAATTGTACCAAACAAAGGCGACATTCTGTTTCATTGTGGTAAGCTAAGGCATGGCGGGAAGAAGATTACATCAGGAAGTCGCTATATTTTGATTGGATTCTTCAATGTTGATAGTTTCCCAGTTCGCAAAGCATCTGAGACCATATCAAACGAGATCTCTGACAGACGATACCTAGACTATTTGTATCGTCATGATACACTCCAGAATGTTAAGATTTACATTAAGATCATCAATTTGATAAATCGTAAAGAAAAGTTACAAAAGATATATGAGCGCGTGCAGAAATTGGATGTACCCGATGGTTGGAAGGTAGATACGCAGGTTGTGGTTGCCAACGAGGGAAACAATCATCAAGGTTATAAAGGTTGGAAGACGAACAAGACATTTGGATTCGGATCACATGTAACAAAGTATTGGAATAGGGCCGTGACACAAGGTGAGGTCGGATGCACACTGTCACATCTACAAGCTATCGAATCCGTTCAGTTGCGAGACAACGAGTATCTGCTGGTATTGGAAGACGATGCCGACTTCTACAGCGACCTGCTGTTTCGAATAGATCATTGTCTACGGGGTGACGGGACAGTGCTGCCCTGGGACATACTTGATCTTGGCGGTATTGGTATGAGTGACAAAAATCAACAATTGTCATTCTATCAGTACAATAATGCAGGGTACACATACCAGGCCCACAGCATACTATACAATCAGCACGCATTAACAAAGCTGCAGGGAATCAATATCGAGGAAAGAGTTGTTGCATATGATGAGATGCTTCCCCTGTTAATGAAGAAGAGTGGGCGACGCGACCTGGAAAGTCTGTATAATGATATTGATACATTGTTTTCGATTTACCCGTATGAAAGGATGTGTCACCAAACCGGTAGCGTTCATGATACGGAACAGACTGTTTCACATATCAACATTTTCTCGCGTGTCCAAGATGACTATGACATGATTAACTTTTACAAATTTTCAAACGTTAATGTTGAATCCAACAAGAATGCATTGATAGACAAAGCAAACAGAGCAATGTGGAACTTCAACATTGACAGAGTGGTGGAGGGTACTGTCAAGCAGGGATTCAACGTTTATATAACTGCATCAAGAAAGCTTGTTGCTGTCTATCTCCGAAGTGAAGACAGTTCTGTAACATTTCAACATAACGATAGGTCATTGAGCAACCACAACGACTTCATAGTATTCCCTTCATATCTGTCTGTGCAAATCCTCGGGTGCGATGTGTGGTTTGCGTGTGGGTCAGCCTTTTGTTGACTGTAGATAGTCCCATAACTATCAGTTACAGACGGTTTTTCAATACTTTAAAGAAGACTGTTGCCTTGTTGGCACCTCCTGTGGCTGATGTGGTAAGGTGGCCCCGCTTTGCATGGGACTAAAACCCAAATTTGAGCTTGATCACCTCAAATTTGTTCCATACGGGAGTGATGTGGGTTCGATTCCCATCTGGAGGACTTTTTTTGTACTTTTGTAACTTTTCCAAAACTCCTAGGCGATTCAGAGCTTGAGATCTAACGATTATTTGGAATTCTGTGAAAAGGGGTGGGTGCCAATGTTTTGTATTTTTGTAAACCTGCAAAAAACCTATAAGAACTTGAGCCGGAAAAACGCAGAAGCTCTGAATTTGGCACAATGGCACTTGAGAAGCATGTGTCTGGTCTTGAGAACGCTCTTGATGCAACTTTGACGGTGATGAACAATGAGGATAAAGAGGACAAATTTCGCGATTGGACGTTCTCGCAGCAGGAGAACATCGAAAGCAGCCTACAGCAGGCATCTAAAGTTGTTTACGAAGCTGATGCAATGTTCACAGGCAAGGAGGACTTGAGTCAACTGACTGAAGAAAAGCTGCGGGAGAAAGCAGCTTATGTTCGTGAGCTTTCGCGCAAATGCTCAATTCTCAGCTCAGACCTGACAAGATCTGAGCAAGAAAAGCCTGAATCAAAGCAAGCTAAACCAGCAAGACAAAGACCAGTCCAGCAATTGGGTGAATTGCATAGAGAATATCTCGTAAGGTTCAAAACATGGGAATCTCAAATTAGAATCGAATCAAAGCAAGATCAACCTTCACATGAAAAGAATGATGCCCTGCCATGGTTCAGATCATATGTGCATGAGCCAACAACTGAAGATGTATTGAAGAATGCAGTTGGGTGTCAGATTCCTGGAGTCAATGAGGACCTTCAGTCATTTTTCTCAATGGTTTCAGCCGATGAATATGTATACCATGAGGATGGTTGCAACCCAGACATCGACCTTCTTCAGTACGAAAGCATCTGGTCTGATAATGGGTCAGCTGCAGGGAGACTGGATGAGATGGCAAGTTTGGCTCACAACCTTGGGCACATACTATCTGATGTGTCATCGACACGCAGAAAGCGCCTTGCAGAACAGCAGGAACTTGAGAAGCGTGCAATGAGGTCAAAGGGCCAGTTAGAAGAGCTGGCTTTGCTGCTGAACAAACATGCTCTCCGTTTCCACATTGGGCATTCGGACAAGCGCATGAAGGTGCTCAGCAAGAAATTTGCAGGGTTTCATATTGGTCAACTGGAGAAGATTCATTCCGAGTGTGAGATGACTCGAGACAGAATCACCGAGGAGCTTGTCTTTCGCCGGCTGAAGAGCGGAATTGGACTTCCAATGTCTACGCCATCTTTGCACCTGCCAAATTCACCTCATTCGACTACATCATATGTAATGGATCTTGAATAAATACGGTTTTTTGTCAAATGTTGACCTGGCCAAAAAATTGCCCGTTATACGATCCTGTGTAAGAATAGTCCCAAGGCACCTGACCCCCATACATATTCACTGGATTGTACATATACTGGCCATGAACAGCTGGAGAGCGGTCATTAGTAATATTATACTGATTTCCATACACATTTGGCAGTGCACCGTGTGGCATAATGTATGGTGTCATTGGCGGTGGAATTGTTCTTGGGTCAATAGTGACCCCCTGTATGAATTGACTGGGCATCCGTGTTGGATTGCTGTTATGCCAACCTGTAATCATACTGATGTTTTGCATGGCCTCAGCTTTATCTGTTTTTCTTTTCTGCTCTCTGAAGTGGGCCATGCGCCATGATACCATCATTCCAAGAACCTTGTGCAATCTCACTGCATCATTCTCTATTTTGAGATTTCTGTTTTGCAACTCATGCCGTATTTTGTTCTTTTGTTCACGTCGATCGTCTGCACTCATCTCTTTTGCAATGCTGGCGATTGCTGTCTGGGCAGTTTGATAGACTTCGTCTGCAATTCTGTTCAGATCGTCAAGAGTCCTCAACGCAAGTGATCGAGCCTTGCTCAGGTCATCCATATCTGGATGGTTTGCATGGTTCGTCAAATTGCCGATTGATGAATCATGCACTTGAGCGTGAGGAAGGTCGCCCACGTAGTCTTCATCTGTGGACTGCAACACATTCGCTTGTTTAGTAGGGTCACTCACTACGTGTGACTCAGAAGTCTCGGGTTCACTTGATTCAAAAGAGGTCTTCTCTCTCTCACTCATCTATTTGATGGTTTAACAGTAGAATTTTTGTTTGTGTGATTGGTAAAAAAGGTAATGCCGGATATTGAAGCACCAAAGTCATCGTTGTGTGTCTTCAAGCAATATGTTGGGGATGTGAAGAAACCACTCCATTTACATGGTGCAGAGACAATGCAGGTGACCCTCAGCGGATCTTTGTCATTTGTTGTTGCACTGGCATGGAACGATTTCTTCAGAACGGAGTTTGAAAAGCTAGTGAGTGTTCGGGATGACAGGCGCAAGGTTGTTTACGCAATGCTGGCAACAATTGTTTTGTTTGTTTTCAACATGGGGATTGGAGCAGCTGTTTCAATGATGCGAAACCGTGCACAGTTTCATGCATCGTCACTCATCAAGAAAACGAAATCTGAAACACATAACAGTCACTCAGAGAAGCTTCGTGCTACATCGAATTGATCACAGACATCTGGACTGGATGACCTTGTGTGACAGTACTAAGATCTTTGATCAGACATTGCATTGTGTCGAACTTGCCCATTATTGAAATCACCATCATTCCACTGCCAGCAGCAGGTGTCTGTGCGGGTTCTTTGGGCTGAGGCCTCTGGACCGGTTTTATCTTTTTGGCTTTGTTTCTAGCCATTTTGAGATGGCTCTGTACATCCGAGTGTTCAAATGAATCAATGAACTGTTCTACAATAGAGTAGTCCCCCGTGTCCGCCTTTGTGCCAGGAAAAATAATACCAAGTACGCCCTGATTGTTGGTGAGCGTGAACAATGGCCGTCCAATAATGTCAGCATCCGCTTCGCGCACTAGTACCGATTTGTCCCTATTTGCGCACACAGTCTTGCGTACAGTTGTACACTTAATCATATGCCGTATTGCCTTCAAAATGGCATCATCTTGCACTTCGCGGCTTTCGCACTTGATCCTCAAATACCAGGCCGTGTACTTCTTCATATGCTCTACCATACATTGGACGGATTTATAATTGAATGCGCTTTCCGCACGCCATGGATGCGTTTTGCATCGTCTGGTATTTTTACGTTCTATATCTCCAACATGCCTGACACTGAGTGCATCCAGGTTTTTGCCACGTTGTCATCATGCACTGTTGCAGTTGTATCAATGGCTACAAAGGCAGTGCATAGTTACTGGGAAAAGAACATGCGCATACCCAGCTTCCATGCAGAATTGCAGAGATCGAATTCTGTGACAGATGAGACACAAAGGACATTGCGTTTGATGCAGTCAACAATACTAGCAGAAACACACGAGACTGACAAGCTTTACAAGTCGGTCCTGACCATGATCGCAGAATGTGTTGATAAAACATGGTGTGACCTGCTGAATGAGAAAGTGTGCATAACGGATGACATGTGCAGAGCAAAAATATCATATAACATGGAAACCGCACGCATTTCAATATGCGAGCTTAATAGGTCAAACAATGCATTTTGTGCATGGGTTGGTGTTGTGGTCACGGACTGCACTGAGGCCTTTCAGCGCTGTATGATCATTACAAGAAAGTCTTACAAAGCAAAGATAAAGACAAGGATTGATGCGTGTGCTGTTTGCTTGAGTAGCAAGGTAAGAGTTTACATACGGTATTTGCATATGCAGTCAACACACGTGCTGCATCGATCACACCTGAAGCAAACCGTTGTTCACATTTGCAATGTTCTTGAGCGACTTGGAGTGCAGAAGCCAACCTGGGAGGTTCTGAGATATCCGCTTGTACGATCAGATGCATCGGAATATATCAAAAGCTGTGTCGTTACAGCAATTCAGAATGGTAGTGTTGTGTCCTGTGGTAACAATGACAAGCACATCACTGCAATTCCATCAGAATGTGAATGTTTGATAGTACACTCAATTCCAATAATAGGAAAGGTGTTTTCAGATATCTGCAGCTCATCAGATGTACCGGCCATGTTCATAATGGTATGTCGACATACAAATCTGATCAAATCGTTTTTTGTCTCTAGCCAAAGCAGACTTCTGACCGATATGGCAGCGATCAGTGAAGGCATGCACGTCAAAGATCTCATTCACATTGGTAACTCAACTTCTGTGCTTCGGCAGTCACTGACCCCTGTGAAATGTATCACATATGCAATAACACAAAACGAGCTGCTCATCTCTGTAGCAGAAACATTGAGTGCTTTCATATGATGAGTGGACCTATTGAGTGCTCTGGGTATACATCCACCAATCGGACGTGCTGCCCCGGTGGAATCATGCTATACAAGAGTGCCATATTGTACCCACGGCGCGACATATAATCATTCTTGCCTCTGCCGTAGATTTTTGAATAGTGCATGGGCATACAGCATGTTACATTGATGTCTTCGATCGGCTCGTCCACAGCCCTTTGAGGCGGAAACCCGTACAGGCGTACGTCAACACAGCAGTGCCTTCGTATCCAGTCAAGCCACTGTATCTTATCACTGCACTTCATGTCATCACTGGGATATTGTACTATCACTGCCATATGCTCACTCTGAGGCAATCTCATCGCGTTAACAATCATGTGAATTTGCATCTTATTCAAATGTGAGGCCTGAACAGTTTCGCGTTGACGGGCAGCTGAACACTGCGCAGTCTGTGGATGTACATGTGAACCAAATTGTGATGATACAGGGAAATGAAAAAACGGCTTGGGGGCAAGTGCTCCATTTTGTACATGTTCCCAGTCATATGTGTTCATTCTATATTTGCATTCATCATCACCGCCCAAGTATATTGGAAGATCAATGTTTGACTGTGATGTAATTGCAACAAGTATAACGTTTGGCGCAGTCCACGGTTCAATATTCATTGCAGAAACATCATCAAGTATTACAAGTTGCCTCTGTGCAAACTTCATCCTGATAGGGTCAGTATACCACACATGTGTAATTGTTGCATTAACTTTCCTTTTTTTGTATATACTCTCTTTCGTCGATGACGAAACATACAAGTCTGTTGTGGGCGCAACTCGATTGTTCCTGCAAATCTCATTGTATTTCTCTATCAATGTATCAACAACATTGGCAGTATCATGCAGGCATGTCCATTGAAGTACATTGAGGTCTAATGTGTCAATACAATTCTGCACTGCGCTTACAATATGACTCAATGGATATCCGGTCTTGTCCACATAATCTTGTACATCCAAGTTTTCTAAAGAATCGCTCATGTCCTTTGAGCCATCTTCCTGTGTGTCCGAGTTCTCCGAGCCATCATCCTGCGCGCCTGGGTCCTCCGTGCCATCGTCCTGCGCGCCTGGGTCCTCCGTTCCATCGTCCTGCGTGCCTGGGTTCTCTGTGCCATTGTCCTGCGCGCCCGGCTCCTTCGAGCCATCATCCTGCGCGCCCGGCTCCTTCGAGCCATCATCCTGCGCGCCTGGGTCCTCCGTGCCATCGTCCTGCGCGCCCGGCTCCTTCGAGCCATCATCCTGCGCGCCTGGGTCCTCCGTGCCATCGTCCTGCGCGCCTGGGTCCTCCGTGCCATTTTTCTGTGTGCTTCTATCCCTCGGGTCATCTTCCTGTGCGCTTAGGTCTTCTAAGCGACCTTTCTGCGCACCCGAGTCCTTCGAGACATCTGGTGTGCTTTGGTCCCCTGAGCCATCTGAGTCATCATATTGCGCCAATGCGTCACTCCAGCCATTGTCTGATGCCTCATCTTTGAAATAGTTTGCTTTGGCAAATTCTTCAACATCTGAAATACCTCCACCTTTGTCCTTTTCATCAGTGCTGTTGATGTCATTTTCTGAATAGCTTAAATCAGAGTCCGCCTTTTGATCCACACTATTGTCCATTGACCTGTTGCTTTCTTACATACACAGATAAATGCGTTTTCAAAATCTGCAAAAGTATGTTCGGCAATTGTTAAATGGGACTTGAGAGCATTGTAATCATATGCAATCAGTTTGTTTACGATGCACTCGCACATGCAAAAATGAAGTACAGCTGTTCTGATCAAATGACTGCATTCTTGCATACTCTTCGAGGACATGTTGACACTGATTCATTTGTTCATCTTGAGATTGACAGATTCAAGTCATACTTCCCCTGCATTTCTAAGCTTGTTGCACTTTCGTTCCTATGCAAGTGTCGTTCAATCAGTAGCAATGCATGCATTGATGTATGTCCTCTTGACTTCATTAGAAGGCTGTGGAAGAGTGTACTTGCCAAGGTGAGTGTTGCAAACGTATTGTCACAATCTTTGTTTAATGATGTTTACACCATAGTTGGTCTTTTTGTGCACACGGAGTTCTGCATGTTTGCACTGAGCCTAATTGAGATGGACAGTGCGTCTGAAGAACAATGAAAAAACTGAGTTGTACATGTTTACGACCATGCCTATATCATGGGCAACTTCTGAGTATGAATATTATCACTTTGCAATGTTACGTGATGCATATTTTCGTAGGAATGCCTTCATTGTGAACGATGAGTTTGTGCTCAAAAAGGACGAAAAATACAAATTTAGACATGCATCACAGTGTCGCGCGTCATTCTATCTGTTCATGATATACCGTGGAAGTACTAATGCATCGCTCAATGTCAAGGGGTATACATCTCGAGTCGAACAGCGCACAATTGTTCCAAATCAATTGTTTGCCCCATATCGTATGCGCATCTACGATAGTGATACAGACCTGGACACCTCCTATGTTGAAAACACTTCTGAACTTGAATTGGACATTGTACTATTGTTCATACCAGTCCAGTCTGTGTCTATTCGTGAAATCCTTTCTACACAGCAGGTCTATTACGGAAGCGGTGCACTGGTCAGCAGTCCAACCCCAGTATTATCCTTCAGCTTTGAGGATGGCATTCTTACTTTAGAGCAGTCCGCAAACATAATATTTCCTGAGGATACCTTTGTTTCAAGGTTGCTGGTGCACTGTACTACCAACAACGATGTAACTCTCATGAACAAGACTGGCATGGTGATACCCAGCATTAGACCATCAGAGTACATTGATGAATACATTAATGTAGAGTATGCAGACCTAGGCCTGTATGGAAATCTATACTCAGTCAGTGTGTCACCGTGCGCTGTTCACGCTGAAGTTCTACATGTCATATCAACGGATCAAAGTGCGCAAATAATTTTATTGGATGAAAACGGCCAGAAAGCAAAGGCGGCGAAGGTGTCGTCAGTCAGTACACTGACAGAGGGTGCATTGATCACATCATACTTTGTGTCTGATGGAATCATCCACTTGCGTGGACAGGGAGGAAGTTATGTGGTTGATATTCATATGCTCACGGACACAGGGAAACAAAAGATCTCAGCAACGGTCACTCCACAACTCGAAGAATTTGTCATAGGCTCTTCGCCACCTGCTCCTCCGCGGTGACACAGACATTGTCGAGCTTTGATGACAGTTTTCCGAGGGTTGCCACTACACTTGGCTCGAGTGTCTGCAGACGTAGAAGTGTTGAAAGCCTGCTAAGAACATCTTTTGCATCATCAGGCGTAATGCTACCAAACGACTTGGTTTCTCTCAGTTTGCCAAGTCTTTCAATGAGAAGCCCCGTTGGCGGAAGTCGCCTCCACGGCTCATTGTTCTCAGGGCTTCGCTCTGCAGTTTCTGCTTGTAGACATAGCACAATTGTTGCAAGCATGTTCTGATAGTCGTCATCATTCATATCATAGTTTGTACTTGAAGACTCTGCCATTTTAGTACACAAGGTCATAAAAAAAAAATCTTCAAAAAACGTGCAGGGTTCATCGCAAAGATGTTTGAGCTAGGAGACTTCGTTCGTGTAGTGGCACCTGACATACAAGCATGTAATCTTCACGACCTATTAGTAAATTGCAAGGCACAGGATTGCGGGATTCGTGTTGATCTGGCCGGCGTTGTTCTTATAGATCACAAGGTGAATGGTGGGTACACGATAAATGTCACGATGTGCAATGGTCGTGTAGTTCCGCACCCCATACTCACACAAAGCTCGCCGTCTGTTCTGTACTATGACAGCTACTGCATAGAGCATGTACTCAGAACCGTGTCATTTGCTACAGATGTTCGAATGGTGGGAGACAATGTTGTGTCCTTCAGATGCCCACTGAGCACTCACATTGCTCTTCCAGAAAAGGATCAAAGTCTTCGCATTGCATCGTGCCTTCAATCGGAGGACCTTCTGCGTGAATCATGCAGTATTAACACTGCAATTGCGGCTCATTTCAAGCAGCTGCTTCCAGTCCTCAAGATATGCAGCCCATCGCTGCATCCTCTCAACAAAACAGCGTTTGTGTTTCGAACCAATTCTCACCCTAACGTCTTACGAACAATTGACATACGGCGGTGTTACACAAATGCATTGCTTGAGGACATGAATTGCTGGCTGCACTTCAGTGTCATTGACGACGTGCAACCATGTGAACCAGATGAATTTTTGAAAATACCAGGTCGATACTGGGTCAAAAGCAAAAACTACTTCCCGCTTAAGGGTACGGGTTGGTACTACTCGACACTTTTGTGCTACGCAAGAGAGATTAACATTGAGTTTACAGCTCACTACAAAGTTCCTGCCTCCATACTGTACCCCTCATGTCTGTTTAAATCTGCTGTTACACAAACAAGACGTTTGCTTTCACCAGATGATGCCAAAACAGTCATTAATCGTTTTATAGGCATGCTCAAGACCAAGCCTTCAGCTGGCCGAACAAGTGCAATGCATAAGACGTTCGCAACCTCAAGAAAACATGAGGCCGATGCTCTTTTGGCACTTGAACCGGGTTCATTCATGACAGAGGTGAATGGTAGGTACTACTGTAGAAGACCTGTTTTGAAGAATGATGCCATGGAATCCTCGCGACACTTCTACGATCAGATAATTGAAAGATCGTGGATAATGGTCCATAGATTGTGGCGCAAGCTAGAGACATGTGGTGGTACATTGATATGTGTCAAAACAGATTCTGTCACCGCATCATTCACCTCACAGTCAGATGCATCACTCTTTGAAATTACGCATGAATACCGGGAAGAAGCTACACCAAGCGTGTGGCCACTGCCAATATCAGTGCAAGATGAAGAGGAGCCCATGCTTGGCCATTCTCCCCCAGTAATTGATGTCCAGAGTGATCACATCTTCGATACTGAGCCTCAATGCATTGTAGGAAGGGCAGGCACTGGAAAAAGCCGGGCACTTTCAAGAATACTTGAGCTGGACAGAGATGCTACAATCATCAGTCCAACAAATCGCGCAGCATCAGCATTTGGTAATCGAGGCATGACCATTCACGCATTGTTTGACATACATGACATATCAATATGTCATGTACACAACAGGCGCCTACGCCATATTGCACAAAACAACCGGCTGATACTGATTGACGAGGTTTTCATGTGCTCAGCATGGATGATGCAGGCACTATATCAGCTGTCGCTCTTGGGCGTCAAGATAATTGTTGCCGGTGACCCATATCAGCTACCAGCAGTATCAGGTGCACAGCTACAGCCATCAAGCATTGTACTGCGTCACATATCAAACTCGAGGTTTTTTGCCTTAGTGGATAACATAAGGTGTAAGGTCGACATATCAAGCTCATTAGTGGACAGTGTGATCAACGGCAATTGTGTCATCCCGGACTGTGTTACAACATGTCCATTCGATCCACTCATTAGGCGACATCTAACATACACAAATGCATGTGCTGAGCGCTTGAATGATATGATGCTAATGCGGGAGATCAGGCGCCACAGAAAGGTTCTATGGTACTGTGATGGTTGCATTCAGATTGCATCAGGAATCAGCAAGGTTCCGGACAATGCAATATGCTTTACACTCAATACACCTGTCATTGTAAGGGAAACATGCACCTATGGAAACCGAAATCAATTTGCAATTGTCAAACGATTTACTTGCAGCACCATCACGTTGGACTCAAGGTGCTTCACCCTAACAAAGGAGTTCTTTGAGCTTGTATATGCAGCATATGCAATTACAATTCACAAAGCCCAGGGCTCCACAATTGATGAACGATATCAAATTCATGAGCTCGAGAAGATCAAAAAGCTTTCTATAGGGCCTCGTATGTTTTATGTATCTCTTACACGTGGTACAACACCTGCGTTCATTCACATTTGTGAGGACTGCAAGTGTCGCACATTCAGGACGAGGTCGTACTCACTCAAGCTTTGTGCATTTGTTAAAAAGGACTAGCGACCACACCAAGGTCTATAAGATGTGCGGCAACGGATATTCCAGATGCGTCTGTGAATTCATATGATTTTTCTTGATTGCTTATTTAAATGACAATTGTGGCAGATGTACTCAATGTCGACACACCCACTGCAGATGACAATCACACATGTGTCACAAAGAAGAAGAAAGGTCCAAGGTGGGTCTTCATTATCATTGCTTCATTACTATGTGTTATCGTCATGAATCTGAAGACTATCATGAGACTTTGCAAGGCACTTGCGACTCGAATAAAGTGTACACTTCAGCCAAACAGACCAAATGCAGATGCAATGAACATAGTCGATGCAACCATAGGCGGTACGGTATCAGATAACGACAACGCGGCCATGCAAGAACCTGACAACCACTTGTATTACAACTCAGTGTTTGTACAGGATGGATTGTGCGACAATTGCCCCATTACACATGGTATAATGGAAGCACAAAACCATGAGATCTATGATCCTATCATTGAGGAGGAAATCTCATCAGACCATGGACAACCTGACATAGATGTTGGACAAGAGGTCGAAGAAGCCCAGCATGACAATCAAAATATTCAAAAAGCAGTCGAAGAAGTTCAGAAAGAAGTTGAAGAAGTTCAGCAACAAGTCGAAGAGGAAATAGAAAAACAAGTCGAACAAGAGGTACATGAGGACATTTTGCAGACTGCCACCAAAGATGCATCAGAAGACAACCTGAACGACCAGCTTCACCAGGAGCAGGCTGGACAACCCGCTGTGGCTGCCAAGAAGCGCCAGCCCAGGAAGAAAAAGGAGTCGCCTTTGTAATTTTCATTGCTGTGATGTTAAAACAATGTCGGCTACCGCTGCACAACTGAACACTTTATTAATTGGCACAAAATGCACATATATAAACAATGAAGTTCCTTCCTGTCCATATAGGCACTTCCGATACCAAACAACTGAAACAAGCGGGGTGGATTTGAACATATGCTTTGTAGACATGCAAGATGTTACTGATATACACATCACCAATGTCATCAAAGCGTTTGCATCACAACAAAATGCATTTCTGATTGTACCAAATAAGCACACTATTCCACACATAGATGGACTGTCACTTACAGTGTATAGCCCAGCTACAGATGGTTTCACAGATACATATGCAATTTTAGATTCAATTCAAAAGAAAACGGGTGCAAACATACTCAGACTTACGCAAACCGACAAGGCAGGGCCGTGTTTCAAAGGTGCCCAGCATGCCATCAGTCGTATCAATTCGTTATGCTCACTGTGTCCACTGAGTGTAGACATTGTATACATGCATCCTGTCGCAGATGTGATAAGGGCTGACCGGCAAATTCGCCTGTTTATCAAAAACACACAGTCTGAATCGTATATTCCAATCTTTGTTGCATTTGCATTAGCATTGAGGTTTAAACACTAGACCCACTTGTACATCATGCTTAGATAGCTTGCAATCTCCCTGATATCTTCCTCATTGAAACGGGGCTTGAGTACCTTCATCAGAAATGCAGTAGCCTTTGCAAGAATAATCGTTTTTGTTGCCAGTGACAGACTGATGCACTTGTCGCTATGTTGTGGATTCTCCTGTATACACCTGGCAACTGTTTTATGAGTGTTGACATGCATGTTTGCCAAGGCCGTGAGTGTGTGTGACGACAAGACATCATGAAATGGCTTTCTGAGTGCTGCAGTAATCTCCTGAGTGCTCTTTGACGATGATAGGACCTCGTGCAGCATCTGCTCATCTGCAGGTGTCATACGCATCTTTTCTCGGGTCTCTTTCAGGTCATGAGATCGCTTCATCTCTGGCGCCGCCATTGCCCTTGTGCCTCTGTCCATAAGAACCTCCAGTGGAATACCCATGTTGAGTGCATGTTTTGTTGACACATGATGACATGGTGCACCAAATGATGTCATCACTGGTGGCTTCATCAGAAGCTCATGTGGCTGTCGGACGGGCCCAAACGAGGGCTTGATACCTGCTGTCGCATCAGTCAACAACTGGCCTTCACGTAGTGCATCCTTGATCTGCGCATGTTTCTCAGCATACACTGCATTCGTTTGCCTTCCAGCCGCAAGATCTGCTTCATACGCTGCATACGCTGCAATGTCATCAGCACTGAGCCGCGAGAGTAAATTCATAGCAGATGCTTGAACCTTTCCTCCGGGTGCAACTGCCTGATATACATTTGGATA